>VAPL010610213.1_pt1 | contig 10808 bp, 3 predicted proteins | sample 3395061 | NCBI WGS metagenome assembly VAPL01 (sample SAMN08290444, study PRJNA428436) | hydrothermal vent metagenome | isolation source: Deep-sea hydrothermal vent chimney 2 | place: Pacific Ocean: Juan De Fuca Ridge | depth 2182 m m
GCCGCAGTAAGGGGAACGTCTGTCGCCATCTGCTCAAGCGCAAACTGGTAGCCCGCGACATCTATATTCGTGTTTGCTCCATTACCACTGCTGATCAGCGGTGTCTTCAACTGGACATTGGCCTTGATAGTAAAGTTGGATTCACCGACACCAATGATCTGTCTACTGGCTGTCATGTCAACGCTATCAAATCCGGCCAGCATATAATCGCCTTCCCCCAGTTCAACCTGTCGGGCGATCACGCTGAAGGCATCCCCTGAGGTTGAAGCCAGATCCACCCCGGTCGCACTATTAGTAAAGCGCATTGTGTCGGCCTGGACAGTGAAGCGGTTATTGCCATCACCGTGTGAGACGATACCTGCGCCGTCAAAAACGACACTATCAAAATTGAAATTTACATCGCCATAAACATGTGTTCCTTTTCGGCTGCTCATCACCAGCTCACTCAGACTCAGGGAATCCAGCAGTTCACGATTCAGCAATAGCCCGGTTACCGAGATGGGCGCATTACCCAGATTGATACGCTCGGCACCGATATTCAGTGAGCCACCGGCGATCTCCAGTTTGCCGTTAATCGTAGTTTCATAAGAAGCATCCAGCAACATGGCGCTGCTGGCCGCCAGCCGCGCACCTTCATTAATGTTGATCGTACCCTGTGCGCCGCGACTGCCGTTGCGGGAAATACCAACCTGTTTCCCGGCGCTGACGCGCACCAGTGCGCCGTCACCACGCACAATCAGCGTATCGGCGCCAAGCCCGCCCTCTCCTTCTGCGCGCACACTGACATTGCGTTTGAGATCAATACGATCCTTCGCCGCCAGCAGAATTTCCGTCCCGCTCAAACTTAAGGTGTCATCATTATCGTTAGCGTTGGTTTCTATAATCAGTGACTGTGTGGCTACTGTTATTTGCGTACCCTCATCAGTCTGTTTACGAATCCCCCCCAGCAACAGGCTTTCCATGTCCAGCTGATTTAATTCTTCTGCCAGCAATTCAACACGATCACTGTTTACGCCGGACGCTGAACGCTGACTGACGATGGCCAGGTTAGTAGCTTCGATATCCAGTCTTCCTCCGCGGCCATTATCTTCTGCTCTACCGCGTAGTTCACCCGCCAGGTCCAGTCGGCTAAATGCCGAAATACCCAACTGCCCGGCATCCTGCGGCAGAAAGGGAACCAGCGTCTCATCGGCCACGGCTTTATCAGCGTAGAAACGATTGCCGCTGGTGAGCAATATTTCTGAACGACGACGCGCCTGCGTGCTGGTCTCGATCGCAAAACCATTCCAGTTTTGATCATGAATAGCGGTACCGGCGACCCGGTACTGCCCGGCGACCACCGGCGTTTTATCGGTCAGGTAGCTGTTGATTCCTGGTGTTATGTTGCTAAAGCCTTCACGCGGCGTGACCAGATACGCACCATCCAGCAGCGCATAGCGAGCCGGTAAAAGCGCGTATTCGCCTGCCGGCAAATCACCCACGCCGGAAAGGTAAACCATATCGCCGAGCCTGAATCCGGCCGTTTTAGTTTCACCCTCATCATAGGGCGCATAATTAGTGAACGCGGGCAGCACAGCAAAGGATCCATTATCACTGGCGAAAATATCACGCGTACCCCCCGGCCCTGAAACAAATTCCCATGCCTGAAGATCACCACCGCCGCTCATGTCGATTACCGCGCCATCATTAAAGCGCACATCGTCGCTGGATAGCAGAATACGTTTCTCCGGTGGCCGGGTGATACGCAGGGCATCGCCTTCACTGAAATCATACTGCCAGTCCAGCCCTGTCTGCGCAGTGCGACCAAAGGGAATGATCTGTCCTTCGGCCGAGGTGGAAGTCAGACTGCCGTCCTGCAAGATCAATAAGGAATTGGCGCTCAGGCTGATTTCACCAAGAGGCGCGCGCAATTCACCGCCCTGGGTAATGGTATCGGCTTCTATCGCCAGCCGCCCCCCCGCCGAAAGCACGGGGGTTGCTTTATGTGATTGGCTGAAGTTATTAATAATGGCATTCGCATCATTACCAAAGACGTCCTGCATTTCCCCTGACATATCTCCATGTTTCGCAATCACCACCTCATCAGCCTTGATCGTGTAATCAGTCAGGGTTGCTGGATAAATCTTGTCTGCAGCGAGTTCAACTCGTCCGCGGCTGTTCCATCCCCCCGGAATATCAGGCGTTGCAGATTTTAAACGCTTACCTCGCACTCGAATATCGGTATGACTATTCAGGCGAACCTGGTCAAAACCCTGCAGGCTGCTCGCACCGACCAGTTCAATCATATTGGCATCGACAAACAAACGTCCATTACCATTTATGGCTTCATCGGCATCACGAATAGCGCTTGAACCCAACGCTACATAAGGGGAAAGAATTGCCGTAAGCCCTGCGTCCTCACCGCCGGCAACCTGCCATGAGATGATCGGGCTATCCAGGATGACTTCACGCCGGGCAATGATGCCGCTATTACCTTCAAAAATAATATTACCCAGAGTTTTCAGTTCAATAGAATCAAAACCACTTTCATTGAGCAAGCCGCCATCCAGCCAGGCGTAGCCATTGGCCTCATCAATAATAGCCTCACCCTGCTCAGGTATGTTAACCGCGCTTTGTGATTTTGCCTTGCCAACAATGATTTTTCGTTCTGTCTCGATAAAGGGATTGGCAGAGGAATTACTATCAAGCAACTGATTATTGGTTTGAGTCCGGCTTGCAAACTCGACCTTCAGACGGCCACCTTCAGCGCCCTGTTCAGTGTTTGCCTGTCCCAGAATCGAACCCTCGGCAATAATGCCTTCCACCGCTATCAGGTTGACTTCACCGGCATCGGAGGCAACCGTAGTTTCCTGCAGGCGTACGCCAGGGCCTCGATAGGCCGGATCAGGTTGTTCCAGCGTGGTGGATGCGCCCGACACATCGATCCGGGCAGTCTCATCCATAAAGATAAAACCACGCTGTGCGGCAAGCGTGACTTCACCACCATCGAGCAAACGGCCTTCGCGCACACCGGGAACTACGCTGTGCGTTGGAATAAATGTGCCGGCAGTGGAGAGCACACTGCCCGCCCCCAGCCATATTCCCTGCTCGGGGATATAGCCTGGATCACTAACCGTTTCGGGATCGGTGATTACCAGCTTAATCCTGCCTGCCGGCGCTTCCACACTACCATTCATAAAAATACTGGAGCTGGAACTAAAGCTGACCTCGGCTCCCGCCTCGGTAAGAATCCGACTACCCTGTTCCATGACAATAGCTTTGTCCTGTGTCTGAACAACAGAGGGCTGATGGCTAAAACCAAGATCAACCGGCTGGCGGATTTCATCTGCCAAACGCTGCCGGTTCGATACAGAGGAAACATCGCTGGCGCTAGCTGTCGAGAACACGTCACGACTGTTAAGTACCAGATTTTCCCGAGAAGGTTTCAGCAGTACTCCGCTTTCAAAAGTGATACCGTTTCGATTGGAATTAAATTCATAGGCAGAAAAACCACTTTCCTCCACGAAGGTTTCCGGAATATAAACCGGAGCCGAAGGATCACGATTGTAATTATCAGAAACAGTGGAGGTAAAACGGAATTCATTGGCGCTCAGGCTAAGCGTCCCTCCTTCATCAAAGGAAAAACCTTCAAAACTGCCATCAAGGAACAAACTACCATTACCATTGATATCCGTTGAGGCCGCCAGCGAAACATCCCCGCCCCGGCCTGTCTCCAGCTCACTCTCCGAGGTCAACCATGCGCCGCCATTAGCGCGAACGCGAGAGTTTTCATTCATGATGACGCTACCAAGCTCGGAAGTTATATTTACCCTACCTGCATCGATAAATACACCTTCAAAGTCCGGTTCCGGTTTGACGATTGGGCTGTCATTGACCCAGCGGCCACTGGTGTCGATCAGCGAATTTTCAGCCAGCACAACATCGCCCCGGCTTGCAGTCATACTGATATCCGTACCATGGCCGACAACACGACCACCCACGTCAATGCCCTCAGTGCCGCTGGTGGTCAGAGAAAAGTTGCCGCCATCAGAAAGCTGCATATCCAGATTGTCCTGTAACACAATCTTGCCGCCTGTTTTATAACTCACTTTCTGCAGACCATTACGTCGGAAATAATCTGCTTCAATGATCAAGGGTGTTGGGGTCGACGTTTCATCCCCGCTTGACTGAAGTCCATCCAGATTCGGGCTGTTTAGCGCTTTATTATTCTGAAATACCAGGGTCTGATAGTTGCCGCCAAAATAATCCAGATTCACATTAAGACTACCGCCGCTTGCCCGATGGTCGGCAAGCCGCTGACGCCGCCCGTTAATGGTATTGGCGATGATGTCGCCATCCTGAACCAGCAGGTGGCTATCGATGTTGAATGTACCCGCTGCCTGCCCATCAATATAGGCCGATTCGAAGCGCCCACGGTTAAAGGGTCCGGCTACCTGCCAGGTTTTTGTCACGCCCCACTTTTTATAGTCCTTACTGACCTCACCCAGTATGCCAACATATTCCAGATCCGGACTGGCCTCGCTGATGTCATAAATTTTTCCATCTGCGCCAACCAGTTGAGAGGTTTTAATATAACCTTCCCTGTATTTAATCGCCCCACCTGAAATATTCACTGCCGAACCCTGTTTCAGGGTCACTGCGCCCTGGGATGAAAAGCTGACTGTACCGCCTTCTGCGCTACGTTCTTCGACTGTGCTTTTAATTCCATCCAGCGCGGGCTGAATATTAGCCAGTGGCGTGCCTTCGCGAATATCGATGCGAAGTTTTTTGCCATGCAGGAAACCATTTTTCTGCACTGGCGCATCGGCAAACTCGTTGCCCCGTGTTTCCACTTCGATGACATTACTTTCCATCGATTTTTCAGCCGAGGTAAGACCCGACACATCAATAATGCTGCCGGAATCCATGATGATTGCACTACTGTTTTCAATATCCAGCTTGTCAGGCACATTGGGAGTTTCTGTCGCCAGAACATCCACCGTGCCGGAAGGCGTGATTACGGCCGAGTCCGATTCAAAATGTACGGTCTGCCCCATAATCTCAATACTGGAACCCGGCTGCACCTGTTCTGCAACGGCGGTACTTGTATCTTTTATTTCAGGTACAACTTCAGTAACACTACCCTTACCCAGAGTAACCTTTGCTACCGTGCCCAGACCATCGCCCTGGTCAGTGGCGCGAGTCGTTGTTGTAGCCTCAAGCACTTTCTTTTTATTGAATATTCTTGGCGTCGTTGGCGCATTTTCCCTCGCCAGCAGACGAATACTACCGTTGACTCGCACACTGGTACTGGCGGAAATCAGCCCTTTCTGGTTCACAGCAAACCCCATCAGGGTAGTGTTACCCCGCGACGTGATGATATGACCTCCATTAATGACTTCACCACCGGTTTTCACCTCCACCAGCAAACCACGAACCGTGTTCGTTGAACCCGCTTCCTGTAGATAAACTCGATCTGTGGCGGCCGCCATTATCACCTGTCCATCGGGACTGGTAATCGTTCCATCATTAACGATTTCAGGCGCCACCATGATCACGCGACCATAATTCGCTGTATTGATCTGCGCGCCTTCGTCAACATAGATACCAATCTTGAACCGGTTGCCATCGGCATCAAAAACATAGTCGCCGGTGTTAGGGTCGCGCAGGTATACATCGCCATTGCCAGAAAATGTTGCGCTGGCATCACCATCAAACACCTTGGAAATACCGCGATTGAAAACATCATCGGAAATATCCAGCGTGGACACTACCAGTGCATTAACATCAACAACGGAGTTAGCGCCAAACAGGAAACCATTATTATTTATCAGATAGATCTGCCCGTTAGCTTTCAGCGTACCCAGTATTTTCGAGGGAGAAGCCGAATTGATAACCCGATTTAATGCAATCGAGCTACTATCCGGTTGTTTGAATTCCACCAGATGGCTGACATCAATATCGAAGGAGTCCCAGCTCAGGATCACCTTTCCTTCCGTTTGTTTAACCGTTAGTGTTTTATCAGAAAACTGTGCATCCGTTGTGCCTGAACGCCAGAGGTTAGAATTAACCTGTGACCAGCCACTGGCCGATGATACGCGAGGTAATGGGCTGCGTGCCGTCGCCCATGCACCCGCCGGTTTCGGCAACGGTAAGGCCGCATTGGAATGTGAAGACAAAGTCAGACTGCCAAGCACAATTGATCCCGCCAGCAACATACGGATATTAGCGCTCAACAGCCGCAGACTTAGTTTTGTTTTCCTGGCTGGTCTTATATTTTTTCGAAAATTATGTTTTTCTGGAAAATTCATTTTCATACTCCAAAGGCCGTTAGCCCTGGTCTGACAATATATTTTGTTGGGCTGAGCGACAGCGAAGCCCAACAGGCTCCAGATAGATAAGACATTCAAAACTCATACGCGAGGCGGAAATGCACGCGCACGTCACCTTTTTTCACCGTACTCAACGCTTTAAACGGATAGCCTGCATCCAGATCCATATTCAGATAGCCGGCTTTCATACGCATACCTATGCCACTGCTGAAAAGTTGATAGCCGGTCGGCTGGTCTGGAAGGCTTTGCAGAACCCACAACTTTGCCGTATCCACAAACCAGAGGCCGTAAAAATCTTTTACTGTCTTCCAGCTTTTACTTCCAAGATAGGGAGTGTGCAATTCAAATGAGGCCATGAATGCGTTATCTCCCAATGCCTGTGATTCGTAATAGCCACGAACACTTTCTGAACCGCCAGCCGTGAACTGTTCATTACTTATTAGGGGGGAATCCGTGTACTGAGCAGATAGTTTTACCAGACCCTGAAATCCAGCCATAACTGGAAATCGGTGCTGGATATCGCCTGACAAATAAATAAAGTTAGCTTTGGAAAAAATACGCTTGTCATTAAACTCCACCTGATCATTCAGCCCGCGTAGACCAAAGGTAGTTCCCACACCGTAACTGGTAATGCTACGTTTGGCGCGATGGGTATAATCATAGCGAAGACTAAATGGGTAATAGGTAATAGGCGTATTCAGGGTATCTGAGCCAATCAGGTTAAGCCCTTCCCTGAAATCTTTGTAATCAACACCATAGGTCAGACTGTGAAAATAATTGCGACTGCCCTGTAGCGGCATTACCACCCGCGCACCCATGATTTTACCTATACCAACAATATTCAGCGCGCCGGCGCTGGAAATTTCTGTATCGGAATCCGACCGCACTCCATACAATGCAATGCGAGTACCTGAATCTTGCAGAGGGAAAACATAGGTGGCAGCCAGAACCTTAACTTCACCCTTTTTTTCAGGTGAAGACTGATACTGCAAAGAAATGCTGTGGAAACGTTGCCAAAGATTATCGTAGCGCAGCGTGCCAACGGCGCGCGTACGTGTCGTGCTTTCTGTGTTTCGTCCATTCACTTCAAGGCTTCCATGCAGAGGCAGCTTGTCTTTCACCTTGAGTTCTACTTCCAGTGTGCCAGGTTCTCGTCCCGGACGCATAACCGGTGTAATAGAGCGATCCGGACTTTGCTGATTTAGAATTGCCATCTGTTCCTTGACATCAAAAAGTTGTGGAATATTACCCTTGCTCAGGGCCGGCACCTGGCTGCGGATCTGACTTAAAAGATAATAATGCGAACCTGTTATCTTCAAGCGATCAACCCGGCCTTCGGTGACGCGCAGTCTAACAATGCCATCAACGACATTCTGTTCCGGTATATCGACCAGCACTGTGGGATAACCGGCATTACGGTATTCTGCTTCCAACGTGGCGCGCGCCTGCTCGATATCTTTAATGGTTTTATGCGGGCCAAGAAATGAGTAAACAATACGTTCCAGCCGGGTTTTTTCCAGCAAAGTATTGCCTTCTACTCGGTATTCCTGAATATTCATGAGGGGAGTAGCCGTTTCCGTTGCAGAAGATGGTTTATCGCTGGTAGCCGCCGCAACGGACTCCGCACTTACCTGTATTGCATACGCCCACAGTGATACGAGCAATAACAAATTCAATAAAGAATAATTTCTGGCCTTTGTTTTTATTACCACAACAACAAAATCGAACAATGAATAACCCTCACGCTAACAAACCGTATAGCTTCGCCTCCCACCCTTCGGGCGCCATAAGGCAAATAGGTACTAAAGGCGCACCTGCAAATAGATAAAGCCAACCCCTCCTTGCGAGGGGCTGACTCGGCTTCCTTTTATCTGTTTTAAACCACATTGCACGGTGTAAAACAGGTATTCCCTTTTCAGGGCTCTGCGCTACCGAGAGTAAAATCCAGAAGCGTAGAGTCCTGAGGTGTGCAGCCTAGAGCTGGCTGTTCTGATAGATATCGTTAACAACCGGTACCACACAGTTATCAAGCTTGCCTTTAGGCGCATGGGTATAAGGAATGACCGGTGCAGTCACATTCAGAACACCGTCAGCTGTCGGGGCAAAATTGGTGCTAACCGCCATATAACCCGCCTGTCCCCAGGTGTGCTTGAACTTGGTGTTCAGCACCGTGGCAATAGTGCTTGGTTCACTGGCCTGGCTGGCGATGGTTTCAAGAATAGTCAGCATGTCGCCGGTAGGGCCGTTGAAGGCAGGAATACGCCACTGGAAGGTTTGCTCAACCCAGTCGTCGTACTTACCATTGGCGGCATTTTCCAGAGTCGGGGCAATGCCATCAATCTTAATGAAACGGAAGTCATCACCCAGCTTGGCGTTTTTCTCGGTGGACTGTACGCCCAGCGCCCAGGCCGTGGTGAGACCAGCATTTTGACCACTATTGTTGGCGCCATTGTTAAAGTCATTCAGGCAGGCGCTCATATCACCAGAGCCAGAGTTCTCACGCACAACCGGTCCTGTGAAAGGATTACCCGGTGCAGCTGCGGGTGATAATGCGCCGGCAGTACAAGGGTAGTTCAGGAACTTGGCGTTCATCTGCGCCTGGGTGCCGGAACCATTGACGCGGCGGCAGTAGGTGACCTTGGTACTGGCCGGTAAGCTGCTAACCACACTGGGATCGGTCAGGGAGACACCGTTGATTTTGAAGGCACTCCAGTTTTTGATCTTGCCGGAGATTAATGATGCCACCTGGCGCTTGCTCAGGCTGGGCATGCAGGCTTGGGATTCGCGCGGCTGCAACAGCGGATCGGTAATAGTCGCATCATAAGTTGTGCAGGTCGCATTACCCGGGAACTGGGCTTCCTGCAGGGCATCACGCAGAGTAGTGGTTACCGGTACGCCAAAGACCAGGGCGGCAGCGGCCTTGACCACCATCTTGTTGCCCACAACGGTCGCATTAACCTCAGAATTACCGGCAGGCGTGTTAACGCCGACGAACATTTCCGGGTTCACATCGGAGACACCGGCATCGGAAACGACCTGGATCAGGTTGCCAGTGGTGGGATTGCCATCAGCATCCGGGGTGATGTCACAGCGCCAGAAATTGTCAGTGCCAGCAGGCGCCAAACAGTTGCCGTTATTGATGTTCATGGCATCAATCGCCACTTCATCAATAACCGGATTTACACCCTGAGCCGAACCACCTTTGGAACGCTTGTGGAACAATACTTTCGGCGCAGTAATGGACAGGCCGGGCACCTTGGCATTATCAAGGGTACAGAAGTAGGCGGTGTGCGCCTTGCCAGGTTTGGATGGTTTGGCATTATCCTTGAAGACATCCAGGTCAGTCGTGTTACCCGCTGCATCGGTAACGCAAATATTCTTGAACAGGGCGCCAATGGCCTTGTCCTGAGCAGAAGCGCCGGACATGAAGATTTCAATATCCGGTGTAGTTGTCGGGCTAAGAGCAAAGGCCGAGCCGGACAACAGAACGGCAGACACAGCCGTTGCGATTTGATTGATTTTCATTTTGTTTTCCTCAAATAAACTACAATAAAATTATCATTCAGGCTTTACGGCGACGAGCAACGCTAACCAGGCCAAGCAGGCCGGAACCGAACAACCAGACTGCAGCAGGAACAGGAACGGCAGACGGCGCAGCATAAGTCAACTGACCGGTGCTGGTCAGCTTCCAGACATTGGGCAGCTCTGTTACCACACCGGTAGAGTAATCAGAAGCAATGCCGGCAAAATAGAACGGAACACTGCTATCAACAGTGCCTGTAGTAACAAAAGGCGTGCCGCCAAGGTTGATGCTCCAGGTACCCTCAGCAAAGTAACCATTGTCACCGGGAACCGAATAGCTGGACAAATTCGCAGCTGTATCTGTCTGGTTATAGGGAGCAGGCTGGCCATTATCACCATTGGATTTCAGTGCCATGACATCAATAGAAGTCACAACACCAGCGATCATGGATTGGGTCTGTGCGCCCTGAAGAACGCTGCCGATACCTGAGCTTGAAGTTGTCACAAAACCGTAAGTGGAAGCAACCTGGAAGGAATCATCACCACCGGTAACTGTATAAACAACACCAGTGTTACCCATGAAATTAGCAAAGTTTGCATCGCCGCTCAGGTCATAGCTCAGGGTCTGGCTGGTATTGGCCATAAAATCTCTTTGCAGAATACCCAGATCCAGTGAATAAGACTGCTGACCGACTTGATCCCATGCGGTCAGGAACAGTTCACCCGAACCTATAGTTTCACTACTCTGCAGGATGGCCGCATTAGCCATGCCACTCATGGCCAGGGCCACAGACACAGCAAGAATTTTTATTGATGTTTTCATTTATTATCTCCGTAGATTAAAAATTTTTTTTCCTACAAGTCCCCAGGTGCATGAAAGCGCACAGCGGGGTTTCCTACCCGTTTAATAAAGGATGTCCCCTGCGACACCCGGGTTTCTGTTAATCCCTGTAAACAGCACCCATAAAAAAAGCC
>VAPL010230631.1_pt1 | contig 10803 bp, 9 predicted proteins | sample 3395061 | NCBI WGS metagenome assembly VAPL01 (sample SAMN08290444, study PRJNA428436) | hydrothermal vent metagenome | isolation source: Deep-sea hydrothermal vent chimney 2 | place: Pacific Ocean: Juan De Fuca Ridge | depth 2182 m m
AAAGAGAGCAAAGGAAAGTCTTAATTAGCATCTCAAATAACAAAGGGCGTCAGCCCCTCACATGAAAACAAAATCAAAGATTTTGTTTTCATGTGAGGGGGCCGGTAGCTCACCTGGTAGAGCGCCTCGCTTGCACCGAGGAGGTAGCGGGTTCAAGTCCTGTCCGGTCCACAATAATACTAAAACCCCAGAGAAAACTCTGGGGTTTTAGTATTATTGTGGTGTTTATTGGATAAAGTTGGAACCCACTACGAACAAAATCCGCTGGATTTTGACTAATCTTCCATGTGCCACGCGCGGTGGTAGCTTCAAGCTTTGTATTCCGCCCCACGCTTGGTGGTAACTCTCCGCACCATCGTCTCCGCTAAAGCTACGGCGACCGCAAAACAAAATTTGTCTTTACCTTTTTCAAAAGATTTTTTTTGGGGGGAAAAAAGGATAAAAAAGCTAAGGCAATTTTGATTTTTGCGTGTTCGCTACAGTCAACTAATAATATAATAAACCAAAATGGTATATTCTACAATCGTTTATATTATGTTAGTATGAATATGTCAAAAAAATACCTGCCAAAATATCGAAGATTGACAAAAAAGCTTCGCTCTTCTCGTCTTGATGCTAAATTGACACAGGTTGAAGCAGGGAAGAAGTTAAGAAAACCACAAGCGTATATTTCCAAGATAGAGCGGGGCGAGCGCGGGGTTGATGCGTTAGAATTGGCGGAGTTTGCGAAAATCTACAGAAAAGATATAAGTTACTTTTTATGATACAAAAAAGAAAACTTAATAAAGAACAGAAAAGAAATCGGGTTGTTTTGGGTGCGTTTTTAGTTTTTATTTTTGGGATTATTCTTTATAATAATTTTAATAAATATATTGAGCAAAGTTCTTTTTACTCTTTTAAAAACTCCTTACTCGTGTTTTTTAAAATTTTATTTGGGTCCATGTCGGATGTAATAATTCTAATCATAGGTTTAGGTTTTGCGATAGGAGGTTTTGCAATATTTTATACTTGGCTTTATAAGCCATTTTTAAATTTTATTCCTATTGTTAGAAATAAGTTCCTCAAACTTTTTTTTCTTAAATTTTTTCACAGTAAACCAATAGCAAAAAAATTTATACTAGAAAATAAAAAAGAGATATCGAAATTCCATACTCTTAAAAATTTTAACAACAGACAAATTATTGACTTGTTTAAAGACATTTTAGTTTCAACCTATAAAGAATCAATCAGCCCACTACCGTTTAACGTCAAGCATGGAGGGTTAAGAAAACTTAATGATAATTATTTTCGAGATCCAAGTCTTGTTGATTTAAAATTTAATTTTATTAAAACTGGCGAAGCTAGTATGTCAAGTTTTCAAAAAGAGGAAGAAGATATAATAAAAAAATATATTTATTTTTGCAAAGATGCAATCTTTGACAACTATATGCAACACAAAATGAAACTCTCGACAGAGCCTTTCGAAAAAATAGCTTCCGGCGCGAAAGTTATCGAATCGCGTCTATATGATGAAAAGCGGCAACAGATAGTGCTTGGTGATGAAATTGAGTTTAGTGAAAATAATAATCCCCAAAATAAAGTGCGTACGAGAGTAGTAGGTTTACTGCGCTATCAATCATTTGAAAGTTTATTTACAGATCATGAACCATATTTATTTGGAGAAGAGAGCAAAAAATTTCTTCTCAATCAAATTAAACAATTTTATTCTACTGAAGATGAACAAAGATATGGGGTTGTGGGGATACGAATTGAAGTGATTGACTAAGGCATAAAAAGTCTGTAATGTACAAAGCGTACTCAATGTGAGTACGCAAACCTTAGTTGCACAAGGGTCTATGCCCCAGCAACACACAGAGGAGTTCTTTCAAATGGAAATACGAAAAGTAAGATTAGGCGACTTGCCAGTCATTGCCGAGATGATGCATAATGCATTGAATCCGTTCTACGGAGGAGACCACAGGGCGCACGCAAAGCGTATTGTGGAAACCGCATCTCAAGGAATGAAAGACCAAAAAGGTCATTTCTCTACCGCACAAATTATGTATGTTGCGGAAGACGACGATCAGATAATAGGCATCCTAAACTTTGTTGTGAAACATCAGGGCACGCTGAAAATCAGCCCGCTCATTGTCCATGAGGAAGTTCGCGAGAAAGGAGTCGGTCGTTTGTTACTTCAAAAAATGGAGCAATATGCTAAGAAATATCGCGTACGACAAACATACTGCACTGTTTCGGCGAAGAACAAAATTGCACTTGATTATTTCCTTGCGCACGGATTCGTGCGCGCGGGTGTAGCACACGGACACTATCGTTCTGGTGTGGATGAAATCATGCTCTATAAAATAATTAAGCACGACGGAATTTATCCTGAGGAACGTATCATCTCTGTCTTGCCTCTTATTGAGGCAGATAAAGCACAGGTACGTCATTTCGTTATTAGTCGACTCTCTCCGTATTTCGATGGGGTTGATCAGAAGTGGATGGATTCGTTGTTTTCTGGATACGAACGGAAAGATACGCGAGATCCCAATGAAAAGTACAAGCTCATATGGGTTGCAAAAGCGACAGACGGAACCGTGCTTGGCGTTGCGGCGGCAACACCAAAAAAGGGTGAGCCGATAAAGTTGATGCCACTTGTTGCCGAAGGTATCCAAGCTTTTTCTGCGCTTGTGGCAGAGTTACCCTCATTCCTTCGAGAATACGGGCACAAGCTTTACACACACGCCGTGCCGTCTAGTGTCGAGGTGGAAACATTTCAGCACCATGGATGGCACATTGAAGCAATGATGCCAGAAGCATACAAGCGTGGTGTGGTAACACAACAATGGGGGCTTATTCTTGAGGAGAAAGTCATGAAAATAATGCGTGTTAAACGACAGTACTTTGATGCAATTATGGCAGGCACAAAATCTCTTGAGGTTCGTGTCGGCTATGCGAATATTCGAAAGATACAAAAAGGCGACAATATAAGGTTAGAGTGTAGTCGGATGTCTGGTATCGGTATCGTGAATGTTGCAGACGTGCGTGTGTACAAAACATTCGTAACAATGCTTCAGCAGGAAAATGCAAGACATATTGTACCTGAGGATCCTGAGAATGCGCTAAGTGTGTTTAAGCGAATCTATCCACTTGATAAAGAAAAACTTGGTGTTTACGTCTTTGAGCTCAATATTCTCAAGGGCGTAGGTGGCAGATAGTTTCCTATTCAATATCTCTTAAGCTCAACATCATAATATAGGTGTCGAGCTTTTTTTGTAAGTCAAAAATATTGGAGAGAGGCAACGTCAAGTTCGCGAAACACGGAAAAATGGCGAGTGATGTTGCGTAAGCAATAAACTTGTTAGCGAGCCGTTTTGAAGTGTTGAAGCGAACTCGCAAAACTAAAATTTTGCCTTTGCATTTTTATCCTTTTTTTCGCCCCCCCAAATTTTTCTGAAAAAGGAAAAGGCAAATTTTGTTTTTTGTGGCTCGCCGAGTGAAGCGAGGCGATGGCGTGGGGAGTTACCACAGACTCGGAGCGTACGAAAAAGTTTAGAAATTCCACGCGCTCGGCGCGCAGAAAGTTTAGTCAAAATCCTGCGGATTTTGTTTGTAATAAGTTATGACTTCGTCCAATAAGCACCACAATAACAAAAATACTCCAGAGTTTCGACTCTGGAGTATTTTTGTTATTGTGGCTAGAAAAGAGGGCTTTTCAAGTCACGACTCGGGCTATTGCCCTCGCTGTACTGCTGTTTGTTGCCAAATTATAAATTTGGACAAACAGGGAGCCTGTCCGGTCCATAAAATGCTCAAACGCCTAAATCATTGATTTAGGCGCTCGTTTTGGCTTAAATGCGTTGACTGTAAGTTTTTTGGGGAGTAAAATTATAAAAAGGTAATATTACAAATAGAAGGTATCTGCATTAGTTCTTTTTTAAATATAGAAGTAAAATCCCCTTACATTTTAAATGTAAGGGGATTTCTTTTTGTATTTTATTTACTTGTTTAGAAAACGTATTGCTAATAATAAAAGCAAGAAACAAGACGATCCAAGTAATGTAAAAATGAATATAAAAACAGTCCAATCTTGCTCAGTTGTTATTATGTAAGTTGTTATTGTTAATAGCGTCCCAGTAGCTGTGGTGATAAATAACTTTTTTGCAATATTTGGTTTTTTGTATATAAAAAAAATCCCTGCAATAGAAGAAAGCAAAAGGAATGCTAATATGTCTGCAAAATTTCCTATAGGATACAATAAGGTTGCTGAGACAAGAAATAGAAACAAAGCAAAGACGCTGATAAGGTGCAACGCAATTAAATTTATTAGAGAAGTTTTATTCATAATAATTATTGTAACATATCATTTATTATTGTGACTAGAAAAGAGGGCTTTTCAAGTAACGACTCGGCTAAAACTTCAAAACTTGTTTTGTAATCTTGGTATTTTTTGCTATCATAATAATAAATTAAACAATTTTTACATCTATTATTTTGATTTTAGTGATTTATTGTAATGTCTTCAAGTAAAAAATCATCAACAGTAAATAAAATCAAGAAATACTGATAAAAGTTGGTATTTTATAAGACAGATTGTCAAAACTGGCTGATGTTGCCTATAACATCGTTATCAAAATAGAGTCAGGAGGAAACCAAAATCTAACAATTGATACATTGTCCAAAATAGCCAAGGCACTTGGTGTTGGTGTGGATGATTTAATACAAAAATAATTATGGCAAATTTAACCACAATAGAAAAACAAATACTTGAAAAAATTTTCCAAATGGAAAGTGGTTATGTTTTGAATTTTTCAGATAGGACAATGGGAGAGTTTTTCAGAGATGATGTTGGTATAAATATATATACTAAAAAATATAATTATGCAAGTGGATCAAAAGCTAACCGCATACGAGGTTTGTGGGTTAAATCCGACAACAAAACAGTCGCAAAGACTATTTTGAAACTCATTGAGTACATTGAGAGCCAAATTTTGATTGATAATCTTAAACGAAAAGATTTTCCAACTGAAAGAATTAATGCCGGCAAAGAGATTGCTGAAAAATTACTTGGTGAAAAAATTGAACAAAAAAACGCTAAATCAAAAGCTACATTCAAAAATGGCAATATAAATATTGCTTTGCAAAAAGATGTTTTTGATCATGTTCAAAAACTACTAAATAGTGGTCACTATTTCAACGCAGTTGAAGAAGCATATAAAATTGTTAGAAAAAAACTAAAAAATATTACTGGTAAAGAAAAAGCCACAGATGCCTTTAATAATACAAACTACGAAACAATCTTTGGTCATCAGGCAACCAATCAAGCTGAAAAAGATTTTTTTGAGGGTGTAAAATTTTTACATATGTCAATTCAGTTTTTGAGAAATGAAAAAGCGCATACACCTGCTCGTGATTTAAATAAAAATTTAGCAATTCATTATATTTCATTAGCTAGCTTGGCATACGATTTAATAACAAGAAAATAATTATGGCAAATAAAAATCTTAAAAATGCAAGACGGGCAAAAAATGATGAGTTTTATACTCAATATGTCGATATTCAGAAAGAGATTGAGGCATATTTAGAATACAATCCTGATGTATTCCGCAGAAAGGTAATATATTGCAACTGCGATGATCCATTCGAGAGCAATTTTTTTCGCTATTTCGTGCTCAATTTTAACAGGCTTGGATTAAAACAGCTTATCACTACTAGCTACAAACCTTCACCTGTAGCCAACACGCAACTGGAATTGTTTGGCGATGACAAGACTCTCAAGAAATCAAAAGGTCGCCCTAAGATAACTGCCAACAAATTTATTATCAACGAAGTGGGTGATATAGATGGTGACGGCGAGTTTAATCTGAAAGACATTGCAATGCAACTAAAGGCAAACAAACATAACGAATGGATGCCGTTAGAAGAAGATGGAGATTTTAGAAGTCCTGAGTGCGTGAAATTACTAAAGCAATCTGATATAGTGGTAACCAATCCGCCATTCAGCCTATTTCGAAAATATATAAAACAACTTTTTGATTATGATAAAAAGTTTTTGATCATCGGCAATATTAATTGCTTAACTTACAAAGAAGTATTTAAAAAAATTAAAAAAAATGAAATATGGCTTGGTAATGGAATGGGAAGATGGATTTCTGGGTTTATTGTGCCTGAATCCTACGATTTGTATGGAACAGAGGCTCGAATAGATAAAAACGGAAATAGAATTGTTGCTACTAACAATTGTTTGTGGTTGACTAATCTTGACCATGGGCGTCGCCACCAACTCTTGTCGCTTATGACAATGGAAGAAAATTTAAAGTATAGTAAACATAAAGAACTTAAAGGCAAAAAAGAATATCATAAATATAACAATTACGATGCAATAGAAGTACCGTTTACTGATTCGATACCAAGTGATTATAAAGGTGTAATTGGTGTGCCGATTACATTTCTTGATAAATATAATCCCGATCAATTTGAGATTATTGATATAAACCCTCATTTTTTCTTAATTATAGATAAGGGATTGCCTAAACCATCTCAGTTAAAAATTACTGGGAAAAAAGATCCTTATGCTCGTATTTTAATAAAACATAAGAAAAAATAATATGAAAACAATTTTAAAAACCGACATCATTATTAAAGACATTTGCGAAGGGTTTGTTTATAACGAACTTGAAGGCAAAGGTTTGTTTGGCTTGTCTGGCAAACTCACTATTCAACCAGAGTATCAACGCAACTATATCTATGCTTCTGACGGCGGTAAAAGAGAAATGGCTGTTATTGAATCAGTACTCAATGGATATCCAATAGGATTGATTTATTTTAATAAGATTTCTGAAAATAATCTGGAAGTTTTGGACGGACAACAACGAATCACCAGTCTTGGACGATTTATTACTGATAAATTTGCTATCAAAGATAAAAATGGAATGCAATATTTTGGTGCTATGGCAGAAGACAAAAAATCCAAGATTTTAGAAACAAAACTACTTATATATGAATGTGAAGGGACAGAAAGCCAGATCAAAGAATGGTTTAAGACAATCAATATCGCAGGTGTTCCACTTAAACCTCAAGAATTACTCAACGCTATTTATTCGGGGCCGTTTGTAACGCTTGCGAAAGAAGAGTTTAGTAATAATCAAAACGCAAATACACAGAAATGGAGTGCCTATGTCTCTGGCGCTGTAAATAGGCAGGATTTTTTAGAGAGAGCACTTGAATGGGTAAGTAAAGGAAACATCGACGATTATATGAGTCGTCATCGCAAAGATACAAACATTAAAGAGTTAAAAAATTATTTCAACAGTGTAATTGATTGGGTTTCTAGTGTGTTTATAGATGTTGAAAGTGAAATGCGCGGATTAGAATGGGGGCGACTATACGAGCAGTATCACAAACAAGCTTATAATCCTACAAAGGTGTCAGAAGCGGTGCATAAGCTCTATGGTAATCCGTACGTCAAAAACCGTAAAGGTGTTTTTGAGTATATTCTTGGCAGTTCTACGGATACGAAATTACTAAATGTCAGAGTATTTGACGAAGCAACAAAAAAAGCAGTTTACACAACACAAACAAAGAGTGCAAAAGCTGGTGGTAAATCAAATTGTTCGCATTGTGCTATTGGACATGATTCTAATAAAGAAAAAATTTGGGGATTTTCTGAAATGGATGCGGATCATGTAACGGCATGGAGTAAAGGAGGTGTTACAAACATAAAAAATTGTGAAATGTTGTGTAAAACTCACAATCGAGCGAAGGGTAACCGATAAAATTATGCAAATAGAAAAAATAAAAATAGAAAATTTCAGAAGTTTCAAAGATAAAATCGAAATTAATTTTAATGATCTTAATGTTTTTGTTGGTAAAAATGATATTGGTAAATCAACAATTTTGGAAGCATTAGATATTTTCTTTAATGAAAATAGCGGGACAATTAAGATGGATAAGGATGACATAAACAAACAAGCACAAAATGACGGGAACGATGAAATAAAAATTAGCGTTGTTTTTAGTAATTTTCCTGAAGAACTGACAATAGATGCGACTAATCCAACAAGATTATCAGATGAATATTTATTGAATAGCGGTGGCTATTTGGAAATAATCAAGAAATATCCAAAGGCAGGAAAAGAAAAAGTATTTATAAAATCAAATCATCCGACAAATGATTCTTGTTCAGACCTTTTATTAAAAAAGATTACTGACTTAAAAAAGATACTCACTAGTGAAAATATTGACTGTACCGACAAAACTAAGAGTGCTGTAATTAGGAATTCCATTTGGCAACATTATATTAATGATTTGCAATTAAACGAAATAGAGATTGATGTAACGAAAGAAGACGCCAAGAATATATGGGAACAATTGAAAAAATATATGCCATTATACTCATTATTTCAATCTGATAGAGACAATAGTGATGGTGATAGTGAGGTGCAAGACCCAATGAAATTAGCTGTTAAAGAAATTTTAAAAGATACTGATTTAACTAATAGATTAAATGATGTGGCATCCGAAATTAAAACAAAATTAGGTGAAGTTGCTGATAAAACTTTAGAAAAATTGAATGAGATGAATCCTGATATAGCAAACAGTCTAACACCTGTAATTCCTGATACTGATAAGTTAAAATGGGCGGATGTATTTAAAAACGTTTCTATCACAGGTGATGACAACATTCCGATAAATAAAAGAGGTAGTGGTGTTAAGAGATTAATATTACTTAATTTTTTTAGAGCTGAAGCAGAAAGAAGATGCAATGAAAATGGTTCACCGTCTATTATTTATGCAATTGAAGAGCCTGAGACATCACAACATCAAGAACATCAAAGAAAGCTCATTGAAGCTTTTATAGAATTATCTACTACTGACAATACTCAGATATTACTAACTACACACAGTCCATCAGTTGTAAAATTATTAGATTTTGAACATTTACAGTTAGTTAAGGGAGAGGATAATAGAGAAATTATTGACGTCGAGAGAGGTACTTTGTGTTATCCATCATTGAACGAAGTGAACTATTTGGCTTTTGGGGAATCAGATGAGGAGTATCACAATGAATTGTATGGTTATATTGAAAGTGAGCAGTTGTTAGATGATTTTGGTAGGGGTAAAACGACCATGGTCTATATTCCTGAAAATAAAAACGGATTTCCAAAGCCAGAACAAGATAAAATCTTAAGTGAATATATCAGACATCAAATTCATCATCCAGAAAATGAACGAAATACACGATTTAGTCACGAGCAACTACAAACATCTATCAATGAAATGAGAGAATTTATTGAGGCTAATACAGGCAACTAATGTGGCGCTCTGATTGCAGGGAGTAACGCTAGCACGTATAAAAATATTAGTTATTAGCAAAATTTTAATAAAAATATTATGAATAAAATTATATGTCCGAATTGTAAAAAAGACTTTGAATTAGATGATGCTGGCTTCGCTGACATTTTAAAGCAAGTTCGAGATGAGGAATTTAGCAAAGACCTAAAAGAACGAGAGCGAATATTCATTGAGGATAAAGAAAACGCTGTTAAACTCGCAGAAGCTAATATTACAAATACACTACAAACAGACCTTGCGAAAAAGGACAAGGAATTAGCTGAACTAAAAGCGGAAAAAGAACTTGAAATTTTTGAGCTTTTGGCGAATAAGGACTCTGAAATAGCTGATATGAAATCAAAGATGAATAGTACGGAAACTGAGAAAAAACTCGCCATAACTGAGGCGGTAAATTCTATTGAAAAAGAACGAGACGATTTCAAGGGTAAGATAGAAAACAAAGAACAAGAAATACAGCTTCGAGAAGTTTCTTTAAAGGAAAAGTATGAAAACGAATTGAAATTAAAAGATGAAATGATTGAACGATACAAGGATTTAAAGTTAAAACTTAGCACAAAGATGGTTGGGGAAACCTTAGAGCAACATTGTGAAGTTGAATTTAATAAACTTAGAGCCACCGCTTTTCAAAATGCATATTTTGAAAAAGACAACGACGCAAAAACTGGTAGCAAGGGTGATTATATCTATCGCGAAACTGATGAGGCTGGTAATGAAATTATTTCTATAATGTTTGAAATGAAAAATGAAGGTGATGAGACCGCTGCAAAGAAAAAAAATGAAGACTTTTTACGCGAGCTTGACAAAGATCGTAAAGAAAAGAAATGTGAATATGCTATTCTTGTTACACTGTTAGAAGCTGAAAACGAGCTTTACAATACTGGCATCGTCGACGTTTCCCATAAATATCCCAAAATGTATGTAATTCGTCCACAATTTTTCATCCCAATAATAACCCTGCTACGTAACGCAGCAATGAACTCCCTTGAATACAAAGCCGAGCTTGCTTTAGTGAGAAATCAAAATATTGATATTACAAATTTTGAAGATAATGTAAATAAATTTAAAGAAGGATTTGCAAAAAATTACGATTTGGCTAGTCGTAAATTTAAAACCGCTATTGAAGGGATAGATAAAACTATAAACCAACTCCAAAAGACTAAAGATGCACTATTATCATCTGAAAATAACCTTCGTATCGCTAATAATAAAGCAGGAGATCTGACAATCAAAAAACTAACTCACGGTAATCCTACAATGACAGCTAAGTTTGAAGAAATTTCCAATTCCGATAAAACAACGTAGAAATATGAATTACTTAATTTTAATTATTATTGGAGGATTAGGAGTTTGGTTGGGGTTTGTTCTGGCACGACGCTCCCGTTTTATCCAAAAGCGAAGCGATTGGTTTCAAAACGCAGTACCTTTAGGTAAAATCGCTGGTGGGGCTTTGGTTGCAGAGCAATCAAAGAA
>VAPL010295305.1_pt1 | contig 10803 bp, 6 predicted proteins | sample 3395061 | NCBI WGS metagenome assembly VAPL01 (sample SAMN08290444, study PRJNA428436) | hydrothermal vent metagenome | isolation source: Deep-sea hydrothermal vent chimney 2 | place: Pacific Ocean: Juan De Fuca Ridge | depth 2182 m m
CCATTAAGCCAACAGGGCTTTACGCTATTTTTTACCGGTCTGTCTGGCTCAGGAAAATCGACATTGGCAAAAATTGTGTATGCAAAGCTTGTTGAATCTGGTGGGCGACCAGTCACCTTGCTGGATGGCGATATTGTGCGGCTTAATTTATCCAGTGAACTTGGTTTTTCGAAAGAGCATCGTGATTTAAATGTAAAACGCATTGGCTATGTTGCAAGTGAAATTACAAAAAATCGTGGGATTGCAATTTGTGCACCCATTGCACCCTATACAAGCACTCGGCGTGTTGTGCGGAAAGTTATCGAACAGCATGGTGCTTTTGTTGAGATTCATGTGGCAACGCCACTTGAAACCTGTGAATCACGTGATAGAAAAGGACTTTATGCGAAGGCCAGGCAGGGGTTAATACCTGAGTTTACGGGTATTAGTGATCCTTATGAGATCCCCGAGGCTGCAGAAATTAAGATTGACACTTCAGATTATTCTGCCATGGAAGCGGCACAGGAAATTTACCTGTATTTACTGAGAGAAGGTTTTTTGGATAAAATTGACTCCCCGTGTTATTGATGGAATCTGCACGGTGGTAGTCAGTTTTATATATCAGTAGAACTAGTCGTTGTTCACATGAGATGAGAGTTAAAAGTTGAATCTTTTATTTGTGTTATTAACCGCGATGGTAATCAGTATGGTGCTGATTCCATTTATGATTCGTCTGGCTCCTTACATAGGAATGGTTGATCAACCGGATCCACGAAAAGTGCATTTGAAGCCGATACCTCGTGTTGGTGGGATTGGCATTGTTCTCGGCACATTATTGGCTGTTATCATCTGGTTGCCATTAGATACTTATTTATGGAGCTATTTAGCCGGAGCATTTGTTCTTTTAGTTTTCGGTGCGCTCGATGATTGTTTCGAACTAGGCCATTATGTGAAGTTCATCGGCCAGTTTGTTGCGGTGGGCGTAGTTGTTTTTGTGGGAGATGTCTGGGTCGAACATATTCCATTTTTTGATAGTGTCTTACCAGAAACTTCGGGCAAAGTGCTGACTTTTATTGCAATTGTTGGTCTGGTCAATGCAATAAATCATTCAGATGGACTGGATGGGCTTGCTGGTGGTGAAACATTATTGAGTTTGGCCTGCCTGGCTTATCTTGCAATTATTATTGATGATAGTGCTAGTTCAGAATTATTGCTTATGATATTTTCGCTGATTGGTGGCATATTAGGCTTTATGCGTTTCAATAATCACCCGGCTCAAATATTTATGGGAGATGCGGGTAGTCAGTTCCTGGGTTATTCACTGGCGATATTTACAATTATATTGACGCAGAAAATACATACATCAGTTAGCATGGCATTGCCCTTGCTCATTCTGGGCTTACCAGTCGTTGATATTCTCGCGGTATTTGCCCAGCGCATCTATCATGGTATGAACTGGTTTCGGGCATCAAAAAATCATATTCATCATCGCTTGCTTGAATTGGGTTTTGATCACTATCAGTCTGTGATTGTTATTTATTCAATTCAAATTGTGTTAGTGATGAGTGCTGTTAGTTTAAGATATGCGTCTGATGAATTGGTGCTTGGATTGTATCTTGCTATTTGTGGTTTATTATTTTTATTGCTCTATGTATCAGAAATACGTAACTGGAAATTTGCAGTTAAAGGTGACGAGTCAAAACTGAGTGGTTTTATTAAATCGCTAAGAGAAAGAAAATTATTTTCAGATGGCCCCTTGTTGATACTTAAAATATTCATTCCAGGATATTTTTTAGTGGGTAGTTTATTCATTTCCCAGGTGTCAACTGATCTTCAAGTTGAGCTGGCCGCGATTTGTTTGATGTTAATAGCATCATGGTTGCTTAAAAAATATGATTTAAGTGCATATTTATTGCGAATTTGTATATATGTTTTCGCGGTAATTATGGTTTACCTTCTTGAACAGCAGGTAATTCCAGATGATGGCTGGCTGTATTATGCGGATATTGTGTTTTTTACAATTTTAGCTATGACGGTTGCGGTTGTCGTGAGATATGCACGGCAAGTTAGTTTTTCAGTGACACCTTTTGATTATTTAATGGTCGTGCTGGTTATCGTTTCAGGAATAGTGCAACAAAATTATGGTTCTGAATTAGCACTGGGCTATATTGTTATTAAGTCGGTTATTCTATTTTATGGTTGTGAGTTGGCAGTGAATAACCGGAAGTCTGATGCGGGGAATCTTATAGGTTTTGCTTCGTTTGTTGCCGCTTGTATATTGTTTTTTAAATTAATGAATTAGTTAATGCATTTGTAATATGTTTTCTATTATATAAAAAATACAGAGGAAGATATGAATATCAATATTGTAAAACTTATCAGTGTGATGTTTTTAGTGTTCATGCTTATCAGTTGTGGTGGCGAGGATGCGCGTAAGGCGAAGTATTATGAGAAGAGTAAGGCTTATTATGAACAGGGCGATTATGACAAGGCAAAAATCGAACTAAAAAACGTACTACAAATTGATCCGAAATTTGCTCAGGCACATTACCTGTTTGGTGAGCTGGAAGAAAAAAGAAAAAACCTGCGTGGTGCCTATGTACATTATTACAAAGCTGCTGAGTTTGACGAATCAAATATGGATGCACGAAACAAACTCGCTCGTCTGTATCTCCTGTCAGGAAATATAGATAAAGGACAGGAAGAGCTGGATAAAATTATTGCAAAAGAGCCACAAAGCAAACATGTAAAAATGCTTGAGTTGTTAATTGCTGCGCGAAAAGGAGAAACAGATAAAGCAATTTCAATCGCAAACACAATAAGCAGTACAGATAAAAATAATACGGATGTCATTTTTCTACTGTCAAATTTATATTTGAAAAATAAAGATGTTGAAAAAGCAATTAATACACTGACAGATGGCATTAAAAATAACCAGGATGTTATCGCCTTGCGTTTGCAGTTAGGTGGGATCTACGCTTTCCAGAAGAATTACGTTGATGCAGAACAAATATTAAAAGAAATTATTGCTTTAGAACCCGGTAATTTCGGTTATAGACAACGCCTGGCAAAATTTTATATCAATACTAAAGCGTATGATAAAGCTGAAGTAGCATTACGTGATGCCGTTAAACTAGATGCTGAAGATGAAGCTCGTAAGCTGATGTTGGTGGAGTTTCTGGCAAAATTTAAAAGTGTAAAAGAAGCGGAAGCTGAACTTTTAGGTGCAATTCGTGATTATCCTGACGCATTTAGTTTGAAATTTGCACAGGCTAAACTATATGAAAAAATTAAGCCTAAACAGGTCGAATCAATATATAAGGGTATTATTGATTCCAATGGTTCCGGGCCGGAAGGATTGAAAGCCAGAATTGCGCTGGCCAATATAGCTTTAAATCAGAAAGATTATAGTAAAGCAACAAAGCACATAGCGGTAATTCTGGAGGAAAATCCGCGTGATGCACAGGGCTTATTAATTAAAGGTAAGGTTGCACTTGCGTCTAAAGATCCTGTTTCAGCCATTGCAGCATTTCGGTCAATCATTAAAGATCAGCCCGATATGGTGGAAGCTAGTCAGTTTCTGGCAATCGCCCACATCATTAATAAAGAACCGGAGCTTGCCAAAGAAACATTGATGCAAAGTGTCGAGTCTGCCGCATCAAATCCTAAGGCGTATTTGAATTATGCCCAATATCTAATTGGTCAGGGCAACCATGATGATGCAAATGCCGAAATTGACAAGGCGCTTAAAGTTTCACCTTCTAATCTTGATGCTTTAAAAATGAAGTTAAATATTGCATCTTTGATGTCAAATAAGGAAATGGTTGCTACGACTATTGAATTAATCAAAAAATATCATCCTGAAAACGCGCTGGGATATCAGAAATCCGGTGATTTTAATGTCGTACTTAAAAATAATAAAAAGGCTATTAGTGAGTATGAGAAAGCAATTAAAGTATCAGGGAGAATGTTACCAGCACTTGCTTCAATCATTAAGGTTAACCTGAGTGAAAAAAATTATGCTGCTGCGATTAAACGCCTTGAAAAAATACTTGCTAAAAAACCGGATAATCCAATAATAATTCAACTATTAGGTGAAGTTTATTTCGCTAAAAAGGATTATTCAAAGGCGATAACTTATATTAATAAAGCAATTGATTTAAATCCAAAATGGTCGTTAGCCTATACTAGTTTAGCCAATGTATATTTAGCCAAAAAAGATATAGATTCTGCAATCACAACCTATAACACAGCACTTAAAGCTCTTGGTGATGATTTAGGTATTTATGCTCGCCTGGCTCAAATCTATGAGCGCACACGAAAATTTGATAAAGCAGTAGAGTTTTATGAAAAAATTCTGCAGATTAAACCGAACGATGCACTTGCATCGAATAATTTAGCGGCAATATTATCTGATGTCCGTGGTGATGAAGAAAGTTTGCTGCGAGCAAAAGAGCTGGCTCAGAAATTTGAAAATTCCAATGAACCCGGATTTATCGATACATTGGGTTGGATTTACTACAAAACAGGCGAGTACTCTAAAGCGGTTGAGCTATTAAATCGAGTTGTTGAAAAACAACCTGAAATAGGTTTGTTCCAATATCATCTGGGTATGGCTTATTACAAAGCAGGTGATAAAGTGAATGCGAAAATTCACATGGGAAAATCATCTAAGAGCAAACAGAAATTTAAAGGTCGGGATGAAATGGAGGCTATTTTAAGAAAGCTTTAAATTATTAAGTATTCATGTCTCTATGCATTAAAGGCATGAATACTTTTTGATATTAAATATAAACGGGAGACTGATTAGTAATAAACCCTTTAAACTGTGACGTTGATAATTATTAATTATGTATATTGGTTTACTAAGTTATAGCATTGCGGCCATATTTTTTCTTGTTCTTCTTGGTGTTCTACTGACAGACCGAAGACAGGATAAACCATCTCGAAAATATCTTTTACTCGCCACCTCTATTTCTATTTTGTGGGCTGGAATGGCTGCATTTCAGTCTGGAAAAATAGAGCTTTTATTTATTTACCAGACGTTGGAAGTCCTTAGAAATTTATTCTGGCAACAGTTTTTACTGCTGGTTCTTGGGCGTTCAATTTGTGCTGATGATCAATCACCGATAATCTATCGGGCAAAAATTTTACTCTATATAATTTCCGCATTGATGGTTGTACTGATCATTGATCGGCATTTATTACAATTTATTCCGGTTCTCACCCACTATATTGATCCACTTTTGGTAGGTTACCTGGTGCAGGCAGTTGCTGTATTGGTATTGTTGGAGCAAATGCTTCGAAATACGCGTAAGGATATGGTGTGGGCGGTTAAATTTTTCTGCCTGGGGCTGGGCGGAATATATGCGTATGATTTTTATCTGTATTCAGAGGCAATGTTATTTCAGCATGTTGACAACATGTTGTGGCAATCACGTGGGTTAATCAATGCGTTAATGGTGCCTGTTATTGGTGTGGCCATATCCCGTCATCCAGAATGGTCATCTGGAATATTTCTTTCACGGCGAGTGGTTTTTCACACCACAACCTTACTTGGCGGAGGTATTTACTTACTGGTTATAGGTTTTGGCGGATATTATGTGAGAAATTTTGGTGGTGGGTGGGGAGTTATAGCTCAAACATTATTTATGTTTGGGGCGATTATCATTCTTGTGTTGATTCTGTTTTCAGAAACATTGCGAGCCAAATTAAGGGTGCTTATTAATAAGCACTTTTTTCATTATAAATATGATTATCGTGATGAATGGTTACGTTTTATTTATGTTTTGTCTTCCTTTGACGAAACCATTCCTTTACCAATACGCAGCATTCAAGCAATTGCTCAAATTATTGAAAGTCCAGGTGGAATGCTGTGGATGAAACGTGATAATAATATATATCTTCCTGTTGCTCGATGGCATATGGCTGCAGTCTATGATTCTGAAAGTGCAGACACAGATTTTATTAAGTTTATGGAGGAGCATGACTGGGTGATAAATCTGGATGAGTTTGAGTGGAATCCCGGTGTTTATCGGAGTCGAGGATTTTTTTCATTGCCGGACTGGTTGCGTTCTATGCAAAACGCATGGTTGGTAATGCCTTTGATTCTACAGGATAAAATGCTTGGTTTTGTTGTTTTGACGCATGCCAAAAACAGGCGTCATAATTTTAACTGGGAAGACACTGACTTATTGAAAATTGCCTGCCGACAGGCTGCGAGTTATCTCGCTCAGCATGAAGCAGCCCAGGCATTGTCTGAAGTGCGACGTTTTGATGATTTCAATAGATTGTCCACTTATATGGTACATGATCTTAAAAATATGATTGCACAGCTGTCACTGATTGTCAGTAATGCGGCCAAACATAAAAACAATCCGCTTTTTGTTGATGATGTGGTGAGCACGGTCGAAAATTCAGTTACAAAAATGAACCGTTTGTTGAGCAACTTAAAAGACGATGTGCGTGGCAGTGAAGATAAGGAAGATATTGATATTTGTTGTCTGATTAGACGCGAAGTGGACAATCGGAAGCGAGCCGGCAATACGCCAAATATTGAGTTAATCTGTGTCGATGAGAAAATAATTTCAACGGCAAACCATGACAGACTGGCATCTGTTATCAGTCATATAATCCAAAATGCGCAGGATGCAACACCGGTGAGTGGAAATATTACGATTAAACTGCACAAGCATATAAATCATGCCATTATTGAAATCGAAGATACCGGGTGCGGAATGGATGAGAGCTTTATCAGTACACGTTTGTTCCGACCATTTGAAACGACTAAAGGAAAGTCAGGGATGGGTATTGGTGTTTTTGAGGCCCGAGAGTTCTTGCAACGACTTGGGGGCGATATTGAGGTTGAAAGCGAAATGGGCAAAGGAACCTTATTCAGACTCCACCTACCCCTTTCTCGTGTAAAATGAGCATAATAGTTGGGTGCGCGGTTGATTATGCTTGATAAAAATATGGTTATATTGGGGTATTTATATGGCAAAAACGGAAAAAATAGATAAACAATTGTTGATTGTAGAAGATGATTTAGGCTTACAGAAACAGTTGCGCTGGTACTTTGAAGATTTTGAAGTTTTTGTTGCAAGTGATCGCCTTTCTGCAATTGAAATTGTAAAAAAGAAAAAGCCGGCAATTGTAACGCTGGATTTAGGCTTGCCACCGGATCCTGATGGAAGTACAGAAGGCCTGGCCTGCCTTGATGAAATTCTCTCAATTGCGCCATCTACAAAAATTATTATCGTCAGTGGCAATGAAGATCGTGAAAACGCAGTGAGGGCAGTATCTGGTGGAGCCTATGATTTTTATCAGAAGCCGGTGGAGTCTGATGTGCTAGGACAGATTGTGAGTCGCGCTTATCATGTTTATACACTTGAAGAAGAAAATCAGCGTCTTTTAACGGTACAGAAAAAAATGCCATTAGATGGCATTGTGGCCAGTAGTCCACAGATGTTTTCTGTTTGCCAGATGGTTGAGAAAGTTGCGCCTTCCAATGCCAGTGTTCTGATCTTAGGTGATAGCGGTACAGGTAAGGAACTTTGTGCGAAAGGCCTGCATGCTAAGAGCGGTTTTTCAGAAGGCAATTTTGTTGCGATAAACTGTGCGGCGATTCCTGAAAATTTACTTGAAAGTGAATTGTTTGGCTATGAGAAAGGTGCCTTTACTGGTGCCTCAAAAATGACACCGGGAAAAATCGAGTTTGCTCATAACGGTACTTTATTTCTGGATGAAATGGGGGATCTGCCTTTAACTTTACAGGGGAAATTATTACGTTTTCTTCAGGAGCGGGTGGTTGAACGCATTGGTGGTAGAGAAGAAATTCCAGTGAATGTTCGGGTTATATGTGCCACTCATCGACACCTTGAAGAGAGAATTAAAGCGGGTGAGTTCCGTGAAGATCTTTATTATCGAATCAATGAAATTTGCATTAATATGCCGCCCTTGCGCAGTCGACAAGGCGATGTGTTATTGCTGGCGCGTTCCTTTCTGGATTTGTTTAATAAAGAACAGGGGAAACGTCTTTCAGGCTTTTCCAAAGAGGCTATTTCGGCAATGGACGCGCATCCCTGGCCCGGAAATGTTCGCGAGTTACGTAACCGAGTTAAACGTGCGATCATTATGGCCGATGGAAAACAGATCACGCTGGCTGATTTAGAATTGCAGGCTAGTGATGTTCAGGAAAACCAAAGTTTTGATCTGAGAACGATACGAGAGGCGGCTGAGCGAACCGCCATTTCACATGCACTGAGTAATGTGGGTGGAAAAGTTGGCCCTGCCGCTGAACTTCTAGGTGTGAGCCGACCGACCTTGTATGATCTGATTAAAAAATTAGATATTAAAATATAAATAAATATTTAAGTAAGCTTGCATTCTGTAGGTTCTCGACTTTAGCCATTTTTCCAAAATTAACCTTATGACTCATGATCTTTGCATGAGATTTGAATTTTAAATTAAGCACTTATTATTAAAAATTATGCGCTACATTGTACTCGATACTGAAACTACCGGACTGGAACCCAGCCAGGGCCACCGCATCATTGAGATTGGCTGTGTTGAAGTAATCAACCGCCGGATCACCGGAAAAAACTACCATCAATATCTTAATCCTGATCGTGAGATCGACGAAGGCGCGATTGAGGTGCATGGTATCAGTAACGAGATGCTGGAAGATAAGCCGCGCTTTGCCGATATTAGTGAAGAATTTCTTAATTTTATTCATGGTGCAGAGCTGGTAATTCACAATGCCCGGTTTGATGTGGGTTTTATTAATCATGAATTGAAGTTACTGGATAAGACGGCTTCCCCGGTAACGGAGATATGCTCGGTGCTTGATACTTTGGCCCTGGCGCGGAAGATGCACCCTGGGCAGAAGAACAGTCTCGATGCTCTCTGTAAACGTTATTTCATAGATAACTCCGCGCGCGAGTTACACGGCGCCTTGCTTGATGCTGAGATTTTAGCAGAAACCTGGCTGGCGATGACCGGGGGGCAGACCCGTTTATCATTAGGTGGACAGGAAGAGTCCGGCCAGCAACAAAGTAGTGAACGTCGCCCACTGGCTGCGGATCGTCCGGCCATAAAAGTCATTTATCCCAGTGAGCTGGAAGAAAAAGCACATCAGGAACGGTTGCAGGCCATAGATAATAAGAGTGCCGGTGGTTGTATCTGGATGCAGCCTAAAGTAGAAACAGAAACCTAAATTCCCTACATGAGCTCAGCATTAATATAAAGATGCAGCCAGATACTTGCGGCATATCCGAGGGCAATCGCCCAACTCCATTTTAGATGGCCGAAAAAGGTATACATTCCCCGTGTCTGTCCCATCAGTGCCACCCCGGCAGCTGAACCAATAGATAGCAGACTACCGCCCACCCCGGCCGTCAGGGTCACCAGTAGCCATTGTCCCAGTGACATATTTGGCTCCATACTCAGTACCGCAAACATCACCGGGATATTATCAATAATGGCGGAAATGATCCCGATCATAATATTCGCATTAGTAGCACCAAGATCGTGGTACATAAATTCTGAGATATTGGCGAGGTAGCCAATAGTACCAAGGCCACCCACGCAGAGTACGACGCCGTAGAAAAACATCAGCGTATCCCATTCTGCTCGCGCCAGAATATGGAAGATATCGAATGGCCCTTCCTCGGCATCCGCCTCCGAGTAGGGGAGGCAACAGCTTCCCTCATCCGGTGTGGCGGCCTGTTCATGTGGATGACTGCTTTGGCGTTTCAGATAAAAACCGTAGAACTTCAGTATCCCGAGGCCGGTCATCATTCCCAGCACGGGTGGCAGATGCAGAAAGTTATGTACACTCACGGTCATACTAATGGTCAATAGAAACAGGCCAATGACAACCAGCCCTCCCTGTTTGATTATGACTTGTTCATTGCTGGTTTCAGGATGCTGTTTCGATACGGTAAAGGAAAGAATAAAAGCCGGTATCAGCCAGTTAACCAGAGAGGGAAGAAACAGCTTGAAGAAGTCATTAAAGTTAACGATCCCATCCTGCCAGACCATCAATGTGGTGATATCGCCAAAGGGGCTGAAAGCCCCCCCGGCATTGGCGGCGACGACGATGTTGATGGCCGCGATGGTGATGAATTTCTGATTATTTGGAGCCACGGCAACCACTACTGCTGCCATTAGCAGGGCGGTGGTCAAGTTGTCAGCTATGGGGGAAATGAGGAAGGCCAGCAGACCGGTAATCCAGAAAACTTTGTACAGGGAAAAGCCACGACGTACCAACCATGCACGCAAGGCATCAAAGACTCGGCGTTCCTCCATGGTGTTGATGTAGGTCATCGCTGCGAGCAGGAATAGCATAAGCTCGGCAAATTCGAGAATATTATGGCGCAGTGCCTCCCCGGCTGTGTGTGGATCATCGGCCTGCATATAGGCGATACCCACTAATACCCAGATAATTCCGGCTGCCACCATCACCGGCTTGGATTTACGCAAATGAAAAAATTCTTCACTAATGACGAGGGTATAAGCGAGTGCAAACAGGGCGAGTGCACTGTAGCCAAACCAGGTTTGGGTCAAATCAAGTCCGCTATGTGGAGTCGCGGCGGCCAGTGCTAGCGAGGGTAAAAACAGGAAAAGTATAATAATGGCGAGAGGACGGCGGTATTTTTTTTGCTTGTTGTGCATGGTGATCCCGTGTATCAATAACTTAGCTTAAGTATATAAATTATTTTCTTAATCATCACGCGTCCATTGTTGTGAGAATTAAATTAAAACTTGATATAAATCAACAGGATAAACTTTAAGAATAATTTTTTGAATTATTCTTAAAGTTTA
>VAPL010386226.1_pt1 | contig 10801 bp, 10 predicted proteins | sample 3395061 | NCBI WGS metagenome assembly VAPL01 (sample SAMN08290444, study PRJNA428436) | hydrothermal vent metagenome | isolation source: Deep-sea hydrothermal vent chimney 2 | place: Pacific Ocean: Juan De Fuca Ridge | depth 2182 m m
CTGGAACAAATCGCCAGTGCCTTGGCAGCGAACCTCATTGATGAGGCCGAAGCCCAAAGCCTAAAAGAAGCCGAAACCGCCCGCGAGGCCGTCATTCAAGTTGACGACTTCGCGCCTACTGACTTCAACGCCCTTAAATAAGCCTTCAAAACGATCTATATCATGTTTTTAAATAAAGTAGACCTGTTGCAAAAGTATAGAGAATCTTCGTCAACCGTTTCTCAATCCATGGTCACGTTCATTTTCGCCTCATCCAAAACGACGAGCCTGCCGCAACATCTCCGAACCGCCCCGCTGCGTGTTCCGCATATACGGGCAGCAGAACTTCCCAAGCGTCCAGATTCATAACAGTGGCGGCAAGAAGATATTGTTCATTGTACAAACGCCGCGAAAATTCTTCAGGATACTCATACGGAAGAAACACATCGTGTATATGGACGACAACGCCACGTTTTAGTAATGGAAGTATCTCAAGAAACAGGTATGTCGCATCTGTACCATTGAATGAATAGTGAGAACCATCAATAAATAAAATATCGTCCTCTTTTAATATGCTAAACATATCAGCTTTACACTTAACCGCACTTTGCAGATAAATTTCGTTCGCAACCTCTTCAATGCTTTTTCTGGGCTCTGGGTCGATACATACGATATTTTTGGATTTCCTATTATCTGGCCCATTATCAATAAGAGCGCGATGCATTATATGTGTTGACTGTCCGCAGCCAACTTCAAGAATTGTCCTCGGATTGAGATGCCGCACCATTGCGTACGCGCACGCGCCGTCCAAACCGCCAAAATACCCGCCACGTTCATCAATTTCACCATCTGCGACTAAAGAGATGTATTGCTCTTTGAAAGGAGCCAATAGTTCCACCATCAAGGCTATAGTGCTTTGGTGGATATCAATGGCCTCCTTAACCGAAGATAGTTCGTAATCTCCTGGTCGTGATTGAATCAATTCCCGAGGCTTTCTCGGAATAAGTAAATATGGCAACTTTCTAAATAACACCTTCCGTACAACTTTCAGCCGTTGCAATACCGTCATACTGAATAAATCTTTGTTCATAAATCACCTTACAAGGGCTGTATATAAAACGAATGCGGTGCTTTCTAATTTAGAAAAATGATATACATGGGCTTACTTAGATTTGTTGCAAAAGTCTAGCAAATCTTCGTCAACCGTTGCGTAAATCTAACAGAAGATAAGGTAAAAGAGTGAGCTCCACAGGAGGATCCCGATCCCCGCGTTAACAGGTTGCTTTTGCAACAGGCCTACTGACTTCAACGCCCTCAAATAAGCCACTTTTGGAGACTCAAAAAGAGAGATGAACACATCACTGGACGTCTTCCCAAAAGATCGTGAATATGCGCTTCTAGGTGAAACCGAACCCGCCGCGTTCGAGATCGGCAATCCTAATGGTACGGCCTCACTGGTCATCGTCGCCGACCATGCCGCACGCCGCACACCGCAGGCGTTGGGAAACTTGGGGCTGGCGGCAGAACATTTCGATACGCACATCGCCACCGATATCGGCACACACACCATCACCCGCGCGTTGGCCGAACGGCTGGATGCACGCGCCGTTATGGCCACCTATTCGCGCCTTGTGGTGGACTTGAACCGCGCCCCGGACGATCCGGAGGCAATCCCCGCGCTCAGCGACAAAACCCCCATCCCCGGCAATCGAAACCTTTCACCCCACGCCGCACGACAGCGCATCGAAAGTCTGCATGTCCCTTATCACGATGCCATCACGCAGCAGATCGATGCGCTGTGGCACCGCGACGGCACCCCTCCGACGTTGGTTTCCATTCACAGCTTCACGCCGATGCTGAACGGTAAAAAACGCCCCTGGGACGTCGGCGTGTTGTGGAACCGCGATTCGCGACTGGCCGCTCCCTTGATCGAACATCTGCGCCAAAGGGGCGATCTGAACGTGGGCGACAATGAACCCTATTCGGGACGTGAACTGGCCTATACCATCAACCGCCACGGCGCGGCGCACGGCGCGGCCAACTGCGCCGTTGAAGTCCGTCAGGACCATTGCACGAGTTGTGAACAGACCCGCCAGTGGGCCGATATTCTGAGCGAAGCGCTACGTCCCGTCCTCAGGGGTTTCGCCCCGGGTCAATGTGCTCTAAGGTCCCGCCGGAAAACAATCAAACACGAGGATCCAAAATGACTGAAGTTGGTGGCATCGCGGGCGACCGCTTACGTTCGTTCGTCGAGCGCATCGAACGCCTGGAAGAAGAAAAGGCCGCACTCACGGCGGACATTCGCGAAGTGTATTCCGAAGCCAAGGGCACCGGCTTCGACGTTAAAATCCTGCGCCAGATCATCCGCCTGCGCAAAATGGACGTTTCTGAACGTCAGGAACAAGAAGAAATCCTCGATATCTACAAGCGCGCGCTGGATATGTAGGGGGCGGCGCTACCCGACCGCGCCAGAAATATGCGCCACCGCAGATGAAATACGGCGCACCAGGTCATAGTGTTCTTCCAGCGGCTGGAACAGTTCGCGGTGTTCCTTTTCATAGCCGTGTTCGGCATCGGACTGATAGGTCGCCTCCTCGCCGAATTCCCGGGCCTCGGCACTGAGCCCCGAAACGGGAAACGCGCGGCGCAGGATATTCAGGGCATACTCCACATCCAGATTCAAAAGGGCGCCGATCAATTCGTCCGAAGACGTGTCGTGGCGGTCAGAAAATTTCGGCAACCGCGCCACCAACAAAAAAATCTCATGGATCAGCGCGACACGTACCGCATGCATCAAAAGCAGGTCGGGATAGCATTCGTCCACCGTCTCAGGCAGCATGGCTTTGGCGTTCACGGCCTTCAGGCCGCGATCCAGATAGAGCGTGTCGTTGAGGAAAATGCGATAAACCCGGCTCACTTTTTCATGGCGCGCGCTATGACGCAGAATGTGGGCGAGCTTTTGCATCTGCTCTGCACGCTGCGCATCTTGTTCGATGGACGCGCGACGCAGCCAGATCGCCGGGTCGAACAGGGACACATAACCGTGCAACGCATCCAGGTTTGACAAGTGACGCCCATAGGCCACCATCGAAGTGAACCGGCGGGTGCGATCGGAAAGCTTGAAAATTTCGACGAAACGGTCCTGGTCCTTGGAGATCGCTTTGCCGTGACCGCTAATGGTGTTTGAAAAATAGCCCAACTGCTGCAAAATCGCATTGTGCGGAATGGCCCGCACCTGAGAGGGGTGTTCCATATCCACCCGCGCGCCCCCTTCGTGATGGCGCTTGACCTTGCGCGAGCCGGTGGAATACAGCAGATTCGTGCCGAATAGGTTCAAGGTTGCGGCATAGTTCGGGTTTTCCATCAGGCGTTCGTTGAAGCCCTTCACCGTCATGAAGTAATCCAGAGAATAATCCGTGTTCTCATAAAACATATCCGCCGAACGATTGGCGTTTTTATCGCTCAAAGCATGTTCAAGCAAACGGCACATGGTGGCGAACGCAAGGTCGGGATGGGAAAAATAAATGTAGCCGTCACCGCCTTGAAAACTCACTTCCTGCTTCACATGAATACCCGCCTCGGCAAAGGCTGCACGCGCGTACGGCGGGTAAATATAATCCAGACGGTCGGCGAAACTGACCGGGTGCGCGCCGCGGCCCATGGATTCGCCGTGGGTGTCAAAGATCAGAAGGTCAACCCCTTCAACGCCACTTTGCTTGATGCGTCTGGCCAGTTTGATGCGAATGCGTTCAATGGCCAGCGACGCCGGAACCTGACCGATATAGCGTCCGGCGTCGGAAAATCCGGTCTGGATGCACAAGCGCCCGCGGCCCTTGACGTAATCCACATAGACCGGATTCTTCAACAATTCGGCCACGATTTCGTGGCCCTGATCCAGCGCCAGACCGGTTTCGAACAAAGGTGAAATGTCGATCTTGTCGGCCACACCGAACATCTTGGCGTAATACAACGCGGCCAACACCGTAAACGGCGTGTTGCATTCCGCAATCAAAAAACGGATGGGTTCGTTCGCATCGACGTATTTCAAAAACTGCGCTATCAACATGAACACGCGCTTGGCCGTGGCGCGTTCGTTCATGATGGTGCCGAAATTGATCGAAACCGGCTCCACATTTTCCAACAATCTCGCGACTTCAACCAGATAGCGTCTGCGATTGGCCGGGTCTTCGGGCAACGTCGTCATGTCGATGTCGCCGCGAATGGCATTAGTCAATTGCGTCGCGTTGATGCGCATGTGCGTGTGCGCAAAGGCCAGTCCGAAATTTGCCATCTCGCAACGCAGCACCGCCAGCGCGGACGCGTCGTCGCCTCCGGCCTCGATGGCCTCGCTCAACAGGTCCGTCACAGTCCCGACGTTGATCAGACGTCCGCTCAGATTTTCCACCAAAGCGCGGCTGAAGCACCCCACTTCGGCGGTGTCGTCGGCATCCAGGCTCAGGCGCTCCAGATCGGCGCTCAACATCTCCACGGTGCGCCGGATCAAATCCTTGGCTGCCGCGATTTGCGGCGTCTCACCAAGGTCTTCCAGACTTTCAAGGTATGTTTCCAAGGCCAATTTTTCGACGTCCATGCGCATGGCGAGGGTGTCCGACCAGCGAATGTCGGCGCGCCCATCCAGGTCATAGCCCACCCAACTGGCCACCGTGAGCAGACGCGGCGTCAAATTCCGCCAATCGTTGGGAAACGCTTCACGCGCCACTTCGAAGACCACCGTATAGATACGCCGCAACGCCTTGCGGATGTTGCCGATGGCCATCAAGGCGAAATGCTGTTCTTCCGCCAAGGAGATGGCTTTGGCCGAGCCATGGGGGCGTTCGGCCGCCGTCTTGACAAGATCGTCCAGCGCCGCGGCGCTCAACGCTTCGCCGTCTTCGGACTTCCCCACGCAAAGCGTCGCTTGAATGCGCGACAGCTCTTCAGAGATCGTAAAGGTCGGATGCGCGGTGATCACAATGCCAAAGACTTCGCGCTCGATGCGCGCCTTGAAGTCTGCAAAAGCGACTGGGGAACCGTTCGCATCACGGCTCAACGTTCTGAACACGTCACCCAGACGGGCCTCGTTTTGCGATACGGAGCATTCCCCGACGTAAGAGCGCAAGCGGCGCGCACGATAGACGAACGCGTTCAAGGTCAACAGCCGCACCAGATCCGAAAGATCTTTCATGTCCATCCGGCCATCACAGGTCAAAGACGAAATATGCAGCGCCATCCGGCGGGTCGGCGATTGCAGGTGGTTTTCACGCGCTTCTTTTTGGAACACATTGAGTTTATCGGCAAGTTCATCGCGCAAAGCGCAGGCTGCGGGAAGAATCTTGTTCGCGGCGTCGCGAAGGGCGAGCGGCGTCACGGGCTCGGAATGCGGCATGGAAATCCTTATTCTGCAAATCGTTCGGACACAATGGATGCGGTTTTAAGCCATGATCAGCAATTTGTAAAATTTTGCTCCCGCAAGGGGCTCACACACGCGCGAATTGCGCCACCAGCTCCACATGGGCGCTGTAGGTGAATTGATCTATGGGCAGAACCTCAATCAACCGATAACCGCCATCGACCAAAATCCGGGCATCGCGAGCAAAGGTCGCAAGATTACACGACACCGCGACCACACGCTCTACGCCCGATGCGGCAATGCGCGCCGCCTGGGCGCGCGCGCCCGCACGCGGCGGGTCGAACACGATCGCATCAAACTTGGTCAGTTCCTTTGCCTCCAGGGGATTGCGTTCAAGATCGCGCACCTCCGCCATCACCCGTCCGCCAAGCCCCGCACGCCCTGCGGCGCGCTCCAAAGCACGCACCGCATCCGTCACGCTATCGACCGCACGGACAATGGCGTTTTCAGCCAAAGGCAAGGTAAAACTTCCCAACCCACAATACAGATCGGCAATACGGTCTGCCCCCTGAACGCCGGCAACAATGGCGTCGCGAATGGCGTGTTCAGCACCCCGGCTTGCCTGAAGAAAGGCCCCGATGGGCAATTCCACGCAGACACCGGAAATGTCCACCACCGGCTGTGCCGTCTGGGCCACGGGTTCGGGTTCAAAATCCGCTTCACGCCAGGCCATGCGCACGGCCTGCCCCTGGGCGACGAAGGCGGCGATGGCTTCGCGGGCGGATAATGACGGCGCGCTGTCCGCCTCGATGAAAACATCCACGCCATTATCGCACCCGTTGAGGCTGACCCGTGCCCGCTCACCATTGGCCAGAACCTTGCTCAGCACCCCGCGCAAGGGGTCGATCAACGCATCCAGTTCCGTATTCAGAAGCGCACACGCATTCATCGCAACAATGTCATGGCTGGCCTGGACGTTGTAGCCCAGGTCCAACGTGCCGGCGTGTTTGTGAACCTGGAAAGCGGCACGCCGGCGCGTCCCCGGGCCGATCAAAATGGGATCGAGAACGCAAACATCCGCAAGCCCGCGTTTGGCCAAAACCTCGCTCACACGCGCATGCTTCCAAGCCCTGTAAGCGTCCGGATTCAAGTGCTGCAACGCACACCCTCCGCACCGCATAAAATGTTCACAAATGGGCGCAACGCGTTCAGGGGACGGTTCTAAAACATCCAGCAACGTGCACACCAAACCATCTGCGCGTTTCGCCCCGGTTTTGACGCGCACCCGTTCGCTCGCCAATGCGCCGGGAATATAAAGGGTCTGTCCCGCCCAGCGCGCCACGCCATCGCCCTGCGCGCCCAGAACATCCACTTGCACCTCAAGGGTTTCACTGGGGGCCATACGTCGAGCGCGCCGTTTGCCCACGCCACGCCGCGCGCGGGAAGCCTTGGCGCGCCGAGAGGACCTGCTGTCGAAGGGACGGCTCATGGGCGTGCCTTTCTTTCAAGCGCCGTTTCCAGATCGGCGCTGAAACGCCGGAAAACATCCCCCACGGCCTTGTCGATGGCCGCAACGCCGGCTGCGGGAGTGTTCGCGGCGGAAACGACCGTGGCGCGATATTCTTGCACGAACATCAAGGTTCCATCGCCTTCGCGGCGCAACGACAATTCGAGCGCCACCACCCCGGCGGGCCGTTTGCCACGCCGCATTTCCAAACGCAAAACCCGTCCTGTGACAGTGTAACCGGGCGTGGCGCGCAAGGGCGGCGTCACCACCATCGTAAGCGCCTTGGCGGAGCGCAAATACGACACCAACGCGTTTTGCAACAAGGTGGACGGGGGCTCAAGCCAAAGGTGATAATGGTATCCTCGCAACACCTTGGAAGCGGGCTCACGATACAGCAAAGGGCGGTTGCCAAGCGCGCCCGAGGCGACGAAGGGCTCCACCTCCACCACCGCGTTCAACGAACGTTTCAGCGTCCCGGCGGCTACGGGGGATATCCTGTAAAAGTTGTCTTCCGGCGCGCTCGGTGCGGCGGCGCATGCCGACAACAAAACCAGCGTCGCAAACCCCGCCGCCATAACGATCATCTTGGAAAATCCGTAGAATCCGGGAGGCCCGGAGAAGCCTTCGTTCACCTGCCTCATTTCATTTTCCCTCATGGTTTACGGCAACGCCTTGTCCCGGGAGTGGGACCCCGACAACAAGAGTCCGGGGTTTTGGCGAATTTCACGTGAAAACTCATATAGGTTGCGCGCCGTGCCGGCGACATTCTGGTTTATCGAATCAATGCGCCGCGCCAAGGATTCACTAACGCTTTGCAAATTCTCGATGGAGCGGCGCACCTGTACGCGATTTTCGTCGACCAGGGCATTGCTTTGCACCAGCAATTCATCCAATTTCTGGCGTGTGCCTTTGAGGCTTTTGGCAAGGGCGGCGAAGTTTGTTGCGGAATTGTTCACGTTGTCGGCAATACGCGGCAGGCGTTCGTTCAAATCGCGCGTCAAAGCCCGCAGGTCGTCGGCCACACCGGCGAATGTCTTGATCATATGGGCGCCGTCTCCCGTGAGCAGTCCGTTGACCATTTTCACACTCACTGCAAAATTGCCGATGGCCTTTTGCATGGCTGCCAGCAAGGGCCGAATGTCATTTTGCGTGATGGTGCTGAGTTGCCCCGCGACACCGGACACAGCCGAAAACAAATCGGCGGCCTCTCGCCCTGCGATCTGTTGTCCGGGTTTGTGCGCAATGGGGCTTTTGCCCGCGTCGATGTTGACGGTGATGGCTGACAAAAGGCCCGATGCGCCGATGCGTGCGATCGAATCGTCGGGAATGCGCCACCCTTGCAAAACCTGAAATTCGACCTTGAACTTCATGCTCCCGCCCGCAACCTCGGGGCTCACAGTTTCAACCTGACCGATGGGATAACCTTCGTACAGAACCTGTGTGCCGAATTTCACGCCGGTAACGTTCTTGTATACGGCAAAGTACGTGTCCGTGGCCCCGGTGCGCCCCGTCAGCAGTGCTACCGCCGCGACGATGCCCAGCAAGGCGGCGGCGACGAAGACCCCCACCGCAACGTAATTGATCCGTGTCGTATTCATCGCGGACGTCCTTCTTCCGCCGGCGTTTCACCGCTCAGGCGGCGCAGGTAGGCATCGGCGTCAATGGAAACGGTTTCGGAACGCCGGTTGAATAAATTCTGAATGCGTTCGTTGGGGGAATTGCGCACCTCGTCCACCGTGCCGACACGTAAAATATCGCCCCGGTCCAAAACGGCGATGCGGTCCGCGATCTTGAGCGCACTTTCCAATTCATGGGTGACGACGCAGATAGTCATGCCCATGGCCTCACGCAGGCGTAAAATCAAATCATCGATTTGCGAGGCCACCACCGGATCAAGGCCCGCCGAAGGCTCATCGAAAAACAAAATGCGCGGATCCATGACGATGGCACGCGCCACCGCAGCGCGCTTGACCATTCCCCCGGACAATTCACTGGGCATCAAGTTCTCAGACCCCGCAAGATCGACCACCTCAAGCTTCATACGCACCATGATTTCGATGGTTTTTCGATCCAGCCCGGTGAGTTCGCGCAGGGGCAGGGCGATGTTTTCGCCCACGCTCATGGAACTGAACAGCGCCCCACCCTGAAATGCCACACCCAGTTTCTTGCGCAATTCGAATAGCGCCTTGGCGGACAGCGACCACACATCCTGGCCGAGAATACGGATCACGCCCGAGGTCGGACGCTGCAACGCCATCAAGTGACGCAGAAGAGTGGACTTCCCCGAACCCGAACCGCCCATGATGACCATGATTTCACCCGCGACAACATCCATGCTGACGCCGTTGAGAATCTGCCGCGTCCCGTAATGGGTGACGAGATCGCAAACCTCGATCATATTCTTTGCGGTTGCGCCGTCGGTTTCGTTCATTTTCAATCCACAATCAACACGGAAAAAACCTAGGGTCCAGACTCATTCAAATGATACGCTTTAGCACCTCACTTTTTTCCTTTGGCAAGGCGCGAAAGCCGCCGTGATGCTGACGCATCACAAGGATTTTGCAACGATGCCAAAGAAACAAAGTGAGGCGTCTCGAAGAGATTTGGCAAGAATACCGCCAGACGGCGTCGAAATCTTTTGAAAATAAACCATATTTTCTGCAAGCTCTCTCCTTGTCTAACGACAGTCTTGCCAAACTAAAGCATATCATTTGAATGAGTCTGGACCCTAGCGCGTTACGACAAGCGCGAACAACATATCGGTCACGATGATCGCTGAAATGCATTGCACCACGGCGCGCGTGGTCGCTTTACCAACACCATCGGCCCCGCCTTTCACAAGAAAGCCGTTGATCACGCCGATCAGCGCAATCAGCGCGGCAAAAATTACACTCTTGCCCAACCCGTGCATCAGATCGCCCACCGCCAGAACGGAAATAGTTTTGTCGGCAAAAGCCGCCAACGAAATACCCAACGCCGCGTTGACGTACAGCCCCGCCGCCCAGAGCCCCGCAACCATGGCGAGAAACGTCAGCGCCGGCACCATGATCACCGACCCCAACAGGGCCGGAACCACCAAAAAACGCACCGGATTGATGCCCATGACTTCCAGCGCATCCAATTCCTGGTTGATTTTCATGGTGCCAATGCGCGCCGCCAGGGCCGAACCGGAACGTCCCGCCACCAAAATGCCCGTGATCAAAGGCGCGAATTCGCGCACCACGGAAAAGGCCACGCCCACCACCACATGGGATTGCGCCCCGAAAATTTTCAAGGTATGAATGCCTTGAATGGCGAGCATCACGCCGATGGTCCCCGCCATGGTGGCGACGATCAAAGCCGCGCGTACGCCGATTTCCATCATTTGCGCGACCACCGCACCCAGCCGCACGGGTTGCTGAAGATGCCCCCCCGCGAACAGCCAAAAAATGCTTTGCCCCAGCACCACACCGTGACGCCCCAATTCTTCCAATACGGAAATGGCCGCCTTGCCAAGCCGCTCGAACATCCGCACGGCAACGCTGGAGCTGGCGTTTACGTTCATCGGTTCGCTTTCTCCCTCAAACGTGAAAGCTCATTGCAAAGCAGCGAGTGCGCCATCCACCGTATCATAAAGAATGAACACCCGGTCCAGCCGGGCCAGTTTCAAGACCCGCATCGGCGTTTCGCCCACCTGGGCCAACACGAAACCCTGAGCGCGGGTTTTGGCGTTTTGGTAGGCCTCGACCAAAGACGCCACGCCGGAACTGTCGATGTAGGCAACGCCGGACAAGTCAACGATGAGCGCCTTGCCCACCAAAATGCAATCCAACAAGGCGTCGCGCAATTTGGGCGACGTGCTCAGATCCACTTCGCCGGTGACGACCATGACTTGAATGGCTCCATGGTCCAATATCTCAATTTCCATGTATGCACTCCCTTAAACCGGCATCTTTTTTATTAATCTCAAAAGATTGCCCTGTCCA
>VAPL010586677.1_pt1 | contig 10801 bp, 9 predicted proteins | sample 3395061 | NCBI WGS metagenome assembly VAPL01 (sample SAMN08290444, study PRJNA428436) | hydrothermal vent metagenome | isolation source: Deep-sea hydrothermal vent chimney 2 | place: Pacific Ocean: Juan De Fuca Ridge | depth 2182 m m
ATGTTGGGCGCAGCAAACAATACCGCCCCCAATGGCCGGTTGCCCAGACAGGCGAGATGCCGCTCGGCGCCACTCAGGGTAGATACCGGAATGACCGTACGCGCATAGACCACGGGCCGGGCATGACAGAACAGATAAACCTGACGCACCAGCGCCAGCCGATCCGGCGACACCCCCAGGCGCATAGCCTCATTCAACATCGGTCGCTGCCAGGCCTGTTCCACCAGCTCAACCCGGAAATCCTGTGGACAGGCCATCTGTAAACGGCGGGTGAGCGACCCCCGGTCGAACAGCCAGCCAGTCATGTCAGCAGGAACCGCCTGGGCGAACAGACGCAAACGCACCCGCCACACCGGCTCATAAAGATGACGACCAAATCGATTCAACCGCTTCCCCGCATTTGCATGCCCGGCAACCGGGCAAAAGAGGAAATTTTACACGCATCGAGAGTGTGACAGAAGGACAATCTCAGTGAGCCTTATCAATAGACTCCCTTTCTCTCTGCACGGATATCAACGCGGAGGACGCAGAGGCGCGGAGTTTTTTTACCTGTCTCCCAGGCCTTCCGTGGAAACCCCTATCTCCAGCTCACTGATTTTTGTATGCACTCCTGCGCTGAGCGGCAACAACAAGAGGTAGTCTTTGCACCCAGACAAACGGGCATTTCACGTTCTCTGCGTTAATGACAAACCCCTTACATCCTGACTAGAACGCCGCATCCAGCCCGATCAGGGCATAGCTTTCGCCCGTAAGATGGCCGGTATAATAAGTGCCTGTCTGTCCGACCTTGTTTTGAAAGTCAGCATTCACTTCCAGCACAGCCTTGATGTTACGCATAAAATAATAGGAAGCGGCGGCGGTCAGGCTGTTGATATTGATGCCTTCATAAACGGTATCCGTGTTGCTCAGATCGCCGGCATCGGCATAGTTGTAGAGCAGCGAATAAGTCCAGCGTGGACTGTACACATAGTCCACCCCGGCAAAGGCGCCAAACCAGCGGTAGTCGCGGTTGGCATTAATAAAACCTCGCCAGTTGTTCCAGATGGCCTGGGCAAACCAGTAGGTATCCGCGCCCAGCTTGCCGGACAGGTCCAGCCCGGCGGCATTCTTGTCTGAATCACGACTGCCGCTGACGGTTCCTGCAACACCACCGGCGTTCTTCTGTGAACCCGCATAGTAAAACAGGCCGATATCGACGCCGCCCTGCGTCATACCCAGACGCGTGAACAGGGCCTTGCCTGTATTGTTATCGAACATATGATCCGGACGTTTGTAGCCCGGACTGTTAATGCTGAGGTTATCCTCGATGCCATTGCCATTGACCACCCCGATGTCCAGCCCCAGCGGCCCCAGTTCATACTTGAAAACCAGCCCGCGATCGTAGGTCAGGCCGGCCATACGGTAGACCATAAAATCCTGAAAAGTCATACGCGTTTCCCGTGGAAACATCAGATCCGAAACCTGAAACTGACCGAACATCATATCGGCCCCCGTATCGAACAGATCGTCGTACGAGAACCAGGCATCCTCAATGATCACACTGCCATTACCGCCCTTTTCAGCGAAAATACCATAGAAATAATAACTGATATTCTCCGACAGGGGCGCACTGGACAAAAGCTTGATCAGGTACGGCGCTTGAATGTCGGTCGCAGCCTGACTGGTTTCACCTGTTTGAAGCGAGATGGATTTGGCCTCCCGCTGCTGCATATAGGCCTGGGCGCGAATCGCTAAGGGCACAGATTCCGGCAGCGCCAGCATCTCATCACCGGTCTTCACGGTCGTATCTTTCCAGTTCGGAAAACGATAATTGGATTTGACGAACTGCTTGCCAAACTCGTTCAGTCGCGGAAACGCGGCATGACAGGCGGCACAGCTCAGCTTGTATTTGCGCGCAAACACCGGGATGGCTTCGGCATCGGCAGGTAACAGAAAGATCAGTACGGACGACAGCAACATACTGAGCAAAAGCCAGAGATTCAACAGACGACCGGCAAACGAGATACTGGACGAAGTGAACTCAGACAGGGCTGCTGCCGATTTTTGACTATTCATTATTATTTCCCCCAATAGTGGTAAAGTAAACAAAGCTTAACTATGCATACTTAAATGAAAATTAGTCCCGCCACAAAGCAGCAGACAATACTATCAACCGGATCAATAGCGGATTATCCTATTTGATTCCAGCAATAGACTCACCATAAAGAACCTGTTAATAATGGCTATACTCTATAAAACAACAAGAATCCAAACCTGCACTACCGCTGATGCCTGAAACTAAACCACACTTTAGTCTGAACGAGACCGACGAGCTCAAGCGTTTTCTCGAGTTCAATGAGGCAGACATCCGGATTCTGACGAACCTGCACCAGTATCTTAAAAAAGACCCCTCTTTTTTTGTCGATCAGTTTTATTCCCACCTGCTCAAATTTGAATTTTCAAAAGCTCTGATTCCTGACGAGGCTACCTTAACGCGTTTGAAAGAAGCCCAAAGCCGCTATTTTACCTTGCTAACCTCAGGTGAATACGGCGAAGCCTATTTACGTGATCGTTTTCAGATTGGCCGTACCCATCAGCAGGTGGGACTGGAACCCCGCTGGTATATTGGCGCCTATCGCAAATATATATCCCTGCTCATTCCGCAGATTTCCGACTACATCAAAACAGATGAGTACGACTGCCTGCAGGCCGTGCAATCTATTCTCAAGGTCGTATTTCTTGATATCGCAATTGCTATGGAAACCTATGTCGATAAAAACCGCGAAGCCATGACCCGCCGCACAGCTCAACTTTCAGCACTGAACAAAGTCGCGGTTACCGTCAATGCCACCCTTGGTATCAATGAAACGCTGAATGAAGTTATGCGTTGCGCGATGGATATTGTCAAGGCGCAAGCCTCCGCCATTGTTCTGTTTGATGCGGAATCCCGCTGCTTCACGGATAAATATACCATGGGACTGTCTCGTCACTTTGTCAAAAATATGAATTTTCGCCGCGGCGGTCTGGCCGACGATGTGTTTAACAATAATCACTATATCCTTAGTAATGATCTGTCCGACGCCAGACATCCACTCAGTGAACTGGCGCGAGAGGAAGGCATTAGCTCCTTTGTTTGTCTGCCACTGGTGAGTCACAAACGCCGCCTGGGCGTACAATATCTTTATTTTTACCACCGTCAGGAACTCTTCGACGACGAATACGCCCTGCTGGGCACCCTCTCCCATATCGCTACCGGCGCTATCGGCAATGCCCATCTGCATTCAAGGGCGGTAACCCTGTCGATGACCGATGAATTAACCAACCTGTTTAACCGCCGGGAATTCATGGTGCGCCTGGAACAGGATCTGCTGCGCAGTCGGCGCAGCAACAAACCCTTTTCTCTGATCATGGCTGACATTGACAAGTTCAAAAACGTCAACGACAGCTACGGACATACTACCGGCGACATGGTGCTCAGAGAACTGGCGCAGATATTCATGACCATCACCCGCGACATTGACATCGTCGCCCGTTATGGCGGCGAGGAGTTTATTTTTCTGTTGCCCGGCATTCCGGACGAGATAGCCTTTCAGGTCGCCGAGCGCATTCGCAAGGCCGTTGAACAACTGCCATTGCATATCAACAAACAGGAATCCTTTCATGTCAGTATCAGTATGGGCATTTCCTGTTTTCCAAAGTGCGCACAAAATGAAAGCAGCCTGATTGAAAATGCAGACAAGGCTCTTTATATTGCCAAAAACAATGGCCGTAATCAGACCGTTGTTTTCTCCGACATTAAGCAGGAATAAACGGCTCCGCTGCTTGCCGCGGGGAAGTGAATGCTCCACCGGCTAAAAGCCGGGGGCTTCGGGTTACGGCTGAAAGCCGGATGGCGCCCTCTCCCAAGACTGGGAGAGTGCTAAGGAGCAAAAACCAAATCTCCGCCTGAAGGCGGGGAATTTACGGATCCCCTATCGGGGACTTTAAAATCAAAAACCGTCAATCGCGTCTATAATCAACGGCAGGGCAAGCTCAGGAAACGTTTGTGAAGCTTATTTTTAAACTCATGCTACTTGCACTGCTGCTGGTCGGCGTCAGTCCCTTTTTGCTGCACACCCCCAACGGCAAACCGATTCTTTCCCTGGCTAAACTGCCGCTGCCGAATTTGTCCCATCTATTCGGCCACAGCAATTCAACCCAGGTATCAAAGGCCATCGATAATATCAAGTCCACGGCTACCGAGGCCTTGCCGGTTAAGTTAAAAGATAACAACACCGCCGTGCATAAGTGGCAAGATGAACGCGGTATCTGGCATTTTTCGGACAAGCAGAATCCGCATGGCAAGGACGAGGTGGTTTTGATCAACACCAATACCAATGTGGTTCAGGCTGGTCCGAAGGCTGAAAATAGTCCAAACGAACAGGGAAACGACTCGGCGGTAAACAAAAAAGAAAACTCAAAGGATGACGGACCAGGTATCTCCTTCCCGACCACCATCCCCATACAGGACATTCCCAAGCTGATTAAAGACACGCAGGCACTGAAGGACACCATGAACAAGCGTTACCAGAAACAGCAGGAACTGCTGGATTCCCTGCAATCGCAACAATAATTTTTCTTATCACAGAAGACGACAAACAAGCTAACGATGGGGTTCGTTTCGTGCCAGCTATCCTACCGTTTTTTCGCTGCGCGCAGAAATAATGATATCAAAAAGAGAATAAACGACCCCGCCGCAAGCGGACGGGATATTAATTGTGATCTGCCGATGGGTTTCCCCTCTGGACTTCGCGCTTCGCTCTACCCATCCTACTGTTTTTCGCTGCAAGCAGCGGGGAATTAAACCCAACGGAGATTAATCTAAAAGCGATTCCGCGCCCAGAACACGCAGCCGACGACTAAAACCGGGGCGCAGTTGAGAACCGTCGTTAGAGATAATTTCCAGCGTCTGGCTTGACAGCGTATGCCCGGATTCAACTTCTGGAAAAATCATAATTTCATTTTCACTACAGACAAAACGAAACATATTGCGCCCCACATACAGCATATCGTTATTTTTCAGACGCAGACTGGATACCTTCTTCTTGTTGACATAGGTTTTATTGGTGCTGCCCAGATCATGAATAAAAAACTCGCAGCTATCCGACGGTTCATTACCCGGCCTGGCTTCGATTAGTGCGTGTTCTTTGCTGACATAGGCATCCACGACACAGATGTCGTTATAAATCTCGCTTCGCCCAATTCGCATCACCGGCTTGTCGATGCTAAAGCGGATCCCCGGAACGCCGTTGGCATATTGAATTAATTCTGCCATCTTGATTTCCTCACCCAGAATATGATTATTTTAAACGGCTTCCCTGCCGATGAATACAGATTACTGCAAGCCCTGATAAGGTAACGTGAATTTGTTCACGTTTTCATCAACATCAGGATTATTGTCAGGCAGGTGGATTCTGTCATGATACAAGCAGAATATTCAGACTGGAGCAGCAAAATACAAGGCTTGAATTTCCCTGCAAAAATAAAATTTTTGCTTTTGTATCAAAGACTCAGGGAATATCTTTTACCTTTGCCAGTCCTTCACCACGCGGATCACTAGCGGCGCTCACAGACTGGCGGGCCTTGTCGAGTATGACTATTTGCATATTTCCGTAATTGTTACGAAGCTGTTGCAACTTGTGTCCCATCCCTTGCAGACCCAGCAATTCACCCACTGTAAAAGCCCCGCGTTCAAACTGCACGACATCGGGCAAATACTGATGATGAAAACGCCTCTGGCTGACAATACGCCTGGCCGACCGGCCCTCGGTCACTGCCAGAATTCCCTGCAATACCATCGTGATGATCCGGCTGCCGCCGGGGGTGCCGAGAATCGCCAGCCGGTCCGGACCGTCGACAAAGGTCGGGCTCATACTGGAGAGCATGCGTTTACCCGGCGCAATGGCATTGGCCTGCGCCCCCACCAGACCATAAGCATTCGGCACGCCGGGCCGGGCGGAAAAGTCATCCATCTCATCATTCAGCAATACGCCGGTGCCCGCGGCCATAAAACCCGAACCGAAAGGATAGTTAATACTCAACGTCGCAGCCACGCGGTTGCCTTCAGCATCCAGAATGGAAAAGTGCGTGGTGTGATTGCCTTCCGGCGGCGGCACCACCGGTTTCAGATCGCGGCTTGGCGTGGCCCGCGAGGGAACAATAGTCGCACGTAATTGCCGCGCATAAGGCTTGCTCGTCAGACGGTCAACCGGCACCTTGACGAAATCCGGATCTCCCAGAAATTCGGCGCGATCCCGGTAAGCCCGGCGCATGGCCTCGATGAGCAAATGCTTGCGCGCAACACCGGACAATGAGCGCAGGCCATCATTTTCCAGCATATTGAGCATCTCGATAATAGCAATACCGCCCGATGAAGGCAGTGCAGCCGAAGTAATGCGGTAGTCATGCCAGCTACCCGTAACAGGCTTGCGCTCCAGGACCTTGTACGCCGCAAGATCTTTCGCACTCCAGATCCCACCGGCTTTGGCAGTTTCTGTAATCAGCTGTTTGCCTACCTTGCCCTGATAAAATCCCGCCGCTCCCTGGGCTGCGATGGCTTCCAGTGTGCGCGCCAGATCGGGTTGTTTAATAATATAACCTTCGTGCGGCACCTCATCCCGATACAGAAAAACAGCTGCGGCCGCCTTTGAGGCGCGTAGCGCCGATAAACGAAACCTCGCCATGCGTTTGAAATATTGGCTCACGGCAAAGCCCTCGCGAGCGGCGCGGATAGCCGGTGCTAAGGACTGACGCAGGGGCAGGCGACCGTATTTTTCTGCAATATGCACCAGCGCCGCCGGTTCACCGGGAATTCCTGCCGCCAGCGGCCCATCCATCGACAAACCCGGGATCACCTTGCCCGTCTCATCCTGATACATTTTTTCATGTGCTTTCAGAGGTGCGGTTTCACGGCCATCGATCATCACCGCCTGGGTTTTGCCCGCCTGTTGCAGCAGCCAGAAACCCCCGCCTCCCAGCCCGGAACTATAAGGCTCCACCACCGCCAGGGTCGCACTCACCGCTACCGCCGCATCAAAAGCATTGCCGCCGGCTTCAAGAATCTCAAAACCCGCCTCGGTCGCCAGTGGCTGGGCGCTGGCAATAGCCGCTGCATGGCGCGGCGCGGCATGGCTCGAAACGACCGTTGCCAGCATAATAAAAGCAGTTATTGCAAAACGCATCATTCCATACTTCTCCTGATAATCGGGCAACAATGTCACGAAGTATTAATTGCCACGTCATACAAGCTTAACACGCCCAACCTACTCTGCTCAGCAGATAACTACACAATAAATAATATCCGCATCCGCTCGACAAAGTCGAACTTACCGTTTTCGAGGAGAACTCATCGTGGCAATCACGCGTAGAAAATTCTGTCATCTGGCGGCCAGTTCTTACCTGGCCATACCTTTAATATCACAGGCACACGGGCGCAATGATGATAACCACTCAAAAATAGATGCCTATCCTTTCAAGCACGGTATCGCCAGCGGCGATCCTTTAAACAACCGCATCATCCTCTGGACTCGCATCACCTCACCTCATCAGGAACATGAACGCATCGCGGTGAAATGGATGATAGCGAGCGATCCGGAAATGGAAACCGTGGTTGCCGATGGCATAGTCATAACCAACGCTGATCGTGATTACACCGTCAAGGTCGATCCCCGTGGCCTGCAGCCGGGCACTACCTATTATTATAAATTTCACGCGCTGGGTTATGAATCCCCGCTCGGGCGAACCAAAACCCTGCCGGTCGGCGATGTCGAACGACTGCGAATAGCCTTTACCTCATGCTCTAATTATCCCTATGGCTACTTTAACGTCTACGGCCTGATTGCGCGGCGCCGGGATCTCGATGTGGTATTACATCTGGGCGATTATATTTACGAGTACGCCAACGGTGTCTATGGCGACGGCACGGCGATCAATCGCATTCCCGAGCCGGTGCATGAAACAGTAACGCTGAACGACTACCGCCAGCGTTACGCCAAGTATCGTACCGATGCAAATTTACAGGCGGCGCACCGTCAGCATGCCTTTATTACGGTTTGGGATGATCATGAATTTGCCAATAATGCCTGGTCGGGCGGCGCCCAGAATCACAACCCGGAACTGGGTGAGGGCGACTGGAAAACACGTAAAGCTGCAGCTATCAAAGCATATCTCGAATGGATGCCTATCCGCCAGGTCGACGCCGAACATCCAACCCGTATTTATCGTAAATTCCAGTTCGGCAATCTGATTGATCTGCTTATGCTGGACACACGTATATACGGTCGTGATAAACAGCCGGCCAGCCCGGACGACAGCGCCACCATCAATGATCCAAACAGAAGCATCATGGGTGCGGAACAGGAAAGCTGGTTGTATGAACAACTCTCCGACTCCAGTGCCCGCGGTACTCGCTGGCGCTTCATCGGTCAACAGGTTATGTTTGGTCAGTTGCATACCTTCGGCAAACCCTTCAATGTCGATCAATGGGACGGTTACGCCGCCAACCGCCAGCGCGTTCTCGACTATATTGATAACCAGGCGATTGACAACACCGTCATACTCGCCGGTGATATTCATTCATCATGGGCAATGGACATCAGCGCCAATCCTTATAATCCGAATACCTATGATGCCCTTACGGGAGCAGGTTCGCAGGCGGTGGAGTTTGTCACCCCGCCGGTCAGTTCACCGGGCATTGAAGATCCGGTAAAAGCGGCGCAAATGGCCGCCTTTGTGCGCAGCCAGAATCCGCATATGAAATTTGTCGAATTGAATAAACGGGGTTATGTGTTATTGGACATCACCCATGAACGAACCCAGGCGGAATGGTATTTTGCCGAGACCATTAAGACACCCAGCTTGAACGAAAGCTTTGTCACCGCATTCAAAACCCTTGCCGGAACAAACTGTCTGCTGCAGGCTGAAGGAGCCAGCCAGCCGATACCGGTGGATGACGAGTATTTTAATCAGGACGAAAACGAGACCACAGAAAAGGAAAACACCGCAGACCTGCGCGGCTATCATGAACGCTCATCGTCCAGCAGCCTGCTGACACCATAAACTGCCGCGTCAACCGGCCAACAAAAAGCCCCGCATGGGTGCGGGGCTGACAGATTCTGTTCTGAGCTTTGTTCTGAACAAAACGCAGAACAAAAACGAGCTTAGTCGCCGCTCATCAGAATTTCATATTTCTGCTGCAACTCATCCTTGCTTTCTTCGTGCTCTGGATCGACCAGGATACAGTCCACCGGACAAACCTCGATGCACTGGGGTTCATCGTAGTGACCAACGCATTCGGTACACAGATTAGGGTCGATTTCATAGATCTCGTCACCCTGGGAAATCGCACTGTTAGGACATTCAGGTTCACATACATCACAATTGATGCATTCATCGGTAATCAGCAAGGACACAACAAACTCCAGTCAACATATCAAGATCTGCTTATATTAGCCCAATCGACTGGCCAGTGCAGCAACAACTTTCGGATGCACAAAACGGGATACGTCACCACCCAGACTGGCTATTTCACGCACAAGGCTTGAGGATATATAGGCGTAATGCTCCGCCGGTGTGAGGAATACCGTCTCCACCTCCGGACTGAGCTGCCGATTCATCCCCGCCAACTGAAACTCGTATTCAAAATCCGAGACGGCGCGCAGGCCACGCAGAATGACCCCGGCGCCCTGTTGCTTCATGAATTCAACCAACAGACTGTCGAAACTGCAGACTTTTACTTCGGGCATGTCGGCCAGGACTTCCTGCACCAGCGCCACCCGCTGCTGCAATGGAAACACCGGTTGTTTGCTGCCGCCTTTGGCCACCGCGACAATGACCCGATCAAACAGCCGGGTCGCACGCTGCACCAGATCGGTATGACCGTTGGTGACGGGATCAAAAGTACCGGGATAGATGGCAATCGTATTCATAATGGCGTTGGGTCATGTTACAGACTCAGTCAGGGCAGCGGGGCACAGTCTAACCCTGATCGGCATAGCGCACCAGATAATAGGCGATCTGGCCGGCGCTTTTCTGTCGATGAATAGTCCATGCCGCAGGCAGGCTCGGCTGCATTTCATCACGGCTGGCTTCAAAATAGAGATACCCCTGCCGGTTCAGTGCATCCAGTTCATACAGACGGTCGATACAGGGCTGCAACAAACCCTGATGATAGGGGGGATCCAGAAAGATCAGATCGAAACGATCCGTAAGCGACTGTAAATACTGCAGGGCCTCTCGCTGTTGCAGCCGGGCGCGCTCGGCAGCCTGCAAAAGATCGATGTTTTGCTGCAGGCCGGTGATCACCTGCGCCTGGCTGTCTACCAGCACCACCTCGGCTGCGCCGCGGGAAAGGGCTTCGAGTCCCAGGGCGCCGCTGCCGGCAAACAGATCCAGACAACGCGCATTGCGAATTGTGGGCATCAACCAGTTGAACAGGGTTTCCCTCACCCGGTCCGGCGTTGGCCGCAGCCCCGGCAGATCCGGAAACACCAGCTTGCGACCACGCCAGTCACCGCCGATGATGCGCAGCTGATTGCGCGCACCGGCAGCACCGGTCTTATTTGTCGTTTTTCTGCGCCGCATCACCACCCACCAGTACGGTCACCAGCCGGTCGGGATGAATACGACGGCGGAAGGCATCCTGAACTTTAGCAGCCGTTACCGCTTCGATATTGGCGTTAAAGGTTTCAAGATAATTCAGCGGCAAATCATAAAAACCAATCATGGCGATATAGCCGATGATGTCCTTGTTGCTGTCGATGCGCAAAGGAAAACCACCGGTAAT
>VAPL010999444.1_pt1 | contig 10798 bp, 9 predicted proteins | sample 3395061 | NCBI WGS metagenome assembly VAPL01 (sample SAMN08290444, study PRJNA428436) | hydrothermal vent metagenome | isolation source: Deep-sea hydrothermal vent chimney 2 | place: Pacific Ocean: Juan De Fuca Ridge | depth 2182 m m
ATCTCAAGAGGCGCATAGTCATTCTACGTAACGATTGAGATTGCGTTGGTCAGGAGCAAAAAGACAAGCAAGGTTGGTAACTTTGTTTCGTCAAACCACCTAACGCCTTACCTCTCTTACTTCGATTAAGTTAAGCTGGTTAGGCATAGGATGTGCTGATGATAGGAAGCGCATCAATCGTGAAAGATGCGCTTCGTACCTCAGAACATCCTATGTTTTTCCTTAACTTAATGGCAGTGAGCTGTTCTATAGCAGAAAATGTGGTCTGTCTACTATTTCATTCAATGTGATATTGACTACAGGTTTTCCCGTAAAATAATCTGACGTGAAAAGTCCATCTTACGAGGTTCTACGCGCTCCACATCAATCGATGCCCCTCCAGGTACAGATCGGCTATACGTAGTTTGAACATCCAAATCAGGTTGGGAACGTCTCACATAAATAAAACCAACAACAGCATTCGGTGTGCCATTCACTCCGAATGCGCTGAAAATATCGGCACAATTGACCAACCCAGATCCAAACGCCGCCAAGGACAAGGACTTGACTGGCACTGCAGGTTGCCCAGAAATCGAAGCGAAAACCGAGACATTGCCTAAAGGATTTCTATTCGGGTTAAACATCGCGAAACTGGTTTGATATCGCCCAGGCTCCAAAGCCGTTGGTGAATTCAGTGATAATCGACCTTGAAATCCACAACTAAACTTTGAAATATAGATCGTAGGTGAGAGTGGTTGAAATAGCGATGGAGCAGCGTGGATTTCTCCATTTGAAAATACAAATGCAGCAGCAATGAGTATTCGACTCATCGTGACTGAAAACAGAGCGCTCTTATTTCCAGCTAAAGTTGATTGTTTCATATTGAATTTGTTCATTGTCATCTCCTGTGTATAAAGAAAAATATTGGCGCTTTTTGACAGCGTCAATAACAATACGAACAGATTCGTGATACAGTTTCAAAAAAGTGTCGGTAATAATTACTTGACTCTTGGGTTTTTTTACAGATCACTATTCATAACAAGCCAATTATGCAAATAATAACTAAAATAACGCAATTGACATTACTCAATGTACTCGTCTGTTTGTTAAGTGCAACAGCAATGGTTCAGGCTAAAACGCCTGAGACCTTGACAAACCAGCCCATTCAAAATGGAGAATCAATCCAACCAGGTCAAACCCCTGATGGCATCTCTGCTCCTGAGTGGAACAGTATTCAACAACAGATCAACGCTGGAAAGTACCGTGCGTATCCAGATACAACAGGTGGCTACAATTCTTCCAACCCAGCCCACGGCTGGCAGATTCGTTATAGCAGTAATGGCACCACCACGCTAAGCCCGCACGATCAACAAACGCCAAGCTACCACCTGGGCATGACGCTCAAAGCTATCGGTTATCAAACGCTGCAACAGCTGAATCAACCACAACAGCTCAGTGCAAAGGATTCCACGGTCACTTACAAGTGGGATGACTCTATCAAAGAATGGTGGATTAACTCACCAACCCGTCTAGAACAATGGTTTAGCATCGCAAAGCGACCTGCAGGCGCCAGCAATGGTGTACCACTAACACTGCAATTGATATTGGATAGCGAGTTGCGAGCCAGACAATCCGAAAACAGCATTCAATTTACCGATGCGACAGGCACCAAAATTACTTACGACAAACTGAAAGTCTGGGATACCTCGGGTCGAATCTTGTCAGCAACCATGCAGTTAACCAATAACATTCTGAGCCTGATTGTCGAGGATAACAATGCTCAGTATCCATTGACTATCGATCCCAGCTTTCAACAACAAACCATTCTGAAATCATTGAATACCAGCTACGAGGACTTTTTTGGCGGATCTGTTGCCATTGACGGCGATACACTGGTCGTTGGAGCATATAGAGATACCAGCAACGCTTCCGGAGTTAATGGCGATCAAGGCAACAATTCAATATACAATGCCGGAGCGGCTTATGTGTTCATTCGCATTGGCAACACCTGGCGCCAGCAAGCTTATCTGAAGGCCTCCAATACTTGGAAATTTGATGAGTTTGGCCACTCTGTAGCAATCGCAGGCAACACTATCGTAATTGGGGCTCCTGGTGTAGACATCAGTGCCACCGAGGCTGATGGAGATCGATCCAATATTTTTGGAGAGAGAAGATATAATAGTGGGGCGGCTTATGTATTCACGCGCGAAGGTACTACTTGGAGCCAACAAGCCTATCTCAGAGCCTCCAATTCTGAGGATGGTGATCATTTTGGCTACGCCGTGTCAATCGCAAACGACACCGTGGTTATCGGAACACCGCTAGCTGCTGATTCAGGGGCTGTCTATGTGTTCACTCGCAGTGACGGTGCCTGGAGCCAGCAAGCCTATCTGAAAGCCTCCAATTCTGAGGTTGGTGATAAGTTTGGTTTTTCTGTCTCAATCGATAACGACACCGTGGTAGTTGGTGCATATCGCGAGGCTAGCAATTCCACTGGGGTTGATGGTGATCAAAGCGATAATTCAGTAGTGGATTCTGGGGCAGCTTATGTGTTCATCCGTAGTGGTGATACCTGGAGTCAACAAGCCTACCTCAAAGCCTCCAATACCAATGTGCATAACTATTTTGGCTACTCTATCGCCATTGCAAATGACACGGTGGTTGTCGGCGCGCTGTTAGAGGAGAGCAACGCCATAGGAATCAATGGTGATCAAAGCAATCATGAAGCCCCTGCTTCAGGGGCTGTCTATGTGTTCACTCGCAGCGACAGCATCTGGAGCCAGCAAGCATATCTGAAAGCCTCCAATACCGAGTATGGTGACTATTTTGGTGCTTCTGTCTCAGCCGATCGCGACACTGTGGTGGTTGGTGCGCATCATGAGATTAACAATGGCACTGCAGTGAATTCTGGGGCAGCCTATGTGTTCACACGCAGTAACAACATGTGGAACCAACGAGCCTATCTGAAGCCTTCAGCAGACGGGTTTGTCTTAGGTTGGTCTGTCGCTGTCTCAGGCAATAGCATTGTTGCCGGAGCAGTTGGTGATGCAGGAAATTCGTTCATATCGAATGACCTTCCAGAAAATGCCGGCGGGAGTGCTTATGTGTTTAATTTGGTTTCAGATGCAGAGGGCTGCCTACTGGATGTCGATGGCAATGCCAATACTGACGCTTTAACAGATGGACTATTACTTATGCGTTACCTGTTTGGTTCGCGGGGTGAGAGTTTGACTGCGAATGCTATTGCAACTGATTGTATTCGATGTTCTGCAGATGAACTTGAACCGATTCTGGAGCAATGCACGGCTGCAGGGATTTATGATATCGATGGTAATGGAGAACTAGACACACTCACTGATGGATTATTAATGATGCGTTTCTTATTCGGTATTCATGATGATGCGCTGATTAAAGATGCGGTCGCAGATAATTGTAGCCGCTGTACAGTCGCTGATATTGAAATGCACATCCAGAAGTTGGCTCCAGGCGGTGAATCAATTGATCCACTAAGTGGTGAAGTATGGCTGGATAGCAATGGTAATGCTGTACACGATGACAATGAAACTGGCGCTGAATTAATCACTGTTACTGTAACGGATGAATCGATACCCATCACTCGCAGCACCTACACTGATTCAAACGGTCGTTATACATTTAAAAATTTACCGCCAGGCAACAGCTACCGAGTGAACGCCAGGCAAGATAGTCAATTGAATGTTGAAATTAGCGATACTGAAACAACAATCGTAAATCTATCAGTCGATCAACTCAGAAATATTATTCAAGCCGACAGCATCACTTGTACATTGCAAGATGCAATTACTTCCTCAATCAAAAACCAATCAATTGGTGGTTGTACAACAGGGATTGATAGTCCAAATGGCACCTCAAGCGTTGATACTCTGATTGATCTCAACCCAGCTAGCGAACACCCCAGTGTTACACTCAGAGGTATTGAAACGCAGTTTCATGGATCTCTTAATACCGAAATTAAAGGAAATGGTTCCATCATTGATGAATTTTCCTTGGTCACTTCTGATACTACTGGTATTCCAAGAGTTGTATTACGAGATCTTATCATTGGGAAGATTAATAATCAGAGTGGGGGGTTAACCCTGGATCAGGTGACTGTCGAAAATGCTGTTATACAGAGAGGTTATGATTCTTTTACTGATGTGCTCAATTCGACTATCGGTAGCTTTGATGCAGTGGCAGGCAGTATTCATTCATCAACCGTTCGCGGTGATACCAATGGCGCCACCACTATAAAAAACTCGAACGTAGGCGGCACAGTGTTTCTAGACATATTCAATCGCAATAGTAATATTTTAAAAAATTCTACTATTGCTCAATTAGCCACTGTCGTCGAGCAACAATCACCTGGAATTCCACTACTACCAAAATTATCTGTCAAGATCGAGGAAAGCAGAATCAATGGATTGTTGATCAACAACTTCGATGCTGTTATCCCAAAAGATTGTTATACCGATGCAAGAATATTCAGTAACAATATTGTCAATGGAACTGAACTGATAAGGTTGAGGCTAACAATTGATCCCCAATGTTTACTCAATTAGACATGCAGGATGGACACTATGCCACCCAAAATTTCAGCCACTGTTCATCGTTTGTTTGTATGAATATGATTCACCCGCTGTTAGCCTCCTTTTAACTACAAAGAAAGAAGATGACTTACTACTTGGTAACTTGGGAAAAACTGTCAAGGACGAGCAATGATGAATTTTTTTCCATTTTTACTCAGCGTGATTCCATCTTTACCAATATTAGTCAATTTAAGATTGTCTCCAACCTGATCGCCAACACGGTATTTGCGCATATTAATAATCACAAAAGAGCTGTTAGCCTGTACTGAATAAACGTATACATTGATATCAAGTTGAGGTATTTGACTACGGAAATCCGTTGACATTTGTCGTAACATTGGAATGTTTTTAACCACATTACGCTTAGCTGTAGATGTTTTTTTGGTGGGTTGCCTGGTTTGCTTAGGCAGCTTTTTTATTGATTTACTTTGATTACCTGTTAATGCTGTTTTATTTGGCTTACTGATTTGAGTTTTTGGTTTTTTCGGTGTCGGCTTAGCTGCAATCTGCTTCTGATTAACAGATGTTGCTGGCTTTTTCTGTTCTAACCTGGTTTGTGCTGATTTAGTTTGTACAGGCTTGGGTCGTACTACCTGCTTCGTTTCAGAATTTGGTTTTACTGGTTTAGGCTGCAATGATTGTGTCTGCTGTGCTTTAACTTGCGCGAGTGTCTTTCCTGGTTCTGGTTTGCTTAGTCCTGACTTATTAGAACTATTGGCCATCAGTTGCGCTAAGGACTCTTTAGATTTATTTGCTCGTTGTTGCTTTGCCCGTGCCTTTTGAGCGTCTAATGCTTCAGTTTGAATCTTTAATGTCTCAGTTGTTTGCGTGTTCGCCGATTTTTTAGCGTCGACAGGTTGCACTGAGGATCCATTAGATGAATCTGCAACACTTGTTGTATTGACAGTATTGGTGGATTCAACTGTTTTATTTGTTTGTGGACTCAGTGCATTATAGGCCAGCCAAGCCAAATTAAGTAATACCAGGATAATGACAATGATTCGACCGCGTTTATAACTGACAGGTTGTTGAACTGGACCATCTAGATTGATACCAGGTAGTGGTGGTTGTCTGTGTTCACGCTCGACTTTTCGCAAAGCATCCAGAATGTATGACATAACTCAATTGTCCTTTAATATCAGCCGAGGTTGTGTTGTATTCGCCCTATTATGTAGCAGAACCCATGTTTTTGGCCCAACCACACCATCCGCAACTAATCCATTATCAACCTGAAATTTAACCACTAGCCTGGCAAGTTTTTCATCATAAAACCACGGTGTTGGCGTTTCCATAACATCCTCATCAACACTTGCGAGTAATTCTCGCAAACCGACCACATTTTTGCCGTTATCCCCTTGACGTAATAGATACTTTCCCTTAACTGGAATTTTCGAGAGCAAGACATAATGACCATTCCATAATGCCACAAGTTGATTCAATTCGGTGGTAAAGTCACTAAATTTTCCGAGATCCAGCTGCACCTGATTGTCTATCACCTTTTTCAGCACAACGTGATATTTTTTCCCCTTGGCGTTCTCTAACTCCACAATCGCCGGCCGATCAAATTGCAAAAGCGTTCGCCAATTTGCACTATCTATTAGGCAAACATAGCCTTTTTGCTTTGCCAAATCACAACTACTTGCAGTGTTAACACCCTGATAACTAAGATCATAAACAGCAAATAGTTTTGAAAAAGCCTCCGTCAGAGTGAGCGCTTGTTGCTCAATAACATGACTCAATAACAGTGACTGTGACGGTTGATTTGAGTTTAATTGAACAGTGTTGAGTGCTTGCGGATTCTTGGTTATTGCATTCGCTACAGGCGTTTTAACAACTGGAGCGGTATCCACAGTCATCGCTGCTCCAGCAGTTTTATGTAATGGTTTTGCCGCTGGCGTTTCAACACTGTTAGCTGCCTGAGGGGATCGTATTTCATTATTAAAAAAATACTGCCAAGCCAACCATCCAAACGCAACCAGGGTAAGACTGAGAACAGTACCAATCAACATGGCTCTCCAAGGTGATTGACGCCCTGTATTAAGAATTTCATTTGCAGCATTATTAACCAGACCAGCGCTGACTTTATGTTGATTTTTACTATATGCACCCAGTAATGACCGATCAGCAATCGTATTCACCAAACGTGGGATACCTCGCGAGCGTTTATAGAGTATCCTCAGCGCTCCTTTACTGAATAAATCAGTATCGCCATCCACCTTGGCTATTCGATGGCGAACATAACCCTTTGTCTCATCAAAGTTAAGGGCAATAAGATGATAACGCCCAGTGATACGCTGACTAAGCTGACGCAATTCCTTGTCATTGAGTAAATCGTTTAATTCAGGTTGGCCCACTAAAATTATTTGCAACAATTTTGTTTGCTTGGTTTCCAGATTGGTGAGCAGTCGAACCTGTTCCAGCACGTCAAGATTAAGGTTTTGAGCTTCATCAATCAACACGATTGTACGTCTACCACGCGCGTGCGCATCGAGTAAAAAATGATTCAGCGCATCAACAACAATCTTGATACTGGTATTATTTTCCGGGTACTGAATACCCAGCTCATCACACAGTGTAGAAATCAGCTCCAACGAACTGAGTTTTGGATTCAGCACCAATGCTAAATTAACACTATCAGGTAATTGCTCCATCAAGCAATTACATAATGTGGTTTTACCTGTACCGACTTCACCCGTTAAAGCAACAAAACCTCCTCCCTCTCGTAAACCATAGAGAAGATGAGCCAGCGCTTCTTCATGACGTGCACTAAGAAACAAAAATCGCGGATCTGGCGCAATAGAAAAAGGTTCAGATGAAAAATTGAAGTGTTGTAAATACACAGTGAAAGTCCAGTATTATGCAATTGACGTCAACCAACAACAAGCATTTACATAATACAGGATTCAGCAAATAAAGGCTGACCTATACTTCGCGCAGTAGCAAAGCACTAAAACAGGCGCATAGCTAGCGAGGGCTCATCAGACTGGTGAGAAATGCGGGTAAGAGGCTGTCCCGGGAATAAAAGCCGTAGCGAGGCAAAGCTGAGAAGTAGACCATCGTTTCGATGATCAGGGGTTAGGCAACTGGCAATTAATAACCCACCCATATTGCGCAGAATTTTTGTTTGTCTTAAGTCTTGTTGCGTAGAGCGCATAGTTGGCTATGTAACCGAAGCAACAAGACTTAAGACGGACAAAAAGGCAAGTAAGGTGGGTGGGTTATTGATTGCCAGTTGCCTTATATATGAGTCACCACCATTGAATACAAACAAAGATCCAGACTTTGACTCCACTCGGGTAACTGCAGGTCATAAACTTGTTTTAACTTATCATTATTGAGCACTGAATATTGGGGACGCGCTGCATCAGTGCGAAATGCATCACTATCAATCGGATGTATTTTAGCCGAATCCAGAGACAAAATACCTCGGCGTAACGCAATTTCTTGTATTTTCTGTGCAAAGCCATACCATGATGTCTCACCTGTGTTAGTCAGATGATAAGTGCCACCATCATTCACAAAAGATAATCTGTTATTTGCTGTGGATTTAGCGATCATCATTGCTGTCGCTTCAGCAATTTGACGAGCTTGAGTCGGTGATCCAACCTGATCATCAACAACACCAAATGAATCGCGCTCCTTCATCAAACGCAACATGGTTAATAAAAAGTTTTTTCCGCGAACACCATAAACCCATGATGTACGAAGGATTAAATGAGGAATTCCAACTGCCTGAATTGCTAACTCACCATTCAGCTTGGTCTCTCCGTATACATTGATCGGTGCTTTCTCGTCATCCTCAAGATACGGCTGTTTTTCAACCCCTGGAAACACATAATCAGTCGAATAATGCACGAGACCAGCACCGCAATCACCTGCCGCTTGTGCCAGAATACCCGGCGCAATCGCATTGACTGCTTCAGCAGTTGCAACATCTGTCTCAGCCTTATCAACAGCTGTATACGCTGCTGCATTAACAATCAAATCTGGTTTGATAGCCTCGACAGTTGAACGGATAGAGTGCTCGTCACGTAAATCAATTGTATAACGGGTTGAGGAACGATCGACTACAATCACTGTTCCAAGGCAAGCGAGTGTCCGCTGCAACTCCCTGCCAACTTGACCATTGTGACCTATGAGTAGAATACGCATCGAATTAGATTGATTCATCAAATACTGTTGTGTCTAAATTTAGTTGATATATGGGACCGCATCCTTAGGTAAATTGTCAAGCAAATAACCTTCAGCATCCTTGTCTGACAATATTGGATTGCTAATCGGCCACTCAATATCTATTTGTGGATCATCCCAGCGCAGACAATGCTCTGCGAGTGGCAGGTAATGTGTCGTGCATTTGTAACTGACCATCGCAGTTTCACTTAACACACAAAACCCATGAGCAAATCCTGACGGAATATACAGTTGATGATGATTCTGATCACTTAGTATGATACCAAGCCATTGCTTATAATGGGGTGAATCGGGACGGATATCAACAGCGACATCGAAGATTTCACCTTGAATCGCCGATACCAGTTTGCCCTGCCCTTGCGGATTTTGAAAATGTAACCCTCGCAATACATTGGCTTTTGAAAACGAAAAATTATCTTGCACAAACGATTCATTAATCCCTTTTTCGAGATAACCCAGACTATTCCATGTTTCTTTGAAATAGCCACGATCATCAGCAAAAGAATCCGTTTCAATCAGCTTAACTCCCGGCAATTTTGTTTCTGTCACTTTCATACAGGACGTCCTTGTTTTAAAATGCTATAGAGATACTGCCCATACTCATTTTTGCTTAACTGATCGGCAATTTTTTGTAATTGATTCGCATCAATCCATCCTGCAGTATAAGCAATTTCTTCGGGACAACAGACTTTCAAGCCTTGTCTTTCTTCGATGGTCTGAATAAAATTTGATGCTTGCATCAATGAACGATGCGTTCCGGTATCCAACCAGGCGATACCACGTCCCAGGCGTTCAACCTGTAATTGGTTTTGCTGTAAATAAATTCGATTCAAATCAGTAATTTCTAGTTCACCTCGTGCAGATGGCTGTAACGATGCCGCCATTTCAGTCACTTGTTGATCGTAGAAATACAAGCCAGTAATTGCATAGTTTGATTTGGGATGCTTGGGTTTTTCTTCGACGCCAATCGCTTTACCTTCCGCATCGAACTCAACAACACCATAGCGCTCAGGATCACTGACCCAATAACCAAACACGGTTGCGCCTTGCTCTTGTTGATTGGCAGTTTCCAGTGATTGCTGAAAGCCATGTCCGTAATAAATATTATCGCCCAGCACCAGACAACTAGGCTGATCAGCAACAAAATCTTTGCCTATAATAAATGCTTCTGCCAAACCATTGGGTTCGGGTTGAACCGCATACTCAATTTCAATTCCCCATTGCTGACCGTTGCCTAACAGATTTTCAAACAATGGTTGATCGTGTGGCGTAGTAATCAGCAAAATCTCGCGAATTCCCGCCAACATGAGTGCGCAAAGCGGGTAATACACCATCGGTTTGTCAAAGACCGGCAGCAGTTGCTTGCTGATACTCTGTGTGAGCGGATGAAGTCGCGTACCAGAACCACCTGCTAATAAAATGCCTTTACGTTGCATATGTGAATGTGTCATTGATTATGTAGGGTTGTTTAGGATAATAGAGGTTACTTCAGTCTCTGAATTGGCACCGAGCTTATGATTATTTTCAAACAATATTGCAGATAACGAGTAGAAAGAGTTCACTAGAGTCAGAATTCTTTCATCCACTTTCTCTCAGGAGTGGGGATTTAACAACTTCCAGAAGGAGTACTGATTCAACACAATGTCTATTATATAGTCCATTTAAGACTAGATTATTTACCATAAAGATAATGAAGGGAAGAGAATTTAGCAATTGATCAATAATGTCAGCAGCATTGGTTAAGAAATGGGAGGGTGCATTGTCACAGCACCCATTTGTGTCACAAAAAGGTGCGTACAACGCACTCTTAATATCTTTTCTTGGTAGTGGTAATTTACACAGTGATATCACTGTGTAGGGTGCATTGTATGCACCAAATCCCACAAAGCATTTTGTTGTCGCATTAACAGGTTTGCAGTGCTTGAGATGCATACAATGCACTCTACCTATTTGCGCAGCCACTTACATATTTACCACTACCATATCTTTTCTTCTTGTTCTTCATGATCTTCATGATCTTCATG
>VAPL010302642.1_pt1 | contig 10794 bp, 9 predicted proteins | sample 3395061 | NCBI WGS metagenome assembly VAPL01 (sample SAMN08290444, study PRJNA428436) | hydrothermal vent metagenome | isolation source: Deep-sea hydrothermal vent chimney 2 | place: Pacific Ocean: Juan De Fuca Ridge | depth 2182 m m
TAACTTCGACAACTGACTTGTCTTTTTGCTCATCTTCTGCGTTGCACAAACAGTTACATAGCTCACTATGCGCCTATTTGTGCGCTTCCGCATCAAGTACGGGGCAGGCTTTGAATATGAACAAAAATCCTACACCAGTTGCCGAATTTATTTCGTGCCCATTCCTTAGAGAACAGATATTAAATCAGTTCAATTTTAGCTTTCTGCTCTAGCAACTTATCAAGCTGTGAACGAAAACCCGCTAGTTTTGTACGCTCTTTTTCTATGACGCTTGCCGGTGCTTTATCGACAAATTTTGGATTGTTTAGTTTGCCTTCTATCCGCGGAAGGTTGGCTTCAATCTTACTAATTTCTTTGCTTAGTCGATCCAGTTCAGCTTGTTTGTCAATTAAACCTGCCATTGGCACCAGTATTTTCAGGTCGCCTACTAATGCGATTGCCGCTTCGGGTGCAGATTGCTCTGCTTCTAGCCATTGTACTGCTTCCAGTCGCGCCATCCGCTGAATTAACGCTGTATTGTTGCCGAAGAACTGGCAATCCTGTGTTGAACCACCTTGCAGCAGAACTGGTAAGGCTTTGCCTGGTGGGATGTTTATTTCACCACGGATACGCCGCACACCAAGCACAAACTTCATCAGCCAGTCCATTTCAGATTCAGCCTCGGCATCAATTGCGCTGTCGTGGGCATCTGGAAAAGGTTGTAACATGATTGTTTTACTAGTGATACCCGCCAATGGCGCTATTTTTTGCCAAATTTCTTCGGTGATAAATGGCATTAACGGATGCAATAATCGCAGTGCACTTTCCAAGACAGACACTAGAGTTTGCCGAGTTCCACGGGCAGCGATTTCATCATTTTGTTGCAAAACGATTTTCGACAATTCCAGATACCAGTCACAATATTCATTCCAGATAAAGTCATAAATGGCTTGCGATGCCAGATCAAAGCGGTAACTGTTAATCGATTCTGTGACAATTTTCGTGGTATGTTGCAAGCGTGATTGTATCCATCGATCTGGTAGGCTGTAACTACGCTGTTCAGTACCTAACCCAGTGTCATATTCATCGGTATTCATCAACACATAACGCGCTGCATTCCATAATTTGTTACAGAAATTGCGATAGCCTTCTATGCGCCCCATATCGAAGCGGATATCACGTCCGTTCGATGCCAGCGAGGAAAATGTAAACCGTAAGGCATCGGTTCCAAAAGAGGCGATTCCTTCAGGAAATTCTTTGATAGTATCGCGTTCTACCTTCGGTTTCATTTCTGGCTGCATTAATCCAGTGGTGCGTTTTTTAATCAGATCTTCTAGCGAAATGCCATCGATAAAATCCAGCGGGTCAAGGACATTGCCTTTGGATTTGGACATTTTTTGTCCGGCTGAATCACGAATTAAGCCCGTCATATAAATTTCGTGGAACGGCACGTCGCCCATAAATTTTAGACCCATCATGATCATCCGCGCCACCCAGAAGAAAATAATGTCGAAACCAGTCACCAGCACGCTGGTCGGGTAAAAGGTTTTTAATGCATCAGTATTATCTGGCCAACCCAGCGTCGAAAACGGCCAGAGCGCGGAAGAGAACCAGGTGTCTAGTACATCCTCATCTTGCTGTAGAACAGTTGTTGGAGGAATATTATGTTTCTCACGTACTTCTTGTTCAGAATGGCCAACATAGATATTACCATCCTCATCGTACCAGGCTGGAATCCGATGTCCCCACCAAATCTGGCGGCTAATACACCAGTCTTCGATATTACGCATCCATTCAAAATAGGTGTTTTTCCAGTTGTCTGGCACAAAGCGAATACGCCCGCTTTCAACAGCTTCGATAGCGGGTTTTGCCAATGTTTCGACTTTGACAAACCATTGATCAGTGAGCAACGGTTCAATGACTGCGCCAGTGCGGTCACCTTTGGGGATAACCAAAGTGTGATCCTCAGTTTTTTCAAGCAACTCTAGCGCTTCAAGATCAGCAAGAATTTGTTTACGTGCTACAAAGCGATCCATGCCTTGATATTGTTCTGGCGCATTGTCATTAATGCTGGCATCAGCATTGAAAATATTTAACACGGGCAAGTCGTGACGTTTGCCGATGTCATAATCGTTAAAATCGTGCGCCGGTGTAATTTTTACGCAGCCGGAACCGAACTCCTGATCAACATATTGGTCTGCAATGATAGGAATCTCGCGCTCTGTCAGCGGTAGCTTGATCGTTTTTCCAATAAACTGTTGATAGCGCTGATCGTCAGGATGTACTGCGACCGCTGTATCACCGAGCATCGTTTCAGGACGCGTGGTAGCAACAATCATATTGCCAGAGCCATCTGCCAGCGGGTAACGCATATGCCACAAATGTCCGCGCGTTTCTTCCTGGATGACTTCAAGGTCGGATACCGCTGTATACAGCACTGGATCCCAGTTAACCAGCCGTTTACCGCGATAAATCAGTCCTTCATCATAAAGTTTAACAAACACTTCGTGTACAGCTTTGGACATGCCTTCATCCATGGTAAAGCGTTCGCGCGACCAATCTGGTGATGCACCCATACGCCGCAGTTGCTTGGTAATTGTGTTGCCAGATTTTTGCTTCCACTCCCAGACACGCTCTATGAATTGATCTCGCCCCAGATCATGACGTTTCAAGCCTTGCTCATGGAGTTGTCGCTCAACAACCATTTGAGTGGCAATGCCAGCATGGTCGGTTCCAGGCTGCCATAAGGCTTGGTCACCTTTCATGCGATGGTAACGGGTTAGCGCATCCATAATGGTGTCCTGAAATGCGTGCCCCATATGCAAGCTGCCAGTCACATTGGGTGGTGGAATCATGATACAGAAAGCATCACCCTGCCCTTGTGGAGCAAAATAACCATTCTCTTCCCAATGAGCATACCAGCGTGTTTCGATTGCGTGTGGATCGTAGGTTTTATCGATAGTCATCAGTGTTTAGGTTATAAATTGTGAGTGTTCAATTGAATGTTTTTGGACTGGTAAGCTTTATAGCGTTGACGCCCTGCTTGTTTGATTTGTGCGTCTTGATTAATGATCTCGACGATGCGCCCAAACGTGTCTATATTATCGGGTATGTCAACACTCAAATTAATCAACACAGTGGCGTTACTTGCCAAAGCACTGCTACTAATCATGACTGTGTTCGACAATGCTTCAGTTGATGGTTGACGATTTTCATCAATATCGATATGTGGAACAAAACTACCTTGTCGGAATGACCATAGCAAATTATCCAGCGTCCTGGTTTCCTCAGTAGAACTGGTTAGAATTAAAACGCGTTGCCCAAGCTTATAGGCTTTTTCTGCCACACGACAAGCCACAATATAGCGTTCGCGTGGCTGACTGGTATTGAGTATATAAAAACTGGCCTCAGTCATTGTGACTATTCAGCTTAGGAACACGTATACAATACCTTGAGCGATTGACGTGGGATTGTTGTTCATATTCAAGGCGCGGCAACTTTGCTCTAGTGAGCAATGTAACTGTTGCTACAACACCGAAGGTGGATAGCAAGACAAGTCAGTTGTCGAAGTGATTTCATGCACGTTCCTAAGTGATGCGATCAAGTAAAAATTGGGTTAACAGCGGCACAGGTCGCCCTGTCGCACCTTTCGCTTTGCCAGAATTCCATGCTGTTCCTGCAATGTCCAGATGCGCCCAAGTATAATCTTTGGTAAAACGTGCCAAAAAGCAACCTGCAGTAATGGTGCCCGCTTCACGACCACCGATATTTGCAACATCTGCAAAATTGGATTTTAGCTGTTGATCGTAGTCTTCAGTCATTGGCAAACGCCATACTGGGTCACCAGCGATATCGCCAGCAGCGCTCAATGATTCACACAAGGCGTCATCATTGCCAAGCAACCCGGAAATATGACTGCCAAGGGCAACCACGCAGGCTCCAGTCAATGTGGCGATATCAATGATTACCGCTGGATTAAAACGTTCAGCGTAGGTCAGAGCATCACATAACACCAAACGGCCTTCTGCATCTGTGTTAAGTACTTCAATGGTGATACCCGCCATGCTGGTAACAATATCACCGGGCTTGCTGGCATCTCCATCAGGCATGTTTTCTGATGATGGAATGATGCCGACGACATTAATTGGCAACTTTAGCTCAGAAACTGTTTTAAGCGTCCCTAATACGCTAGCAGCACCGCACATATCGTATTTCATTTCATCCATCGCTGCAGATGGCTTGATAGAAATTCCTCCAGAATCAAATGTAATGCCTTTACCAACCAATACCACGGGGTTGTCTTTATCTGACCCGCCTTGATAGTTAACAACAATCAGTTTTGCAGGCTCTCGACTACCTCTGGAAACCGATAATAATGAACCCATTCCCAATGTTTTCATTGCGTCCTCATCCAACACTTGAACACTGATTGCTGGACACTGATCACCAAGATCGGTTGCTTGTTGAGCCAGATACGTTGGTGTGCAGTAATTGCCTGGAAGATTCGCCAAGTCTTTAGCAAAGTGAATTCCCTGAGCAATGGCATCACCTTGTGCCGCGCCTGTCTCTATTGACTCGTTATCAGTAGTCTGAGTTGACAACAACAAAACTTCGCTAAGTAATGACGATGATTGATCACCACTTTTCAGCTGATTAAAAGAATAGGTTGAACCTGATAAACTCTGAGCGATCTGGCGCGCTTTCCATTGATTGTCTTGTTGCAACACATTGGCTTCAATCAATGTAGAGAAAACATTAGTTGCTTTGGTTGATGCCAATAACGCTGAGGCTTTTTGTACTGACTTGCGGAATGCTTTTGCACTTAACTCAGCTGAATTCCCCAAGCCGACAACAATAATACGAGTGAAGCCATCATCAACGGATGGTGTCAACTGTATCACTTCGCCCGACTTTGCTTTAAATTGTTCCTTATTGATGATATTGCTGATTAGACCATTGAGTTTTTCATCAATAATTTTTGTCGATGCAGTGAAACCTGAATCACTATAAACACCAGTAATCAAACAATCGCCTGATTGATGTAGTTGGTTTTCGGAACAAATCGTGTATTTCATTCGGTGAGAATCCTAAAGTATAGAATTAGTAGTCAGCCTATCAGTCTACAAAGTTCGTTAGTGTCTGTCGAACTGATTAGGGAGAAAAGCTAAGGGAATGGGAGAATGGTAAGGAACGAGGCCGTTGAAGATATCTAACCACAATAAACAATACTTGAATTGGACAAACGATCATGCCAAGCAAGGTTTTGTTTACCAAACAGGATGGCTATAAACCCCATGCCCAACACTAACCAGGACAATAGTGCAGCAATAAAACGTTTAGCGGCCAGCTTCCAGCTAATTATTGAGACGCTCGAGCCTTCGGTGGATATCAGTTGTAATTTCCACGCTTTCATTCCCGGAGTCTGTCCTCCATGAGTCCAGAACCACCCAAAAAAGGCAAAACCAATCACGATTAAATACGTAGAATAAACATATTGGTCAGAATGGAAAGCCTCACCATGATTGAACGGCAAAGCAATTGCTGTCGCTAAAAAACAGACAGCTATCAATAGTAAACTGTCGTATAAAATCGCTGCCATTCTACGCCAAAAACCAGCAGCCGATAAGGATTTTGCAGCTTTACCTGACTGCTGATGAGTAGCCAGAGAACTGTTCGAGTCGCTCACATCAAACCAGTTGAAAATAATCTAGCCGCTATAGGTTAGAATTCTCATTAAATAGTTGCAGTTTTTGACCATAAAACATTGCAACACCGATCACCACTGCGATTAGCAGAAAAGATAGAAACCAGGGTAATGGGTGCATAAAGGTCAAAAGACCTGTACATGAAACCAGAAGACTGGCTAACAGCGGATGACTAATTAAGGCATCCAGAATTTTTTTAATATCCATAACCTGAGCTCTTGTTGATTAGATTTGTAAGAATTGTAGATGTGTTAGACATCCTGATTTGACGCCCAGTATAGCAAAAAACAAGTATAAAGCTAAAGTTGAGTGATCGACAATACCCTTCAAGAACGCGTCCTTTGGTGTCAGGATACAATGATGCAAAGGTAGAAAACAAGCAGATTTTTTAAACAAAATACTATAGAAGACTCAGCCCATCAATAACGGACTGATCAGTACCACTGAAGGTCAATAATATCCGTCTTTCTCTGTTAGAAATCATGTCTGCACACTCCTAACCACCGGTGACACTCATATGACGGAAAATTACAGGCTGTTCTGACAAATCAAATTCATGTTTTTCAGGTTTTAAGTTCAACGCCGCAACAATCGTTTGTTTGAGTATTTCTGTATCGCCAGGATTCGAACGAATCACCTTTTTCAAATCAACTGAGTGCTCATTGCCCAGGCACAGCAATAATTGACCTTCAACGGTCAATCTAACCCGGTTACAGGTAGAGCAAAAATTATGACTGTGAGGCGAAATAAAGCCGATGTTTGTCCTAGTACCAACAACCTTATAGTAAACAGAAGGACCACCTGTCGATTGTGTACTTTGTATCAGTTTAAAGTGAGGTTTCAAATCAGCAAGAATATTATCGCTGGAATAGTAGGCCTCCATCCTGTCATGTTGATCAACAATTCCTAGTGGCATTTCTTCGATAAAGCTGATATCAAGACACTTTTCGATAGCAAAATCCACCAGATTACCAACCTCATCATGATTTCTATTTTTCAGAATGACAGCGTTAATCTTTATCTTTTTGAATCCTTGCTGACAGGCTGCATCAATACCTGCCAAAACCTGGTCAAGATCACCAACCCGGGTAATCTTTCGAAACCGCTCGTGCTGCAATGAATCCAGACTAATATTGATACGTTTAACACCAGCATTATGAATCGCGCCAGCCATCTCTTGAAGATGAGTTGCATTCGTTGTGATCACCAGCTCATTGAGTCCAGGCAAGCCACCCAGGTTTTCCAATAGGCTGATTACTCCCTGGCGCACTAGTGGCTCACCACCCGTTACACGAAGCTTGGTTACTCCCAAATCTACAAAAGTCGAGGCAATAAACTGTATTTCTTCCAGTGTTAAAATCTGAGCGCGCGGTAAGAAAGTCATTTTTTCGCTCATGCAATAAACACAGCGCAAGTCACAACGATCAGTAACCGACAAACGAACGTAGTCAATTCGCCTTCCAAAGCGATCAAATAGTTGATTCTGAAATGGTAGATCTTGCATCATTTTTAAGACGGGGCTAAAGGAGCTATAGTCAAACCAGACGTGCCACAACTGATCAGTTCATCATATCATAACCACAAACTGTCAAATGCATGGCAGTATGGATTTAATAAAATCTGAATATTGAAATACCATTTTAATTTCACAAGAATGTACATAGACTCTTCGCACATGAAATTTAGCATGTTGTGTTCGTGATATTTTGAGAAGAGTAAGGCGAGAATCCTTAGCTGTAGTCACTCTACAGCAAGGTTTTCCAACACAACTCTCCGCTCCAAATTTACACACAGGCCGTGCGGGCACAAGATGCTTAATTTTTATGTGCGGAGAGTATATAACAGACGTATAGCAAGCTACCTAACTATTTGATGAGTGCCACTACATCTCACCAAATGGTGACATGATCGCGTAGCTATCTGGATTCACAAGAAGCTTTATGAAGAAGATGAGGAATGAGGACGGAACAACCTGTGTGTTATGGTGTCTGATTTTTGTTTGTCTTCAAAACACAGTAACACGGCTATCGGCAAAAAATAGCCGATAGAAAATCTCAGCGGTGAGCGCACGAAGAATAAGCTTTATAGATCACTAAACTACCTCAGCATATTCAACAAATCAGCCATTTCTTCAGCTTTAATTTGTTCTACATGCAGCCATGATTTGGTGTTAAATTTTTTCAGTATGCTACTGCCTTTTCGGTTTCTATGCATTCTTTTAAAAACACGAGCTAGTGCCGAGTATTGATCAGTATGATTTGGGCTAAGCATCCATACCGATGAAAAAAGATAAGCCTGAGTTCTAACCAATATACGTAACTGCTTTTTAATCTTAGACGGTAATCGATCAAAATTCCTGGCAGCAATCACACCAACGTCTGTTTTATCCAAACATAGATCACGAACAACAGAGCGATGGGTTCGATGGTAACGACAAACCATATCATCTTCATTAATATTGGCTGGCTGCAATAACACACGTCCTAACAGCCTATTAACAGGTTCAACAGAAATTGATAAATACATCTTTGGATTCAAATCCTGGATATCCAATAATGTAGAATCTGCCCGAACCACTACCACAGCTTCATCATATTGCCCCAGAGCGCGAACAACAGGCATATACCCATAATTACGTAGCAAAATTGAAGCATGATAAGGATCAGCGTAGATTAAGCCCAGCTGTCCATTGCTACAAGCTTTAGTGAACGCACTAGGGCTTGAAAACTTTTTATAGCGTAGAGATAATCTTGCCTTACTTTGTAAAAGCTTTTCAAATTCCACCCACGTGGATCGATTATTTTGGGGCAAATAGGGACTTACAGAACAATTTAATACTGACAACATAGTTAACCTTATTTATTCGAAAAACAATATTTTTCTCTATGCAATATAATTTGTTTTCTAGATGGCTTTCTTACAGCACATAAATATCTAATCTGATAATGTTGGTACTGAATAGCCATTATTGTAGTTAACCCCCAAAAATAACTACCATCTTTCCGCAATATCTTCACCACACCTTTCCATCGTTTCCCAACACCTACTTTATTCCATACGTCAGTATAAACAGAATCTGAAAAATCAGGGTGTATAAATAAAGTATATGATGCCCCGATTAAATCACTTTCTTGATAACCTGTCATGTCAAGCAGTGACTGATTTATTCGGGTAAGAACACCTGATTGATTCAGCCACATGACAATGACATGACCATCAAGAAAAGAGTATTCTTTATCAAGGTGTGGACTATTCATAATATTGACTAGATGTTGATTATTATTTTGCATATGCCGTCTTACTCTTAATAATTTAGACCAGATTTAATCGCAAATTTAACTTGTTTATAAAAATCATGATTTTTATTGCAGCTTTCCTTCAATAAGAATCCTGCTCAATGTCTTTATAAAATAGACGTGAATAATTAATGTTTTTTGCTTAGGCGTGCGCACTCAATTCAATAGACATCACTCGGGATTGACCTCTATTGTTTAACAATGTGTATTTTGGATGGTAACGATTAGGATAAAATACAAATGCACTGTGTATATGATGCTCACAACCACGATCAGGTATTTTGACACAATAAATAGAGCATATTGATTTTTTTATTTTTGTCAAAAAATCTTATGGAACACGCATGCAATAACTTAATCAATTGGTGCAGGTTTTCACTCATGTTCAAGGCAAAAAACAGGCACATAGGGAGCGACACAACTATTTTCTCAATTCTAAATAGGCAAAAAGACACGTCAGATTCAAGAGTTATTTGATGTAGAACCCTTACCAAAAGTATGACATGCAGAGAAACACTTCACGCGGTTTTGGGGTATGCTATCGGCTGATATCTACCGATAGTTCTGTAAAAATAGTTGTGTAACAGTTTATCAGCCTAATTTAGCGCCTAGCTCTCAATAATAATTAATTTGTTATAAAGCCGTAGCCTTGACCGTGAAAACGTAGAGTGTCTGTTTTCGAGCCAACATTCATCAACTAGTTACTGTTTAAACCCTATATATTGTCGATAAGGAGAATCCTTTTTCCATGTAAAGGACTCTGTGTAATAGTGCATTAATGAAAGATAGCCAAAAACAATAAGTGTAACAACATTATAAATTTCAACACCAAATAATAATTCAATAATTAGATATAAAATATCGTTCCCATAGGCTTGAAGTAGAAAGGCCAATAAAAATGATAGTATAGGTAAGACAATCACAATCGGTATATTTAAGCGACATGTATAGCGATAGAGAAAATTTTCTGGGGAATCATGATGGCGATTATAATCGTGCGTTACATAAAAAAGATACGCAGTTGCATCATGAACAAGTCGTGGCACCAGAATAGCAAGAAAATAATATTGATTAAGATAGAGATAAAAACTGCTAATAACAAGAATTGTATTTGCCCACATAAACAGTTTTCCAAACCCAGACTGAACAAGGTGGTGATATGATATTGTTCCGACCAATAACCCAATACAGAATAATCCCGCTACTATCTCAATCCAGTCAGACTGTTGATCAGTTAGGCTTTTATTGAGAAAAATACCGATGTAAATTAATATTCCTGCAGAAACACTTAAGCATAATAACAAATTATGCTTAAAATCAGGCAAGCGACAAACCCCACGGGCAATTCCATACTGTTGTTTTAAAACATGATAAACCGTCCAGCTAGCAACCACAATATAGAGTGCACGGTAAGGAATAAATTGACTACCTATCCCAAAGATAATTGCAAGAGCAATCGACATACCAAGAATTTTTAGTTGATAATGCTTGAAATAGTCTAAGTTTGTAGTAATCAACATAGCACTGGCAATAATATGAGGCGTTCCAAACAAGATCTGAAACAATATGAAGTGACTAGGACTACTTGGAAGATGTGCTTTTAAATATCCACCCCATAGATAGATATCAAGGAATTGAATTACCAGACAAATCGGTATTATCGAATACAGTGCCAATATGACACGAAATGAAACCAACATTTTATTCTTGGATTGTTTTTTAATGATTGGAACACTATGACTAGACATCTTCTTTCCCTGCTAAGAACAGTAATCCGACACAAAATTCCAGTTTCTGCTCAATTAGTGCCTCAA
>VAPL011018385.1_pt1 | contig 10794 bp, 8 predicted proteins | sample 3395061 | NCBI WGS metagenome assembly VAPL01 (sample SAMN08290444, study PRJNA428436) | hydrothermal vent metagenome | isolation source: Deep-sea hydrothermal vent chimney 2 | place: Pacific Ocean: Juan De Fuca Ridge | depth 2182 m m
CATTAGACGATCCGGCAATGTTTTACTACTTTACTACTTTTTTACTCAAAACTCTCATAGAAAGTTTCAGCATGAAGCTTATATTAAAAACAAAGGAAACACAAAACTACTGATAAATTCTAACTTTTATCTTTATTTATAGACACTTTCTTTTCTTTCCTTTTATGCAAAGAGGCTGCTTCTATAAATCCAGAAAAGAGGGGGTGTGGATCTAGGGGTCTAGCTTTAAATTCTGGATGGAACTGTGTCCCTAGAAAGAAAGGATGTTTTTCTTTAGGAAGCTCTACTATCTCCATAAGAACTCCATCAGGAGATACTCCAGAAAACACCATACCAGCTTCTTCAAGAGAAGAAACATAGGATGGATTTACTTCATACCTATGTCGATGTCGTTCTTCTACTATTTCAGCTTTATAATATTTTCGTGCTAAAGTGCCGCGCTTGAGATAAGCTGGGTAAGAGCCGAGACGCATTGTCCCACCATAGTCTCCGTCGTTTATTTTTTTACGCTGATCAGACATAACATCTATGACCAGATCTTTTGCTTTAACATCAATTTCTGTAGTGTTTGCTCCTTTGATACCTGCCACGTTGCGAGCATATTCAATAACCGCTAATTGCATACCATAACAAAGACCTAGATATGGAATCTTATTCTCACGCGCATATTGAATAACCCGCAACTTGCCGTCAATTCCTGTCTCTCCAAAACCACCTGGAATAATGATGCCGTTATACTGCGCCAGAGTCTGCACTCCTGTTCCACCTTTTTTCTCAAACTTTTTTGAATTTATCCAGTGAATCACGGGCTTCAAATTTTTCCCATATGCAGAAAATTTAATTGCCTCTATCACAGAAAGATACGCATCACTCAAAACAAAATCTCCAGTATCAAAATATTTACCTACAATAGCAATATGGACTTCTTTTTTTGCTGTATGAGTTTTTTTGACAAACGCTTTCCAAAGCTTCAGATCACTTTTTTTACGTTTTTTTGGAATCCCCAATAGATCCAAAACAGCTTCGTCAAGACGGTCTTTTTCAAAATTTAAAGGAACATCATAGATACTTTTAATATCTGGAGCAGAGATTACATGTTCAGGTCGCACATTACACCAAATAGCGATCTTTTCTTTGCGTTTTTTATCAATAGGAACTTCACTGCGAGCAATAACAATGTCAGGCTGAATGCCATATGAGTTAAGCTGGCGAACGGCATTCTGAGTCGGCTTAGTCTTCATTTCACCAAGCTTGCCAGGAATAGGAAGGTAAGAAACCATAATAAAAAGTACATCCTGTGGATTTTTCATATGCATAACTCGAGCCGCCTCCATGAACAAAGCATTCTGGAAGTCTCCAATTGTTCCACCTATCTCCACTACTGAAATATTCGAACCGTTTAAATCCGCTGCCATTTCAATACGACGTACAATTTCGTCACGAATATGCGGAACAGCTTCTACACACTTGCCTCCGTATTTTAAGCTCCGCTCTCTTCCAATAACATGGCTATACACCATACCGCTTGTGATATAATCTTCTTCTTTAAGCTCTACTCCTAAAAAACGCTCATAATTACCCATATCCTGATCACACTCCAGTCCTGAAGAAAGCACAAAAGTCTCTCCATGCTCTGTGGGGTTCATCGTACCAGCATCTACATTCAGATACGGGTCAATTTTAATCGGGTTTATAATAAAACCTCTTGATTGTAAAATTTTTGAAAGAGAAGACGCTGCTATTCCTTTTCCTACTCCAGACATTACTCCGCCTATCACAAATATATATTTATGTTTTTTCTTTTTCACGTACGTAAATATTTCCTAACAGCCAAATAACTTGAAATAACCCCCAAGGCTATACCTGTACCTATAATAAGAAGAAATATTTCACCTAAATTGTCTATATAATATCTAAATAAATTTATATCCCCAAAAAAACCTTCAGTTATTGGTCCAAGCCAGAAAGTAAGCGGGTAAAAGAGAATCAGAGTTATGATTGCCGAAACAAAACCATACATCATCCCTTCAAAAATAAACGGTCCACGTATATACATATTTTGTGCACCTACCAGACGCATCACGGAAATTTCTTCTTTTGCCGTATAAATAACAAGACGAATAGTACTAAAAGTTATAATGATGGAAGCTAGTATAAGAGTAAAAGTAACCACTAGACCAAATGTTTGTGCAGAGCTGATAATTTTATCAAGTTTCTCAATTGCTGCACGATTCTGGAAAAAATTTATATTATCAATAATAGGCTGGCCGTCTTTTCCAGCAGTAGCTTCATCTTGAAGAAAGACAGCTATCCCTTCATATTGAGATGTCTCTTTTGCTCGAATATTAAGAGTCGCTCCAAGCGGATTTTCCTCAAGTTCATCAAGAGCTTGCAAGGTCAGCTGATCATTTTCATGTCGAGCGCGAAAACGTAAAAGCGCCTGATCTCGTGAGATATATTCAACAGAAGAAACTTCTGGAAGTTGTTCAAGACTGTTCTTAAGTGACAAAATGTCCTCCTCAAGAGCGCTGGTAACAAAATACACATTGACATCCACCTTATTTTTTATCTGCTCAAGAGAAGATTCTAAAGTTGCTCCGATAAAAATAAGAGACCCCATAACAAAAAGAGTGACTGTCATCACTAAGATCGCAGATAATGAAATAAATCCATTTCGCCAAAAACTAACAAATCCTGAACGTATTACTCTTTTTATATTAAGCCAAAACATACAATAAATGTATTATAAAATATATTTACCCTTACTGTCATCCCGAACTATTTTACCACTATCCATTGTAACAACCCTTCTTCCAATGGAATCAATTACTCCCTTATTATGTGTTGTAAGTACAATAGTTGTCCCTAGATCATTAATCTTCTTTAAAATCTGCACCACTTCAAAAGTATTGATGGGGTCTAGATTACCCGTTGGTTCATCAGCAATAATAACATCTGGCTGGTTAACTATTGCTCTAGCTATTGCAACCCGTTGATGTTCTCCACCAGAAAGTTCGCGAGGGAAATTCCACATTTTATCTTCAAGATCTACTAGATCAAGAACATGTGGAACGTCCGAGGCTATCTCTTCATCGGTACGCCCCGCTACTTCCATAGCAAAAGCAATATTCTCATAAGCTGTCTTCTGTGGGAGTAAACGAAAATCTTGAAAAATAGTACCTATACGTTGTCTAAATGTATTGAGCGAACTACGCTCTAAATCATTTACATTATTTGATTCAAAAAAAACACAACCCTCAGTTGGTCTCTCTTCAGCTAGTAGCATTTTTAAAAGAGTGGTCTTTCCTGCGCCCGAGTGTCCAACAATAGATACAAACTCCTGCGGTTCCACGCGAAAAGTTACGTTATCAAGAGCAACTGACTGATCGTTGTATATTTTTGAAACGCGGTCAAAAAAAATCATATAGACAATAGATTCAATAATTTATTTAGGTTGCGAAGAAAATATTTTTCTCATCATACTTCTTCCCCGTCTATCATCATAACATCTCTTACCTCTCTCTCAAATCTTCTAGAACATGTGGATATACTCTAAGGGACTTTAGATTGTTAAGAAAACTTCTCTTTTTCCGCAAGAATGAAATCTTCTAGGTCTCCATCAAGTACTTTTTCCGCATCTCGCACTTCTACTCCAGTCCTATGATCTTTTACGAGTTTGTATGGATGTAATACATATGAACGAATTTGACTCCCCCACTCAATGGATACAGTAGAGCTCACAGAAAGCCCTTCCTCTTCTTTCTTACGATCTTCCTCTCGCTTTTTATAGATTTTACCTTTTAATATCTCCAAAGCTCTCTCCTTATTCTGAGCCTGACTACGCTCTGAATCAACGTGTACGGAAATACCAGTTGGTGTATGACGAATACGCACTGCTGTTTCTCTTTTGTTTACATTTTGCCCACCTGGACCACCTGAGCGGGTAAACTGCATTTCTAGATCATCATCAGGAATATCCATCTCTTTCATTTCTTTCAGCTTAGGAACAACTTCGACGAGAGAAAAAGATGTGTGTCGCTGTTGTTTAGAATTAAATGGGGAAAGTCTCACAAGACGATGCACACCTGACTCATTCCTCAAAATTCCATAAGACCCTTTTCCTAAAACTTCAAAAGTAACATTTCGAAAACCCCCACGATCATTTTTATTTTCATGCAAAAGATAAATACCCCATCCTTTTTTATCTAAATACTTCTGATACATCTCAAAAAGCATTCTTGAAAAATCCTCCGCATCATCGCCTCCAGCTCCAGAAAGTATGGTTATAATCGCATTGAATTTATCATATCTACCACCCCCCCTTTTTTCTTCTTTTAAATCATTAAATTCTTTTACAAGATCCCGTGCCTTTTCCTTATCATTCCAAAAATCAGACTCAAGCATCAAGTTCTCTATTTCTTCTATTCTTTTTTGTATATTGTTAGACATATTTGAGCCACCTCCCAGGATTGAACTGGGGACCTACGCGTTACGAGTGCGTTGCTCTACCAACTGAGCTAAGGTGGCACGAAGAAGAAGCTTCGTGAGCCACCCGCCGGGATTGAACCGGCGACCTCTCGCTTACCATGCGAGTGCTCTACCAACTGAGCTAGGGTGGCTGTAAGGCACTAACGTATCCTAATATATACCGCTTTTATTTTCAATTTAACTATACTTTTAGTTAGAAAAGCAGAACAAAGAAACCAAATCTAAAACCTTAAAAAATACTAACGATTTTTGTTTAATAAAATTTTTAAAAAACTAATCTTCTGATTTAGAAACTCTGTTCTTATGCAAATAAATCTCACTTAAAATTATACCTATAATCAACCATAGAAAACCCATAAGATAGCCTGCAAGAACGTCACTCAAAAAATGGGCCCCAAGATATACTCTACTCACTCCTACTAAAAAGATAACAAAAACTGCAGCAAAAGTTATCTTTATATTTTTAACTACATGTATACGTCTACGCATAAACACATACGCAACAAAACCAGCAAATGCAACAATAATAGCTGCATGTCCACTAGGGAACGCAAAACTGGTCTCTGAAACCAAAGGGATGAGACCACTCGGTCGCTCTCTATGAATAAATATCTTTACCATATGAGTAACTAATGAAGTCCCTAAGAGAGTAACTAAAAAAGGATAGATGTATTCTTTTCTCTTGTTGAAAATTAAATAAATCAAAAATATAATACCTAGTCCCACTATGGCTTCCATTCCTCCGAGGAGGGTTATTTTCAAAAAAAATTCTGTCAAAAATGGATCCCTGTGAACAACAAGGGCATTGGCTATATATTTATCCACCGAAACGATTGGATCTAAGGTCAAAACATCTTCAGTTATACCAACTAATGTCATCAAACTATACGTAAAAATCACACCAAGGAAAGTGAGGGGTAAACCTATAAAACTTGTCTTATCAAAACGCCGTTTCAAAAACAAGACAGTCCTAGGATATTTATATAGCAGATTTTGAACTTTTTTATTGCTTAATATTGCGCTAAATATAGAGAGTAAGATCGAACGTACTGAATTAACTATCAATTCATAATTTTTGACTGCGTACCAAAGAACTATTCCTATCCCTACTAGCACAGTAACAAAAAGCCCTATTCTTGCAGTCCATATCTCAATACTTTTGAGTGAAGCCCCAAAAATATACCCAACAAAGACATGGACAAAAGCCCATAACACAGCGCCTATTATATTCCAAAAGAAAAATATCTTGGTCTGCATATGTGAAATACCAGCAACGAATGGAACTACGGCTCGCAAAGGGGCAAAGAAACGCCCAAAAAAAATGCTCTTGCTTCCATATTTTTCAAAAAATCTCTCTCCGTAAATAAGATGTTTTTCTTTAACATGCGCGGCTCCTTTTTTCCCAAGATAGTAACTTATACTATCGCCTATTACAGCTCCAACAGCAGCAGACAAAATTAAATACCAAATATTAAGACCACCGCTTGCTGCCGCAAAACCAACAAGCGCCACAAACGTCCCCCCAGGGAAAAATGTTCCTACTAAAACCAAGGCTTCAACAAGAGCCGCAACTAGCACTATCCAATACCCAAATGAGCCTAACGAATCTAATACTGGTATTAAAGAATTTAAATAGTCCATTTGAATATATTAACACTACTTGATTACTAATATCCTAAAATTAACAGACTTCACATTTCCTAAACGTATTTCAACATAATAAAATAAACTGAAAAGACCCCTAAAGGGGTCCAATCTGATGCACAATGCGCAGCGAACGGGACTTGAACCCGCAACCTCTCGCGTGACAGGCGAGTGCTCTAACCAAATTGAGCTACCGCTGCAAAAGAAGAACAAGCATATTCTAGCAGAAAACAGTCTAAATATCTCGTGTGCCGGGAGACGGAATTGAACCGTCGACCTTAGGTTTATGAGTCCTACGCTCTAACCAACTGAGCTACCCCGGCGTGAACTACACAAAAATAACACGTTTATGAAAGCGACTCAACGACCAAGTAAACAAAAAGAGCGTTCTATGAAAAGCGCTCTTTTTGTTTACTTGTTGCGGGGGCCGGACTTGCACCGACGTCTCGAGGTTATGAGCCTCGTGAGGTACTACTCCTCCACCCCGCTCTGTTATGTGAAAACAGAAAAACGCCTAAGCATTTTAATACGTATAGCATTGTACCAGTGCAATAATCTTTAGTCAATAAAATAAAACTAAGCCCTCACAACACTCCCAACTCATCAAAAACCTGCCTGTACATTTCAACGACTCGTCGTGCCTCACGTTGTGTAAGTATAAAACTAGAGCCAGTATGAGCTATTTCATTTCTGACCTTATGAGCCTCCCATGCAGAATTAAGAGAACGTAAACTATTCTTTGTAAGATTTTTTAATTTCTCGCCCAAAGAATCCCCGACATACCCTTTTTCAGTTAAAACTTTTTCAAGCAATACATCAGCATCAATAATACCTTGACGCCATTCAGTGGGGTTATCAGACGCAACCATTGCAACAATTTTTTGCCATACCAAATCACCTTTTCTTTCTCCGCGCACGTGAATTGCCGCTTCTTTAAATTGTTCATGCTCTTCTTCATGCATTTGTCGCGTGCGAATAACAACATAAATAATTCCAAAAAACAGAATGGGAGCAGTAAAAACTGCAATAAAATTTAGAGCATCCCATATCCAATATACAGCCTTAATTAGACTATCTCCTTCTAATAGATTTTTTAATAAAGAATAAAAAAAACTAAAAAGAGAATCCAGATTTATCTGCGGGACATTATTTAGTGTTGAGGTCGTATCTTCTGTCATAACCTATTTATTTATCCGCTCAATAACTTTTCCGATTGAAAATAACCTTTTTTCACTTAAATGTGGAGCGATGGCTTGTATACCAACTGGAAGAGATTTTCTTTCTCTGTTCACAGTACCCATTGGTACAGAAAGGGCAGGCATACCTGTTAAATTTGCAGAGACCGTAAATATATCCGCTAAATACATAGAAAGAGGATCATTCTTTTCATTTAGTAAAAATGCTGGTGTGGGGGTAGTTGGGGTCAATATCACATCAACATCTTTCCACGCAGAATTAAAATCTTCCGTAATAAGTCGTCGCACACTCTGTGCCTTTACATAATAAGCATCATAATATCCAGAAGAAAGCACATAAGTACCCAGTAAAATTCTCCGGCGAGTCTCTGGGCCAAATCCAGCTCCGCGAGTCTTTATATACTCTTCCAGGAGACTCTCTCCTTCTTTGTGCAGTCCGTACTTTATTCCATCAAAACGCGCTAAGTTAGATGAAGCTTCGGCTGGCATCACAATATAATACGCGGGGAGAGCATAGTCAGCGTGTGGTAATTCTATATCCTGTATAGCGTACCCTTCTTTCTGAAGTTGACTAATAACTCCTTCAAATACTTCCGCCACATCTTTATCCATTCCTTCTTCTAAAAATTGTCGAGGAACTCCCACTGTATGAATTTCCTTATCATCCTTACCAACATCTCGAGATGTCCCATCTAGAATATCTTTACCAGAGATTACATTATAAAGAATTTCTGCATCAGAAACTGTATTTGTAAGTGGGCCAATAACATCAAAAGACGAGCCTAATGCAATTAAACCAGAACGAGACACCGTTCCGTATGTAGGCTTTAACCCAACCACCCCACAAAAACTGGCTGGCTGACGAATAGATCCACCTGTATCAGAACCAAGAGCCGCAGTCGCGCCACCCATCGCAACCGCCGCTGCAGACCCACCAGAAGAACCTCCAGGGACTCTATCAAGATCGAGAGGATTCTTTGTCGCACCCCATGCAGAATGTTCGGTGGATGAACCCATAGCAAATTCATCCAAATTGGTTCGCCCCAATAAAACAGCGCCAGCTTGTTTGAGTTTAGAAACAACGGTTGCATCGTACGTTCCAGTATACCCCTCTAACACCTTTGACCCTGCTGTACTTTTTTTTCCTTTTACAAGAATATTATCTTTCAAAGCTATTGGTACTCCGCTTAACAAGCTAACATCCCCATCTGCGACCCGCTTGTCTACCTCTTTTGCCTGCTCTAGAACGTCTTCGTACACTTCCAAATATGCGCCCACGTCTTTATCAAGTTTTGAAATAGTATCCAAATATTCACCAGCAACCTCTACTGAGGTAACAGTGCCATTTTTAATTTTCTTGTTAATTCCCTCTATTGTTTCTATACCTTTCATAAATATTATGAAATAATTACTCCTATTCTAAAATACGCCTTACTTTCACGTAACCTTCTTCAGTAGCTGGCGCCTCACGGAGCAAATCTTCTGTAAAAACCCCTCCTTCATGTGGGCTTTCATCTTTACGCATCACATTATACACGTCCCCTAGATGTTCGTTTTCTTTATCTAGAGAAATATTATTTACCAGGGATACATACTCTAAAATTATATCTATCTCTTTGGGTAAATTCTTTACTTCCTCAGAAGAAAGTGTGATGCGAGCAAGGTCTGCCAATTTTTCTATTTCTTCTTTTTTAATCATTTTTATTATTATAACACAGAGGACGTTAGAAGCTTTTGAAACTCATTCTCTGTAAGAACATGTACCTTTAATTCATTAGCTTGATCTAATTTTGACCCTGGATTCTCTCCTGTTACAACATAATCAGTTTGCCTTGACACAGACCCACTTACTGATCCCCCATTTGTACGAATAATATCTTTTACGTCTTCTCTAGAGAAAAACTTTAAAGTCCCAGTAATAACAAAAGTCTTCCCAGAAAAAACACCTTTTTTCTGAGCACTTTTCAATACACTGACGTGTTTAGTAAGTCTATCCACAAGGACTATGTTTTCTTTTTTGAAAAACCAATCGTGAAGAGACTCGGCCACAACACCCCCAACACCTGGAAGTTTCTCGAGATCTTCTACGGAAGCTTTCCGAACATTCTGAAATGTCCCAAAATGGTTAGCTAAATCATGTGCAGTTTCTTCTCCCACCTGATCAATAGATAACGCAATCAAGAACTGAGGTAATGCTATTTTTTTTGCTTTTTGTATTGCTTTGATTAAATTATCTGCAGACTTTTCTTTAAAACTAGGTAAGTCTAAAACATCCCCTTCTGTTATAGTGAATAAATCGTCATAAGAACTAACTATCCCCTTCTCAAGCAATAGATCAATAATCTTAGGACCTAATCCCTCTATATTAAAAGCTTTTTTTGACACAAAGTGATGAAATTTTTTACTTACTTGCTCAAAAGAATTACCACTTACACACTTATATGCTGCTTGTCCAGGAATACGGCGAACTGCCCCGTCACCACCACACCCTGAAATCTTATCCGGAAAAGAAAATGGTTTTGCTTTTGGAATACGTAAATCTTTAATTACATATAATATCTCTGGAATAACATCGCCAGCCTTTTGTATAACAACTGTATCTCCAATTCTTATATCAAGTCTCTTGATTTGATCCTCATTATGAAGAGTGGCTCGAGAAACTACTGAACCATCAACTCGTACAGGACGTAAACGAGCAACTGGAGTTACAACAGCAGTTCTCCCAACTTGAAAGACAATATCTTCCAAAACAGTGGTCGCTTGTTCAGCAGGAAATTTAAAAGCAATTGCAAAACGTGGAGCTTTCCCAGTATATCCAAGAGCTTTTTGTGCAGCCACACTATTCACTTTTACCACCACCCCATCCATACCAAACTGAACATTTTCTCTCCTCGAAAGCCATTTAGTGTAGTAAGTCATTACACTAGGAATACTCGATACTTTCTCAAAATTGCGGTTTATCTTAAACCCTAAATGAGAAAGAAGCTCTAATGCCTCTACTTGAGTCTTAGGAAGTATAATTTTTTCATTCGCAACATCCAAACTATTCAGATCGTACATGAAACAATCAAGGTTGCGAGATGCTGCAACTTTTGGATCAAGTTGACGTAATGTTCCAGCAGCTACATTTCTAGGATTTGCAAAGACTGACTCATTATTTTTTTTCCTCTGTGTGTTAATACGCTTGAATTCTTTAAGAGGAAGCCAAACCTCTCCACCAACAACGATATCCACTTTTTTTTGAAGTATTAAAGGGATACTTCCTATCGTTTTTAGGTTTTGAGTAACATTCTCACCCACGACACCATTACCTCTAGTAGCTCCCTCAACAAATACTCCTTTTTTATAAGTAAGTACTACTTTAAGCCCATCTACCTTATGCTCGCAGACATACTCACGTGCAAAAACACTTAAACCAGTATTCTTTTTTAAAAAACGCATAATTTTTTCCTCCCATCTTAAAAGC
>VAPL010302882.1_pt1 | contig 10793 bp, 10 predicted proteins | sample 3395061 | NCBI WGS metagenome assembly VAPL01 (sample SAMN08290444, study PRJNA428436) | hydrothermal vent metagenome | isolation source: Deep-sea hydrothermal vent chimney 2 | place: Pacific Ocean: Juan De Fuca Ridge | depth 2182 m m
GACGCCATGGAAAACCCGATGCCGATGGAGCCACCTGTGGGGGAAAGGATTGCGGTGTTTACACCGATGACTTCGCCCTCAAGGTTGAACAGCGGCCCGCCGGAGTTGCCTTTGTTGATGGCGGCATCGGTTTGCAGGAAATCATCATAGGTGCCGGAAAGGGCCCGGTTGCGCGCTGACACGATACCAGCCGAAACAGAGAACCCCTGCCCCAGAGGATTGCCAACGGCCATAACCCAGTCACCAACCCGCATGACATCGCTGTCACCAAAGGAAACGAAGGGCAGTGGTGTGTCGCTTTCGACCTTTAGCAGGGCAATGTCGGTATTTACATCGGTACCGATGACGGTGGCGGGCAGTTCAACACCTGAGAAAAATTCGATCAGGATTTCATCGGACCCGGCAATCACGTGATTATTGGTGACGATATAGCCATCTTCGGAAATCACGAAACCAGACCCGAGCGCCTGACTGCGACGCGGCCGGCCTTCGCGGTTTTGCAGATCCGGGAACAGATCCTGAAACGGTGAGCCTTCCGGGACCGCGGGGCCGCCATCTGTGGCGGCGGCAATATTGGTTGACGTTGTAATATTCACGACGGCCGGGCTGGCCTGTTCCGCCAGATCGGCAAAGCTGTCCGGGGAGTTGCCAGCCTTTGATAATTGTACCTGACCCAGCAGCAGCGCCACTGCGATCATCAGAATTGAAATCCCGCGCATGAGGGTAACCTGCTGTGCGGGGTATGTTTTGGCCTGAATGTTCACGACATCCTCCTGAGTTTATTTACGTGGCCCTGCGGGGCCAAATTCTGGTTGACTAATTCTGTTACAAGATAGGAACAAAATTCCTGATCGCAAACCCTAAGCGCGCCTGATCAATAGGTTGTGAAAAAACTGTACAAATTGTGATAATTCAAATTCCCATGTTTTTCGCCAGCCAGATCAGGAACACACCGCTGGCCAGACCGGCCAGACCGATGGCGCGGCGGGTTTCCGGGGACATTTTTTTAACCATTTCAAGGACGTCCTCTAAACGATTTGGGGCCAGTGCGAACACCAGCCCCTCTATCGCTAAGACCAATCCAACGGCCAGAATGAGTGTGCTCATTCCGGTAGGCTGTCAGTTTTGAAATAGTCAAAAAATTCGCTGTCAGGCGCCATCACCAGTGTGGAATTGCTGCCTTTCAGCGCTTTTTCATAGGCTGTCAGCGAACGATAGAATGCAAAGAATTCCGGGTCACGGCCGAATGCTTCGGCAAAGATTGCGTTGCGTTTGGCATCGGCTTCACCGCGGGCGATGTCGCTGTCTTTTTGCGCCGCTGACACGGTTTCAACAACGGTACGGTCGGCAAGCGCGCGAACCCGCTGCGCCGCTTCGTTACCACGGGCAATTTCATCAGCTGCTTCACGTTCCCGTTCGGCGCGCATCCGTTCAAATGTTGCTTCGAGGTTTTGCTCCGGCAGGTCAGCGCGTTTGATGCGTACATCGACGATTTCCACACCCAAAGCCGAAGCCTGCGTGCGGGCCTGGGCGCGAATACGGTTCATCAGGCCAACACGGTCAGCCGACAGAACGGCACCGGAATCAACACTACCCAGCACTTCACGCAGTTCGGCATTCAGAATGCGTTCCAGTCGCGGGCGCGCGGTTTCAATACCACCGGCACCAACGGCGCGGCGAAACTGAACCGGATCGGCTATGCGCCAGCGGGCGAAAGCATCCACCACAAGGCGGCGATCATCGGCGGGGGTGACCTCCAGGGGCTGGGTGTCCAGCGGCAGGATACGGTCATCGTATTTGACGACTTCCTGAATAAGCGGGATTTTAAAGGCCAGCCCCGGGTCGGTTTTGATGGATTTGACTTCACCAAATTGCAGCACCAGTGCTTTTTCCCGTTCATCAACGATGAAAAACGATGAGAATACTGCCGCAATCAGAACGGCCAGTATCGGCAGAATAAAAGATGTTTTCCGCATTTTAATTGCTCCCGCCTGATGTGTCGCTGCGACGAAGTTCGTTCAGCGGCAGATAGGGCACCACGCCCTGCCCGCCAGCCGCACTTGGATCAATGATGATCTTGTCCACGCTGCCAAGTACCCGTTCAATGGTTTCCAGATACAGACGTTTGCGCGTCACTTCCGGGGCTTTGACGTATTCTTCATAGACCGCAATGAAACGCGAGGCTTCACCTTCGGCCTGGTTGATCACCTGCGCGCGGTAACCTTCGGCCTGTTCCAGAAGCTGTGCAGCCTGCCCACGGGCTTCGGCCACCACCTGATTGGCGTAACCATCAGCGCGTTTTTCCAGCGTATCGCGGGTTTGTTCAGCTGCCTGCACCTGTCGGAAGGCATCAATTACATCGCGCGGTGGATCGGCCTTGTCAAAGTTGACACGCACGATGTTGATGCCGCTTTCATAGCCATCCAGTGTGCCCTGGATGAGTTCCTGAAGTTCCTGGGCAATGATACCACGATCGCGGTTCAGGATAGGGGCAAGGTTGGAGCGCGCGATAATTTCGCGCATGGCTGATTCAGACACCGCGCGGATGGTTTCACGCGGCCCGGCGATGTTGAACAGGAATTTTCGCGCGTCCGAGATGTTCCAGACAACCTGAAAATCAATGTCGACGATGTTTTCATCCCCGGTCAGCATCAGACCTTCATCAGAGCGGCTGCCCCGGCCCACACCGATGTCTTCGGTGTTTTCGCGTGTGACAGGTATGATTTCCTTGGTCACCACCGGCCAGGGGGCAAAGTTGAGCCCTTCGGTTCCGGTTTGGGTATATTTACCAAACAGCAGTTCGACCGATTGTTCGGACGTATCGACCCGATAAAACGAGGCGAACAGCCACAGTGCCAGAATAGCCAGCAGACCAAGGCCAATTGTGCCCTTGGTAAGTTTAGGGCCTTCGCCGCCACCGCCATTGCCACCACGACCGCCCATCAGGACACGCAGTTGTTCCTGTCCTTTTTTAACGATCTGGTCGATATCTGGGATCTGTGGATCATTGGGACGCTGGCCGCCGGGGCGATTGTCGTCACCGCCGCCGTTTTGTCCGCCGCGGTCGCCGCCGCCTCCACCCCATGGTCCGCCGTTGTTACTGGCCATTTTGGGTCTTTCCTCTCACACGATTTGCTTGCTTAGGTATCTGTGTATTGCCTGCATAGGTATCTGTGTATTTTTTACACAAAGTTCAAGCGGTTCTTGTTGGTGTTTTCATTAGCACAATTTCTTCGGCCATGGTTGGGTGTACTGCAACTGTACGGTCAAAGTCTTCTTTTGTTGCGCCCATCTTGATGGCGACCGCCACCATCTGGATCATTTCGGCGGCCCCGGGTGAGATGATATGACACCCCAGAACCTTTCGCGAATTGGTGCAGATGATCAGTTTGAACAGCACCCGTTCATTTTTGTCGATGAAGGCGTTCTGCATCGGCCGGAACGCGGCCGAGTATATTTCGACCGGTCGTTCATCACGGGCCTGTTCTTCGGTCATGCCGATGCTGGCATATTCCGGTTGGGTGAACACGGCTGAGGCCACCAGTTCGTGGTCAGGTTTGGTGGGGTTGCCGTTGAACACGGTTTCCACAAATGCCGCACCTTCGCGAATTGCCACCGGGGTCAGATTGATCCGGTTGGTGACGTCGCCTACAGCGTAGATCGAAGGTACCGAGGTTTGTGAGTAGTCATCCACCACAATTTCCCCCCAGCGCCCCAGCCTGACATTGGCGTTTTCCAGGCCCAGCCCCGCGGTGTTGGCCTTGCGACCGGTGGCATAGATCACCGCGTCAAATTCAGCTTCGCGTCCGTCGGTGGCTTTTGCCCAGATGCCTGTGTCGCGTTTTTCCAGACGTTCCAGATCGGTGCCGACATGCAGGTTGATGCCGCGCGCCTTTATCAGTTCGGATATATGGCCCCGGGCCTCATCATCAAAGCCACGCAGAATTTGTGCGCCACGATAATATTGAGTGGTTTGCACGCCCAACCCATTCAGGATGCAGGCAAATTCACAGGCGATATAGCCGCCGCCCACGATCAGGGCGCGTTTTGGCAGCTGCTGCATCAGGAAGACTTCGTTTGATGTCCATGCCAGTTCAGAACCCGGTATTTCCGGCACGTAGGGCGTGCCACCGGTGGCCACCAGAATGTGTTTTGTACTGAAGGTTCGGCCATCTGCCAGCTTCACTGTGTGGGCGTCAAGCAGCTCGGCGCGCTGATCAAAGATATCGGTGCCGGGTTTGGCAAGGTTGGTGCGGTAAATTGCCTCAAGCCGGTCAAGTTCAGCGTGCAGGTTCTTGCGGAATTTGGGCCAGTTAAAGCCGCCGATGTCAAATTCCCAGCCGTAACTGCGCGCCTCTTGGGCGGCGGTTGCGTAGCCTGAGGCAAATACCATCAGCTTTTTCGGCACGCAGCCGCGAATGACGCAGGTGCCGCCCATGCGGTATTCTTCGGCCAGACCGACCCGGGCCCCGGTTTCTGCCGCCACGCGCCCGGCGCGCACGCCGCCCGAGCCGCCGCCAATTACAAAAAGATCGTAGTCAAAAGCCATCGGGCCCCCGGAAATTTGCACCCTGTCAGACAGGATCGCTGGATGAATTATTGTCTTGGGTGTCGTTGCCGGTTTGATCTAGTTCTTCGACCTCAACCTTGCCATCCCCATGGCCGATCACAACTGCGTCACATATGTCAATAAACAGCCCGTTTTCGACTATGCCGGGGATCTGGTTCAGGATCATCGACAATTGGCGCGGGTTTTTAATGCGGCCCATGTGCAGATCCAGCACGTGGTTGCCTTCATCGGTGAGGAAGGGTTTGTCATTGTTCAGACGCAGGGTGGTTTTCAGCCCGGTTTCCCCCAGCGCGATCAGCGTTTCCTCAACCAGCACCTTGGTTGCCTGCCAGCCAAATTGAATAACTTCCAGCGGCAGCGGGAATTTCCCCAGCGTTTCCACCCGCTTGGAGGCGTCCGCGATCACCACCATGCGATCACTGGCGGTCGCAACGATTTTTTCCTGCAGATGGGCACCGCCGCCGCCTTTGATCAGGTTCATGTCAGCGTCAAATTCATCCGCCCCGTCAATTGTCAGGTCCAGCCAGCGGGCCTGGGCCAGAGTGACGACTTCTATGCCCACTTCGCGCGCCAGTTCAGCGGTGCGGTTTGAGGTGGGGACAGCCGTGATTTTCAGCCCTTCGGCCTGCACCCGTTCACCCAGGCATTTCACCAGCCAGGCGGCAGTTGAGCCGGTACCAAGGCCGATTTTCATCCCGTCTTGCACCATTTCACTGGCGCGTTTTGCGGCAACATATTTGGCGGTATCAATGGGGGACAGGTTTTCTGGCATGGTCAAAGACTCCGTTTATTCTGTCCTTATAGAAAGGATGCCCCCGTGGTGCGAGGGGGAATTGATGAAAACTGGCGACGGTCCTTCGATGCGTATGCCGAAAGATGCTTGACATTCCAGTGACCGGAAGGATTAGGGGAGTTTTTGTACCTATAACTGTTCAATATTTTTCTGATTTCAGGAGCATCGTCAAATGGTTATCAGCAATCTAAGGGTTTCAGCCGAAATTCGGATTTTCCGGTTCATGTACCGACCACTTATCCGCCGCAGCGCCCGACAAATTTTACAAGGCAGAATGATTGATCCGGAAGCCCCGGAAAATGGCCGGTGGCTACGGGGTGATGTATCTGAAATGCTGGTCGCTATTTGGGCGCGTGTCGACGGCCTAATAGGCAAGGCCGATCTGGGCACTATTCCGACATTGGGCAATCGAAATAACGTTTATCTGTCTGTTCTTACCACGGCCGCCTATCAGGTTTTGCTTGAACAGGGTCAAAGCAAGGAACGCGCGGCCGATCTGGTGGCAGATGTTGGCTGGAAGATTTTTGAATTGGGTATTAACCTTGTGTCATTACCATTTCGCGCAACAAGCCGTGACCCGGGAAAACGCATCGAGGGGTCGGTAAAAGCGTTGCTGGTATTTCCGTTTAGCGCACCGGGGCGCCCGGGTTATGAGGTTCGCGTTCAAAAGCAGGATGGTGAATTGCTGACCCATTGGACATGGTGCCCGCCCCAGGCGTTTGTTCGATCGCTTACAGAAACTGACGGCGACCGTGGTGAACTGGACGCATTCTACCGATCCTGGTGTCTATATGACTGGCCCGGGGCTGATCTGATGGCAAGGGATGGGGAACGCGGGCATTACCAGCGTAAGCTGACCCAATCAAAGGGCGATGCAGTTTGTGACATGTGCTGGCGGCACACCGCCCGTTAACGTGGTTGTCGCGCAGAGAAGATCGTATACACGCAATGGATTGTCGCATTGGACAATGAACTATTGTGCAACCGGGCGCAGGTCTGTTTGTAAATTTAGGGAAGCGCGCGTGTTTTTATCTGTTTTTGATATGTTCAAGGTCGGTATCGGCCCATCATCATCCCACACCATGGGGCCGATGGTGGCGGCGGGCCGGTTTCTGGACAAATTGCGGGCCTCACCGTTTAGCGCCCATGGGTTGCGGGCTTCATTGCATGGTTCACTGGCCTTTACCGGGGTCGGCCACGCCACGGACCGGGCGACCATTCTGGGGCTGGCGGGATTTTCAACCGGTACCTATGAGCAGGCCAAGGCCGAAGCGGCATTGTTGGAAATTAAAGCCAGCAAACAGGTGTCACCCGAAGGTCTTGGACCGTTGGTTTTTGACCCGGCAACAGATATCAGGTTTGACTATGGCCCGCCCCTGGAGGGGCATGCCAATGGCATGATCCTGATGGCGACCGACAATCAGGGCGATGTCATTTTGCAAGAGGTTTATTATTCCGTCGGTGGTGGCTTTGTGCTGACCGATGGCGAACTGGCCGCTGGTAAAGATACCGATGACGGCGCACCGGTGCCGCATCCGTTCCATTCGGCGGCTGAAATGCTAAGCATGTGTGCTGCATCGGGCAAATCGATCGCAGCGTTGAAACGTGAAAATGAGCTGTCCAGGATTGACCATGCAACGCTGGAAAGCGGGATTACGCAGGTCTGGGAGGTGATGAACAGGTGCATCAATACCGGGCTGGAAAATGACGGTATTCTGCCGGGTGGGCTGAAGGTGCGCCGGCGCGCCAAAGCGATCCATGACCAATTGCAGGCCGAGCGCGGCATGAACCTGAACGCGCCCCACACCATCAACGACTGGATGGGCGTGTATGCCATGGCGGTGAATGAAGAAAACGCCGCTGGCGGGCAGGTGGTGACCGCGCCGACCAATGGCGCTGCCGGGGTAATCCCGGCGACCATTCGCTATTGGCTGGACCATGTGCCGGGGGCATCGGTTTCCGGGGTGGGTGAATTTCTGCTGACCGCGGCGGCCATTGGCGGGCTGATCAAGCATAACGCGTCGATTTCGGGGGCTGAATGTGGCTGTCAGGCCGAGGTTGGATCGGCCTCGGCGATGGCGGCGTCGGGGTTGGCAGCGGTTCTGGGGGGCAGTCCGGAGCAGATTGAAAATGCTGCGGAAATTGCGCTGGAACATCATCTGGGCATGACCTGTGATCCCATTGCCGGGCTGGTGCAGGTGCCGTGCATCGAACGAAACGCACTGGGGGCGATCAAGGCGGTTTCGGCGGCTTCCCTGGCGATGCGTGGTGACGGGCAACATCTGGTACCACTGGATGCGGCCATTGAAACCATGCGCCAGACCGGGGTGGATATGAGCACGAATTACAAGGAAACCTCATTGGGGGGATTGGCCGTTAACGTGCCAAACTGCTAGGGTCAGGACCTATTAATCCTGTGCCATCAGTCAGCCCTGAAAGCCCTTAATGCAATGAATTCAAACGAAAGCATAGTGGATCTATGTGTCGTTTGAATGAAGCGGCAGGAAGGGCTTTCAGGGCTGACCCGCCAGGGCGCGGCCATTTTTCACCGCAAGCCCGCACATAATATTGCTGTGTGACCCCGCCACATCTTCATATTTTGCACGTTCTTTTGGCAAAAACTGATCTCGCGCTGATGGTACAGGATTAATAGGTCCTGACCCTAGTCGTCAAACGGTTCGATCAGTTCCGGCCCGCTGGCACGGTTGGAATTGACCGCCCGGTCGACCCGGTGAAATTGTAATATGTCTTCCGGGGCGGATGTCATCAGGGGGGCGGCACCTTTGCCACTTTCACCCAGCCACAGGCCAATATCACCCGGTGACAGGATCACCGGCATCCGGTGATGAATTTTCGACATGGCATCATTGGCCCCGGTGGTGACCACTGCGCAGGTGGAAAATGGGGCCTCGTCCGCTGCCCAGTTCTGCCAGATACCGGCAATTGCCAGCGGTTGCCCGTCAGCCCGGGTGATGTACCACGGCAAACGGTTGTCTTGCGCGTCCTTGGTCCATTCGTAAAACCCGCTGGCGATGATCAGGCAACGCCGGGCGCGGCAGGCATCGCGAAAGGCGGGTTTTTCAGCGATGGTTTCAGCGCGGGCATTGATCAGCAACGGGCCGCCATTGGGTTTTTTGTACCATTTGGGGATGAAGCCCCAGCGCATCGATACCAGACGCCGCCCGGTTTCAGCACTGACCACCACATGGATCTGTGTGGTTGGGCAGACATTGAAATTGGGCGCATCCGGCAGATTGTTTGCCGGTTGCGCGGCAAACAGCCGGGCCATTGCGTCGGTTGGCAGGGTTACGGCAAGTCGTCCACACATGGGGGCAGCCTAGCGATCCGGCCAAGCGCGACAACCACAAAACAATCAGCCAGCCATCTGAACCACAACAGGGCTACACCGCAAGAAGCAACCGGAATGCGCGCTGTGCATTGTCAGCGCGCAGATTGATTTCAGAGGCCGACAGTTGCCCGAGAACACCTGTTACCCGGCGGATCTGAAGATCACCGATGAGCAGGTTCAGAAATAATTCAGTGGCGGCATCTGGGGTTGGTGCGATGGAACCCCTGCCCCTATCAATTTTCGCAATCAGTTGTTCGATCAGCGGTGCGATTTCACTGCGGCCGCATTGCGATATCGCCGCCCCCAGTTGTCCGGTGGGGTCGGCTGCCGCCGAGCGGTTCAGCAAAATCGCGCGATCACCCAGAAGCATCGTCAACAGTACCGGGGCCATCTGCGCAAGGGATACCAGCGGATCGCCCTGATTTGACAGGGCCTGTTGCAGCATTAATTTTGTTTGTCCGGCGTTGCTGCGCACCATTTCTTTAAAAAGCCCCAGCTTGTCGCCGTACCAGCGATACAGAGTTTCGTTGGAGGCATTTGCCGATTTGGCGATGCGTAACAGCGATGTTGCACCATATCCGTTTGCCGCCAACAGTTCATAGGCGGCCGCTTCAATTTCGCAGTGGCGCTTGTTTCGGGCTGTCTGTTTCATTTTCCCCCCAAAAATAATCTTGACCGTAACCGTACACATCTATACGTGAATGTAAATCCGTATACATCTGTACGATTATTGGAGTTCAACATGCACCGCAAAAATATTGACCGTATTGTCACCATACTGGCCCTGACATCCCTGCTGTTCAGCGCCGCTATATTTGGATTTTTCTATGCCTGGGTCTGCTCAACCATGTGGGGGCTGGACAATGCCGACCCGCGCATCGCCATTGGCGCCATGCAGGCAATGAATGCTTCGGTCAGAAATGCGGTATTTGCGCCGGCCTTTTTTGGAACCCCCTTAGTACTACTCGTGACTGCCGGGGTCATGGCGACCAGTAACTACCGGTTAAGCGCAGTATTTTTTGCCCTCAGCAGTGTGGTGTATTTCTGCTTTGGGATGGTGCTGACAATTGGCGTGAACGTACCTATGAACCAAGCCCTTTCATTGATCGTGGTTCCCAATGACATCGTGAAAGCAGGCGCGATTTGGGGCGATTATTCGGCTAAATGGCAATTTTGGAACCAAACCCGGACCTTGGCGTCTGCCGCGTCTTTTCTGCTGGCGGCCTACGGTACGATAAGAATAGGCCATACCGCAAACTGAGAAATTGGGTGAAAAGTAATCCCCAAAATAAAATGGTCGCCCCCCTTGGGGACGACCATGATTTGTTTGCCGTGACGTGACGGGATCAGTTGCCGACGGTTTTGATCCGGCCTTCAACGCCTGCCATAACGCCACCTGATTTGATGATGTAGTCAATCACATCATTGGCCATCAGGTTGCCGTTGCCGGCGTTGATCAGCACATTGCCGCCGCCAAGGGCGCTGTAACCATCGCCGCCGCCAAGGATGTAGTTGTTGGTGGCCAGCTTATAGACCGCGTTGGGGTCAATCATCGCATTGCCAACCATCAACATGGCAACCCGTGAACCGGCGGGTGCGCTGGGATCATAAACATAGGACATGCCCGAGACCTGCGGGAAACGGCCGGCGCCCTCTTCCACCTGACTGACACCATTTTCGATCGCAGCCAGAATTTGCGTACCGGTCAATTCGGTCAGCACAGTCGCGTTGCCAAACGGCAGTTCTGTCATGATGTCTTTGCGGGTCAGCATTTCACCGGCATCATAGGTTCGGTCGGCCCGGATACCACCACCATTGGCGATGGCCACATCGGCCCCTGTTGCATCGCGCAGCGCATCCGCGATCAGGTTACCCATGGCGCTTTCTTCACCACGCACGACGTTGCGACGGCTGTCCAGTGCATTCATGGTGGTACCAATTTCAACATTCAGGCTTTCATCAAGCTGAGCCTGAAACATATCCACCATTGCCTGTGATTCCGGGTCAGGAATGACATCCAGGGTGTCGATAAAGCGGAAATTCGGTGTCCAGCGAATGCGACGGCGGCCATCATCGCGCAC
>VAPL011259534.1_pt1 | contig 10791 bp, 1 predicted proteins | sample 3395061 | NCBI WGS metagenome assembly VAPL01 (sample SAMN08290444, study PRJNA428436) | hydrothermal vent metagenome | isolation source: Deep-sea hydrothermal vent chimney 2 | place: Pacific Ocean: Juan De Fuca Ridge | depth 2182 m m
CCCCGTTCGTGGTGAGCTTGTCGAACCATGAACGGATGTGTTTAAGATTTAGTAAGTAGGTTGGGCTGAGTAAGACGAAGCCCAACAGATGTAAGCCAATATATATAGAAATACCTGGGCTAATCGCCTCTGGAGTAAGAAAAATGAATTTGCCAAAAAACAAAACACTACGAAAAAATACACGCTCAACTAAAAAGACGCGACTGAGTTTGCGACCACTCAGTACAAATATTCGCATGTTGATGGCAGGTTCTATTGTTTTGGGTAGTTTAAGCCTGGCTTCACATTCTCATGCGGCCATGGCGCTGCCAAAACCTGCCGGTGCCTGGGCAACGGCACGCAGTCCCTTGCCCAGAGTGTCATCAGCCAGTGGCTGGCAACAGCTGAATGAAAATCTATGGCGTTCAGGCTCAACTGAAGCGCAATTTTCTGATAAAACCCTGACGATTAAGCAAACCGATGGCAAAGTTATTCTAAGCTGGGATTCCTTTGATATCGATGTTAGTCATCTGGTGCAATTCAAGCAACCGGATAGCAGTTCGATTGCACTTAACCGCATTCTTAATTCCGCGTCTCCTTCGAAAATTTTAGGCACATTAAAAGCCAATGGCCAGATTTATTTAATCAATAATAATGGTTTCCTGTTTGGTGCTAATTCCGTCGTCGATGTGAACTCATTGGTCGTGTCTACCCTGGACATTTCGGATGATGTTTTCAACCGGGGTATTACCCAGGTATTTAAGACGGATGCGAGCGCAGCCTTCACGGGAAATGGTGAAGTTTATTTACGCGACCCCGGTACCGGCGAATTTATTTTAAACGAAAATGGCGAACGTTATAAAATTGGAATTTATATTGATAAAGGGGCGGAGATAAACGCGGAGAGTTCGGGTCGCATTATTATGGTGGCACCAGAAATCGATAATCATGGCACGATCACGAGCCCGAAGGGCCAGGTAATACTGGCTGCGGCAACGGATAAGGTTTATTTACAGAAGACCGATCTAGGCGACGCCGTTAAAGGTCTGTTGGTGGAAGTCGGTACCGGGGGCGAAGTCAGCAATTACGGAAATATTGTTACTGAGCGTGGCAATGCGACGCTGATGGGGTTTGCGGTAAATCAAATGGGTTTGATCTCTGCTACGACCAGCGTAACCGTTAATGGCAGTATTCGGCTTCTGGCCAGAGAAAATGCAACAATAACGCCTGATGGTAAAGTAGTGCAGGCTACGTCTACGTCCCGCAGCACAGCACAGGATGATGGGCTAGGCACGGTTGCAAAAGTCACGTTTGGCAGTAACAGTGTAACCCGGATTATGCCTGAACCGGTCGATCCAGATAAACCCGAAATGGCCGCTGCTGAACAGATTCAACCAAAATCATACATCGAAGTCATGGCGCAAACAGTTCACCTTAAGAGTGGCTCAGCGATTATAGCGCAATCCGGTATAGTTGATATTGTCGCGACGAAAAATCCGACTTTAGTCGTTAAAGAAGTCATAGATAAGATCAGGTATGGCGATAACAATCGTAGATCAAAGGTTAATCTTACTAAATATAATAATGATAGCCGAATACTCATTGAAGAAGGCAGTCTCATCGATGTGTCCGGGATTGACGATGTTAAAAAAACCATGGAAAGCAACGTCATTAACGTTCAACTGCAGACAAAGGAGCTGGCGGATTCTCCAGCGCAAAAATTTGGTTTTTTAAATGGCAAAGATATTTATATTGATATTCGTGAAGGGACACCGCTGGCTAATATTCAACCGGCGCTGGATAAAATTGAAAGTACGGTTGCAGAACGTCACGTTGAAGGCGGCATTGTTAACCTCGCTTCTGAAGGTGACGTGATAGTTGAGCAGGGCGCAAGCATTGATGTTTCTGGTGGCGCAATCACCTTTGATGATGGTTATATTAATACAACGAAATTATTGACGAATACGGGCGATATTCTTGATATCTCTGTTGCTGATCCCGATCTTAACTATGTGGATATTCTGGGAACTGTTTCAAAAACCTATGAAAAATGGGGCATAACAAGAACCTGGGAGGTAAACTTCCCATCCGGAAAAGGACGCTTTGAGCCGGGCTATGTTCAGGGGCAGGCGGCAGGTGTCGCTTATATAGGAACTCAGAGATTGCTACTGGAGGGCGATGTTATCGGTAACACGGTTAATGGTCGCCTTCAACAACGTGTTAATGATCGTGCCCGAGGTGGAACGCTGGACATTGATTTAGGGCTGTCTGGTCAGAATGTTGCTGTGTTGAATAATAAAGCCTATCACAATATCAATTTGGAAGATATTTTCCCCAGGGATGAATTAAACGATGATAAAGCCGCGCCATTGCTCATTGATCCCGCTTACTTTAAACGGAACAATTTACAAACGGTCACGATAAAAACAGGGGGTAGTTTTGATATTGCCAACGATGTCAAAATTGATTTACCGGATGCCAGTTCTTATAAAATTGAAGCGGGTGAAATCTATGTGGGCGGTAAGGTTTTCGCTTATGGATCTGATCTTGACTTTGCCGCATCAATCAAGGCGGAAATAGGTGAAAATGCCATTCTGGATGTTAGCGGTCGTTGGACAAATGATAATCCTGTGTTAAAACCCGTTTTAGATTTTGACATGCTTACCCTGGATGCTGGCTCGATTAAGGTGACATCCGAGCGAAACCTGATCTTACAAAAAGGTGCGTTATTTAAGGCCAATTCGGGAGCCTGGTCTCAGACTGATGGTACGCTAATTACCGGCAAAAGCGGTACTATGCGCTTTGATGCAAAGGGTGCTGGTTCAGGAAATCCTAAATCCAGCCTGCTGAACTATGGTGCTCGCTTTGAAGCCTATTCCTTTGCCGACAGTGACAGTGGTAGCCTGACCCTGGGGAGCAATGAAGTCTATATTGTATCCGAAGCCCCAGCACTTCCTGATGGGCTTGATGAGAGTGTTATCACCCCACTCTATATCGATGATGATTTTGTAACGGGGCGGGGATTTAAACAATACAATTTTGTATCACATAAGAATGGCATCACTATAAAAAATGGTGCCGATATCCGGCCTAACAAGAAAAACCTGGTGTTAACGGCTGATGCACTCCTGGCCGAAGATGGCACACCGATTGAAACCATCACCCAAAAACAATATCTCCCGGATGATATACGTCAGTCGGTAAGTTTAGACTTTACCCATAATGTTAGCGGGAATACTCAAAATAATGGTGTCGTTACGATGGAGTCAGGAGCCATGATTCACACCGATCCCCTGGCCGTAGTCAGCTTTTCATCGGATACCAATATCTTTATGAATGGCATGGTGGTGGCATCGGCAGGCGAGATCAATCTTAAAATTAATAGAAAATTAGCAGAGAATAAAGATTTTTTTGTTGATAGCCAGGCCATCTGGTTAAGTGAGGATAGTCTTCTCTCGGTTGCCGGGACGATGATTGAAAACTCAACCCGCATACCAAACCTGGATCGGGGAACCGTGCTTGATGCGGGCAGTGTCAGCCTGAAAGCGGATCGCGGATATGTTGTGATATCCGAGGGGGCGCGTATAGATGTCTCGGGTGCAACGGCAACGCTGGATATTGCCGATCCGGGTTCCAGAGGTTTAGGTGCAAGTTTTACCTCAACACAAGTTGCATCTGATGCCGGTTCAGTCAATATTACGGCGGCAGAAGGCCTGTTAAGTGATGGACAATTTATTGCAAATAGCAACAGAGCGCTCGGTGCGAAAGGCGGTAGCCTGGAAATTAGTTATCCGAAAATACGGCCTGGAGTGGGTAGTAGTTTTGACGCTCACTATCCAACAGGAGCGCGCATAATCAATGTCAGTCAAGATTCCTCAACGAAGGCGATTCCAGAGGGGTTAAAAGCAGGTGAGTCAATACCGGATAGTTATAATGGACAGACGACAATTGATCTGGACGAGATTGCAAACAGTGGTTTTGATTCTCTTACGCTGACGACGCCAGATGAAATACGCTTTCAGGGAGATAATAATCTTTCATTTGACCGGCGGGTAATTTTGAATACGCCGTTAATTAGCTGGCAACGAAATGATAATTCCAATGTGGCCAGGGTAAACATTACTACTGCCTATGCAAAGATTGGTTCGGATAAAACAACGGCTGATTATTCTCAGCCCGGCACCGGTGAAGCACAATTTGACGTCAATGCCAATCTTATCGATCTTGAAGGTATTAATAATTTGCAGGGCTTCAATAGTGCAACTCTTAACAGCCAGACCGACATTCGACTGCTGGGAGTGATAAATTTAAATGATAAAGCATACCGAGGGAACTGGAAGAGTGCAGGCACCTTGACCCTGGATGCACAGCAGATATATCCCACCAGCCTGAGCGATTTCAGCATCAACGCCGATACTATTTCCATTAAAAATAGTCAGCCGTATTCAGCAAATGCACGTTTACGGGTTCTGTCAGCCGCAGGAAAAATGTCATTTCAGGCCGATACGATTATTCAGTCAGGAACCTTGCTTGCCCCCTTTGGTGAGATTGAATTAATGGCGAATACGCAGCTGGATTTACTCCCTGGAAGCCTAACCTCGACCTCAGCCAGCGGCCTGGTGGTTCCCTTTGGGATAACGGAACAAAGCGGACGAGCATGGATATACCCTATTGATGATAAAGTAAATAAAGTTTATGAAGCAGATGAGGGGCTGGGTGATAAACGGATTTTACTGTCGGCGGACAAGATAAATTTTTCTGCTGATGCGGTGCTTGATATTTCAGCCGGCGGAGATTTACAGGCCTATGAATTTATCGCTGGACGAGGAGGCTCTGAGGATATTTTTGCAGGAAAAAATGTTTTTGCTGTGATGCCGGGTATTGATAGTTATGCGCCCCTGGATCATATGGAGACTCTTGTATCATCAAGAGAGACAGGTCTTCAGGTTGGTGACAGCGTTTACCTGTCTGCGGCGAATGGTTTGCCCGAAGGCAACTATGCCTTATTACCGGCACATTATGCATTACTGGACGGCGGGTATCTAATCAGGCCTGAAGCTGGATTTACCGGTATGCGTTCTTCGTCAAGATCTTATCTTACCGATGGTACACCCGTGACGGCCGGTTATCGTTATGTTCAGGGTACCAATGTACGAGACTCCGTCTGGAGTGGTTTTTCGATAGAGTCAGGCCAACAGGCGAGACGCCATTCGGAATTAATTATAACGACAGCCAATCAGTTTTATACTGAACTGGCGATTAATGAAGAAATAGCACGACCCCTGTTACCGATGGATGCCGGGCAGGTAAGTTTTCTGGCGGGTTCAAGTTTGAATTTAGACGGGGATCTGCGTGCCGATGTTCTTCCCGGTGGACGTGGAAGCTGGGTCGATATTCAGGCCAATCAGCTTGCTGTTGTAAATAGTGTTACGGGTACCGAGGGTGTGGTTGAATTACGTGCCGATAATTTGAACCGACTCTCGGTTGAAAGTTTGTTGCTGGGGGGAATGCGTCAACGGAAAAAGGATGGAACGTATATCAGCGTGGGGGCAAATCAGATCAGCATTGGTGCCGCTAATGAAAAGGATCCGGTTTTACTGGAATTGCCGGAAATACTTCTTGCTGCATCAGAGCGGGTCACAATTAAATCTGGGGCAAGTGTTCGCACCCGAGAAAAATCAGGCCTGGATTCATCCACAAGAATAGAAACATTGGTCGTTGACGGTGACGGCGCATTGCTCCAGGTTAGTGAGGGAAAACAGGTGCGTATCAACCGCTTAAACAGTAGCGGACTCGCGGGTGAAATCATCATTGAAGAAGGCGCAAGTCTTGTTGCTGGCAGGAAAGATCAAAACGGCAATACCCTTGCCAGCGGTGCCATGCTTCTGGATGTGGGCAAAAGTATTACCCGCGATGGAAAACTCGAGATAGCCAGTGGCTCCCTTAATATCGGTACCAATAAAATAAGTCTGGGGGAGGTACCGGATACGATAACGGATCTGATTTTGGATGAACTCCAGATTGAAGATCTGGATCTTGAAGAATTAGTATTAACGAGCAGAAAGGGAATTGATATATATGGTGATGCCCGCTTTGATCTCGATCGGGTTGTGTTTGATGGCCCGGGTGTCAATGGCTATGGCGATGTAAACAGTGTGCATACACTTAATGCAAATACGGTTCGCTTTACCGGCTTTAAAAACAGTAGCAATAACACTGATCCCGTTGCGACCGGGACGGGAGAATTTACCGTTGCCGCGCGTGACATCGAGCTTGGCAGTGGTGATTATAAATTTACCGGTTACAGCAAAGTAAACCTGAATGCCCGCGAGCAAATACAAGGTGATGGGAAATCCAATATTACCGTCAACGCCGATCTTGTAATGAGCGCACAACGTATTACCGCAAAGAGTGGCGCAGATACACGAATTAATGCTGCAGGCCACCGCATTACAACAGCAGCCTTAGCATCGACGGGGCTCGCCGCCGTAACCGGGCTGGGCGGTCGCCTTGATCTAAGCGCAGACAGTATTGTCCACGGTGGACGCATAGAATTACCGGCGGGCATCGTCAACCTGACCGCAACCAATGGTGTCGTTATTTTGGATAATTCGTCATTGATTGATGTAAGCGGCGTGGCCATTGATTTTGATGGTGTTTTCGCCACGGCCGATGCAGGCCGTGTTTCGCTGGTGTCTGAAAGCAATAATGTTCGCATTGTTAATGGGGCACGGATTGATCTGTCCGGCTCAACAGAGGGTGGCGATGCTGGCAAGCTTACGGTCAGTGCCTCAGAGGGTGAATTTGAATGGAATGGCAATATCATTGCTACTGCCAGTGAAGGTTATGCTGGCGGCAGTTTTGATCTTGACGTGGATACCATGAGCAATGGCTTGCCTACCCTGAATACTCAGCTGCTTGATGCCGGATTTACGGAGCAAATAAAAATACGTCAACGCACAGGTGATATTGTCGTTGCCAGCGATATGAGCGTTCGCGCCCATGAGGTTTTCTTAAGCGCCGACACCGGTAATATCCAGGTGCAGGGGCTCATCAATGCCAGCGGTTCCGCAAGTGATGCGGACGGTGGTGAGGTGATTTTGTCGGCGGGTGATAATGTAGAGGTGACAGGACGTATCGATGCCAGTGCCAGCGATGCTGATGCAAAGGGCGGCTATGTTGAGTTCGCCACGATCGACAGTGATAATGATGGTATCGGTCTTATCGATGTGCAGGGTGAGATCAATGTATCGGGCGGCACCGATGGAGAAGGCGGCGAAGTCTGGTATCGTGCTAAACGAGTGGATAGTTTTGATGGCAATAGTGATGATGGTGTAATCGATGATGTAGCAATTGTCAGTGTTGGCACGATAACCGGCGCTGAATCTATTTCAGTTGAAGCTGTGCGTATTTATGATAATGTTTCGAGAATTGGTGAGACTGAAAAATCACAATGGCAGGCGGATACGAATCAATATATGAATGCTGCGCTGGAGAAAATCCAGACACGATTGGGAAGCAATAGTCAGCTGTTGCCGGGTCTGGAAATTCGTAATAATGGCGATATTACTATTGATGCTGAGCTGGATTTTGCCGCTACTGAATCGCGAACAGATCGGTCTGACTTACGTAGTATTTTGTATGACTGGCGTTATGGTGCAAATAATGATATCCCCGGCATATTTACTTTGCGTGCCGGGGGTAATTTATTAGTTAATCATTCGATCAGTGATGGTTTTGTATCCGGTGATATGGACATCGGCGGCTTCTCTATTGGTTTAGATGATATTTTGATCGAGAGAAAATCATGGTCTTACCGGTTCATCGGCGGTGCAGATCTTACCAGTGCCAATGTGATGGACGTTGTTGCTAAGGAAGGGGGCAATGTAGAACTGAAAGAGAATGTCAAAATTCGTACTGGTACGGGTAAGATTGAAATTGCTGCCGGTAATGATTTTACACTTGAAAAAGATACTTCTGTGGTTTATACCGCAGGTCGTGCAGCCGCTTCTAATGCAAGCAATGCGGCAGAACGACGTTATGAACGCTGGGGCTCCATTAGTGAAATACTGGATTCGTTCTATGTCGAATATCCCCTTGAAGGCGGGGATGTCAGTATTTATGCCGGGGGAAATATTAAGGGAGCAGTGAATAATACCAATTCAGATAATCAATTTTTTACAGACTGGCTGTATAGTACCGGTGACTGGCGTCGTGGTGACGATCATTCGAATGATGTTCCTACCACATGGGGAATTCGTTTTGGGCATGTTTATCGCGGCGTTCGTGAAGACAATGTTGATCCTGCTTTTAAACAAAATATTGGGGCTCTGGGGGGAGGCGACATTAAAGTGAGTGCAGCAGGTAATATTAATGATCTCTCAGTCATCATACCCACCACCGGTAAACAGCTTAGCGGGAAAGCATATTACCCTGATTATAATTTTGGTGGCAATATTGTCGAAGTTGCAGGTGGCGGTAATCTTGATATTAATGCCGGTGGTGATATTTATGGGGGAGTATACTATCTCGCTAAAGGACAGGGTAATATACAGGCAGGTGGTGGCTTGCTGACCAGCACAGTAAATAATGCAGGCCCTGTGCTTGCCCTTGGTGACAGCCAGTTTAACCTACGTGCCAACGGTGATATTAACCTGTCGGGTGCGGTTGACCCTTTTGTACTGAAGTCACCACAAAGTGATAGTGGTTCACGAGGTTCATTACAACGTAATGGGGATGTACCAAATAATTATTTTTATAACTACAGTCAGGACTCGGCTCTCAGTCTGACTTCGCTATCCGGTGATATTATTATTTCCAATAAACTAATAGCCGCTTATGATATTATTGATGGCACGTCGGCACCCGGACTAATAATGTATCCAGCAACCCTCTACGCCAGTGCCCTGTACGGTGATATTAATTTTCAGACCGAGATTAAATTATATCCGTCAACCACAGGTAACCTGAATCTTCTTGCCGCAAACAATATTACTAAGGATGCGGAGTATAACGCTGTTACGATCAGTATGACCGCAGACGTAGATCTGACACTTATACCGACTCTGCAATCTCCGGAGATAGATGGAGATAGACTGAATTCATCTTTTTGGGGACAGCCATTGACCCCCAATCACCAGGGCGATGAACAACCTGTACGCATTATCGCCAAAACTGGAAACATTACCAGTGAAGGATCAAATATGTCATTTGTTACCCAAAAGAAAACACGGGTAATTGCAGGCCGGGATATTAAGGATGTCAACGTTAGTATTCAAAATATTGAGAGCAGTGATGATTCATTCATTTCTGCCGGGCGAGATTTAAAATATAGTTTTAGTCGTATCCCCGGGACTGGTAAGATACAAACAGGCGGCGGCCCAATATCTATCTCTGGTCCCGGTACGCTGGAAGTCATGGCCGGCCGAAACCTGAACCTTGCTGCTTCTAGCGGAATTCAGTCTATAGGTAATACAAAAAACCCTGTGTTGGCTGAAGACGGTGCCGATTTGATAATCATGGCAGGTGTTGATGTATTGCCTGACTATGATGCCTTTGCATTTAAATATATTGAAAATTCTGAGGACTATGCAACCGCACTTGTAAGCTATGTAGAATCCGGCACGGTTGAATTTGATCTTGTTCAGCCAGTTAATGCGGCCGACATAACAACGGCACGAACCAAATTTAAAGCACTGTCTTCTGATAAACAGGAACAGCTCCTGCGTCGTATTTTCTTCAATGAACTACAGGAATCAGGCTCGGTAGCCGCGGCAGGTGATCTTTCCGCATATGGACGAGGGTATGCCGCGATTGACAGCTTGTTACCCGGCTATGCCGATGCCGACTCAGGCCATAAAGGGGATATCAATCTTTATTACAGCACCATAACCACAGCAGACGGTGGGAATATTGAATTATTCGCGCCTGCCGGTGAAGTTAATGCGGGCTTATCCTCCAGTGGGGGCAGTGTAAAAGGAACGAACGAACTCGGTATTATCGCGGTTCGTGCGGGAAATATTTCGGCGTATGCACTTAATGATTTCATGGTGAATCAGTCACGCGTCTTTACCGTCGGTGCCGGTGATGTTCTCATCTGGTCGAATCAGGGTGATATTGATGCGGGACGGGGTGCCAAGACGGCATTGGCGGCACCACCACCGATAACAGTTTTTGATGAGAAAGGGAACATGACGATAGAGTTTCCGCCTGCTGTACAGGGGAGTGGTATACGTGCTTTTGAAGTCGGCGAGCTAAAAGGTAATGTTGCTCTGTTTGCGCCCAGAGGTGTTGTCGATGCTGGTGAAGCGGGAATTGGTGGCAATAACGTAACCATTGGCGCGCCAACGATTCTCGGCGCGGATAATATTGATATTGGCGGTACCTCCGTTGGGGTACCCACAGCCCCTGTCAGTATTGCTGCCGGTCTCAGCGGTGTTAGTAACGTGTCTGCCTCAAGTAGTAAAGTGGCGGAAGAATCCACTAGCAGCATAGGCCAGAACAGCGAAGCCGGTTTTGCAGATACCCCGATGGGCTTCCTCAATATCGAACTGCTTGGCTTTGGCGGAGGCGTTACTAGCACAACTGCACCCACCATAAATACGGATAGTAAGATAAAATTTTAATTTCCTTAGAGCCGTAATTCCCCACTGCTTGTATCGAAAAAATAGTAGGTTGGGCTTCATTTGTTTCCCTGGCTTCTACCTTTTGGGCACAGGTGAGCTGTACATGTTAGCGTAACCTCGTTCCCACGCTCTGCGTGGGAACGCATACGGTGGTGACAAAGTGATGCGAGGTATGGATTCCCACGGA
>VAPL010305673.1_pt1 | contig 10790 bp, 9 predicted proteins | sample 3395061 | NCBI WGS metagenome assembly VAPL01 (sample SAMN08290444, study PRJNA428436) | hydrothermal vent metagenome | isolation source: Deep-sea hydrothermal vent chimney 2 | place: Pacific Ocean: Juan De Fuca Ridge | depth 2182 m m
ACCGTGCTTTTTCCATTTGACCCAGTAATTGCGATAATGGGTTTGTTTGTTGAGCAAGAAAATATGTCAATATCACTGATTAATTTCGTTCCTGATAAAATGGCTTTTTGGATTAATACTTCTTTTAAAGAAATACCTGGGCTTACGATTAAATGTGTTGCAACATCAAAAGCAGTTTGATTAAACCCTCCTGTAAAAACAGGTGTGTCAGGGAGATTTTGTAAAAGTTCATCAATAAAGGGAGGTTTTTTTCGACTATCAGTGACTGCAAATGATAAACCTTGCTGATGTAATAATTTAGCAACTGAGTATCCAGTATCACCCAAGCCTACGACCAAAATCTTTGAATTTTCATTCAAAGATAGATGTTCGTCTAGTGATGCTAAAATCTCTTGTCTATTCATCATCTTAATTTTAAAGTTGCTAAACCGATTAAGACTAAAATTACGGTGATAATCCAGAATCGAACGATAATCCGAGGTTCTGGCCAACCTTTTAGCTCATAATGATGATGAATGGGTGCCATTAAAAATACTCGTTTGCCACGCATTTTGTATGAAGCTACTTGAATGATGACTGAGATGGTTTCAACGACAAAAACGCCGCCCATTATCATGAGAACAATTTCTTGTCGAACTAACAAAGCTAAAACACCTAGTGCCGCTCCTAATGCTAATGCACCCACATCACCCATAAACACCATGGCTGGATAGGCGTTAAACCATAAAAAGCCTAAGCCAGAACCAACCAGCGCAGCACAAAATACAATTAACTCGCCTGATTTTGGTAAATAAGGGATAGCCAAGTAGGCTGAAAAATTAATATGACCGGATAAGTAAGCAAATATTCCTAACGCAGCAGCAACCATCACTGTTGGCATGATGGCCAAGCCATCTAATCCATCTGTTAAATTGACTGCATTGCTGGAACCAACAATGACAAAATAAGCAACTACAATATACATCCAGCCCATTTCAATCATTACATCTTTAAAGAAAGGGACTATAAATTGAGTTTCTTCAACAACTTCAGCGGAGACATAAAGAAAAGTTCCCGCACAAAGTGCGATAAGTGATTGCCAAAATATTTTTGCTTTTGCAGACAAGCCATCGCTGTTTCCTTGCATGACTTTTCTATAATCATCAACAAAACCTACTATTCCATTACCTAGCGTTACTAATAAAACGACCCAGATATAACGATTTTCAAGGTCAGCCCATAATAATGTGCTGACCGAAATGGCGACTAGAATTAATGAGCCTCCCATCGTTGGTGTACCCGCTTTTTGATAATGGCTCTCAGGCCCTTCTGCACGAATTGATTGACCAATTTTGTTTCTGGTCAATTTTTTAATCATAACCGGGCCAACAATAAATGAAATAATGAGTGCTGTAAGTGCACCTAAAATAGCGCGTAGAGTCAGGTATTGAAACACTCGGAAACCACTATCAAAATTCATTAAATATTCGCTTAAATAAAGTAACATGGCTATCCTTTATCTTCTGAAATTATCAATAAATGCAGCAACTACATTTTCCATTTTTTGTGTTCTGGAACCTTTTATTAACAAAGTTTCATTATCTTTTCGCTGCTCTTTTAATGCTTTGATTAATTGTTCTTGAGAGTTAAAAAATTCAGCTCCATTTCCAAATGCTTCAACGGTATATTTGGTATCTTCTCCCACAGTAAACAAACGAATAATACCCATAGATTTAATCAGTGTTCCCATTTCTTTGTGTATTTGTTTACTATTACCTCCTAGCTCGGCTAATGCACCTAAAACAACCCAAGGTTCCCCTTTGCATTGTTTTAGCACTGTTAAGGCTGCCTTTAAAGAGCTGGGGTTTGCGTTATAAGTGTCATCAATAAAAAGATTTCCTTGTTTGTCGACTAAAGGTTGCAACCTCCCTGTTACCGGTTTAATACTTTCTAGTCCTTGTTTTATTTGTTCAAGATTAATCTTTAAATGAACACAACTGGCTGCGGCTGTTAAGGCATTAATTACACTATGCTGACCTGCTAGCCTAAGTTTTATGGTTATTTCGCCGTCTTCTGTTATCAGAGTAAAGTGAGTGAAAAATTCATTGTTCTTGATTTCTGAATAAATGGCCTTAGCACTGATACTTGCTGAAGTATCTAAACCAAAAGTAATAACTTTTCTAATCTCGACTAATTCCAGCCACAAGGGGAAAAAAGGATCATCTTTGTTAAGTATGGCCACTCCATCAGGAGTAAGGCTTCCAATAATTTCACCTTTTGCAATTGCAGTTCTTTCAAGGCTACCAAAACCTTCTATATGTGCTGGGCCAATATTTGTAATAACTGCAATATCAGGTTTTACATAATGGCTACTATATTTTATTTCCCCAGCGTGATTTGCGCCCATTTCTATCACAGCAAATTGATGATGCTGATTAATTTTTAAGAGTGTTAGTGGCACACCAATGTCATTGTTTAAATTTCCTTGTGTAAATAAGACATTGGAATTAACGGCTAATATGGCGGCAGTCATTTCCTTTACTGTTGTTTTTCCATTGCTTCCCGTAATACCAATAGTTTTTACTTTTGTTTTGGATTTCCATGCACCTGATAATTCAGCTAGTGCTAAATGACTATCCTTAACTATTATTGATGGGCATTCTGTTTCAATTTCATTTTCAATTAAAACAGCACTAGCTCCTGCTGCTTTTGCTTTGTTTATAAAAGTGTGTCCATCGAAATTTAGACCTTTAAGAGCAAGGTAAAGGTCGCCAGATGATAAAGTGCGAGTATCTATGCTGACTGAGGAAATATTTATATCCTGACCTGACAAACGTCCGTTTACATGTGAGGCAATTTCACTCAAGGACATATTCATATTGAAGTCGTCCATTTCTGCAAAGCGCGAGTGACTATATCTTGATCACTAAATGGATGCTTAATTCCATTGATCTCTTGATAGTCTTCATGCCCTTTACCTGCAATAACAACGCAGTCGTTTTGATTTGCTTGTTTTATCACTTTTTGAATCGCTTTTTCTCTATTTTGAATAATTTCAACGTGCTTATTTTTAAATCCATCTATAATGTCATGAATGATTTTCTCTGGGCTTTCAAACCGAGGATTATCATCAGTAAGCACAATGTGATCAGCTAAATTCTCAGCTATTGTTCCCATTTGTTTACGCTTACCCTGGTCTCTATTACCACCACAACCAAAAATCAAATAAAGTTTTTGCTGACTATATTTACCTAAACATTCCAACAGCTTTTTTAAAGCGTCTGGTGTGTGTGCATAATCAACAAAAACAAAAGGTTTTTCATTACCTCCAAAACTTTCCATTCTTCCTTTTACTGGAACCAAATTTTCTATCATGCTAGCGGCACTGTTTAAGGCGTATCCTTGTGCTAATAACACGGTAATGACAGCTAACAAGTTTTCTAAATTAAAATCACCTACTATTTTTGTCTGAATCCAGACTTTTTCATTTTTCCAGCAACAAAAAAAATTGATTCCATTCAAATTAAATTCAATTTCATTAGCCACAACGTTTTCTGTTGAGTGACTTATATTTCCAGTAACACTAAATCCCCAGCTCTTCACTTTTTTATGCGTAGCGGCTAAAAAAAACTCGCTATTTTTATCATCAGTATTAACAACGGCAAATTGTAATTCAGCTTGTTTAAACAACATGAGCTTAGCTTGTAAATAATCTGCCATAGAGCCGTGATAATCTAAATGGTCACGGCTTAAATTTATAAACAATGCACCTTTAAAGCGGATCGCATTTACTCTTCCTTGATGTAAACCATGCGATGAAACCTCCATCACAACTGTTTTTATGTCTGACTGAACAAAATCAGCTAACATACCCTGAATTGCTAATGCATCAGGAGTAGTATTAATTGTTTCTTTAAGTGTGCCTTTTTCACCCCATCCCAATGTCCCAACTACGCCACAGTTGGGCATAATTTGAAATAAAAATTGACTGCAAGTCGTTTTGCCATTTGTTCCTGTTACACCAATTACATCTAATAAAGTCGATGGCAATTGATAAAAACGGCTAGCAATGCTGCCTATTTTTAATCCTAAATTTTTTACTGCCAAGGAATCAATTTTTAGTCCTTTTAAAATAAATGAATCACTTCCATCTGGATCATAAATTACTGCACAAGCTCCATTTTTTATGGCTTGGTGCAAATAAAGTAATCCGTGATCAGTCGCACCAGCAACTGCAATAAAGACAAATCCTTTTTGAACTTGCCGGCTATCAAGTGATAAGCCTTTTATTTCTAATTTTGATGAGCAAGCAACTAATCCATCAACTAATTCCGCCAAATTCATCGTGCTTCAGTTAGTAATACCGGCATAGTGTTTTCTTGATCAGGTTCTACACCATAGGCTCTTAATGCGCCAGCCATAGCCTTGGCAAATATAGGGCCTGCAACTAATCCACCGTAGTATTTTCCTGCACTAGGTTCGTCAACCATGACGGCAATCACAAATCGTGGGTCGCTTGCGGGTGCTAGTCCCACAAAAACAGCTAAATAACGATCTTCTGTATATCCACCTGCCATGGCTTTTTTTACTGTACCCGTTTTTCCTGCAACTCTATATCCATCAACCCTTGCTTGATAAGCTGTTCCATCTTTTTCAAGCACATGTTCAAGCATTTCTCTTACTTGATTAGCTGTTTTTTTAGTAAAAACTCTTTTTGCATCATGGTCTATTTCACGCTTTAATAGACTGACAGAATGTAAAACTCCTTCATCAGCTAAGGCTGTATAAGCTCTTGCTAATTGCAATGTTGATGTTGAAACACCATAGCCATAGGATAAAGTCGCTTTTTCAAAATCGTGCCATCGTTGAAAATCCAGTAATTCACCACTGGATTCTCCAGGAAACCCAGCATTTGCTGAAGTGCCAAATCCTAATTGATTATATTTCCCCCAAAAATATTCACTCGGCATCATTAATGCAATCTTACTTATTGCAACATTGCTGGACTTTTTTAAAATATGCATTAAGTCCAACGTCCCGTAATTATGTATATCCTTAACTAAATTACGCCCCACTCTATAAAACCCATGGGTTTCAATTTGCATATCTTCATCTATATATCCACCATCCAGTGCGGCTGCAACAACAAAAGGTTTAACCGTGGAACCAGGTTCAAAAATATCCAACATGGCTCTGTTTCTATATAAGTGTCCTTTTAGTCCTTTTCTGCTATTAGGGTTAAAGGCTGGCTGGCTAGCTGCTGCCAAAATTTCCCCATTTTTTGCATCTAATACTACAATTGATGCTGAAAATGCTTTGTGCTCAAGATACCCAGACTGCAATGCTTTAAATGCTACATATTGAAGGCGCTGATCAATACTTAAAACAATATCTTGTCCAGGAACAGGTGCTTTAATATTTTCTATATCTTTATCGTTAATAGCTCTACGTCTACCATCCCTGATAACACGTTTTTTACCTGTAGTTCCTTTTAAACTTCGTTCATAAGCCCGCTCCATTCCTTCTTGACCAACATCATCTATATTAGTAAAGCCAACAATATGTGCAGAAACTGCTCCTGAAGGATAAAAACGTTTAAACTCTCTTTCAAAATAAACACCTTTAACCTGTAGGTTTTTTATTTTGTTAATTAATACAGGGTTAACTCTTCGTTTCAGATAAGCAAACCGTTTTGAATCATTTGCATTGAGTAAGCTATTCGTTTTTTTAATGGGTAACTTTAATAGCTTGGCTATTTGCCTAAATTTCTCTTTTTCTTCAACCTTAAAGTGCTGAGGATTAACCCAGACTGATTCTACAGGGGTACTAATGGCTAATGGCACATCATTTCTATCTACAATTTTCCCTCTATAAGCTGGAACAGTGACAACCCCAATATGTCTACGGTCACCTTGTTGTTTTAAGAATTGAGTGTCAAAAATCTGTAAAAAAACTGCTCTACATAGAAGGACAGCCATGGCTAGCAGAATTAGACTCAATAATAATTTTCTCCTTACAGCAAAAACTGCTGGTTTTATATGTTCAGTTTGTGAAAATCTCAAGCCCTTCATCATTAAGGTTTAAGGTAAATAATTTTTTTTCGTTCAGGTATTCTCAAGTTCAATTTTTTTTTTGCTACATATTCGACTCTATTTTCTTCCGTTAAAGTCGTTAATTCCAATTGTAATTGTCCCCATTCAACTTCATAATTATCCAGGGTTGATTCTTGTTTTTGAATATCTATAAACAATGATCGTGAACGGTATTTACTTATAATGACTGCCATTGCAGAGATTAGTAAAATTATAATCAACCCCGTTCCTAGCCAAACCTTAGAATAAAACAAAGTAATCAGACTCTTTCTGCTACACGTAATACAGCACTTCTTGCTCTTGGGTTTGATTGTAATTCAAGCTTTCCTGCTTTAATAAACTTGCCCACTTTTTTTAATATTCCTTGTTCAATATTGCTTTCTTTAATTGGCAACTTGCCTGGGTTAAATTTTCGACCTGATTCATTTCTAATGAATCGTTTAACAATTCTGTCTTCCAATGAATGGAAAGAAATAACAACTAGCCTGCCTCTTGGGCTTAAAACGTTGATTGCTTGTTGCAAACCTTTTTTTATTTCCTCCAGTTCGTTATTGATTTCAATTCTTATTGCCTGAAAACTCCTGGTTGCAGGGTGTTTGTTTTTTTCACTTCTAGGAACAACGCTTTCTATTAATTGTGCTAAATCTCGTGTTGTTTTAAGTTGCGAGCCTTCTCTGTTTTCTATTATGGTTTTAGCTATTCGTCTAGAAAAACGTTCTTCCCCATATTCAAATAACACTTTGATCAATATTTTTTCATCAACTTGAGCAAGCCATTCAGCGGCAGATATCCCTTTGCTAGTATCCATACGCATATCAAGAGGGCCATCCTTTAAAAAACTAAATCCTCTTGAAGCATCATCCAATTGTGGGGAAGAAACACCAAGGTCCATTAGTACGCCGTCAATTTTTCCAAAGTAACCCAAATTTTTTACAATCATTTCTAAGTCAGAAAAACAACCATGGACTAGAATAAACCTTTCATCTTTACTCATCGCCTTTGCATACTCAGAATTGATGGCCTCTAAATCTCGGTCTAATGCTAATAATCGGCCGGAATCGCTTAACTGGGATAGAATTCCTTGACTATGCCCGCCACGCCCAAATGTACAATCTAAATAACACCCATCAGTTTTAATATTAAGGCTTTGAATGGATTCTTCATATAAAACAGATAAATGCTCCATTAGAATGATATGGAACCAAGATCCTCAAGACCTTCTATATCATCTTCGTTCATCCATTCATTTTCTTTATCTGTCCAGGAGTTGTCATTCCAGATTTCAAATTTATTTAATTGACCTACTAAAATGATTTTTTTTTCCATTCCAGCAAATTTACGTAATTTTTCGGGTACTAACAATCTACCTTGAGCGTCCATTTCACACTCTGTTGCATTTCCAATTAAGAAGCGACGAAGTTTTATCGCCATTTTGCTTACAGAAGACTGTTTGCTTATGGTAAGCTCAACTTTTTCCCATTCAGGTAGTGGATATAACCAAAGGCATCCTTTTTCTCCCACACACTTTTCATTCAATGCAACTGTTACAATTAATTGACGCTCGCAACTGTCTTGTAATTCAGCTCGATATCGAGTTGGAACTGCAAGGCGCCCTTTGGCATCTAAATTGATTGAATTGACTCCGCGAAACACAAAACTCCCCAAATAAACATAAAAATCCCTTTTTCACCACTTTTTACCACTGAGACACAACTATAGTTTTCTATTTATTGCACGTCAAGAATGATTTTCGATAAATTCTTTGTTTTTCAACAATGACTTAGTGAAGTTTTAATAACGGCATCCAAAAGATAAAATGTGCAGATATAAATAAGCATGGTTTTCATGAGGTTAATGCTTTCTTTTAATCTTAAATATTTAAATTAAAGAAAGAGATAATTGTTTCGTGTTTGAATGAAATTTGTTGATTTTTTATTTATTTTTTCCGCACTACTTACCATAAAAAAAGCATAATTATATTAAAAATACTTTTAATTTGGTAAAAATATGAGATTTGAATTTTTTACATTAAATAATTGATTGTAATGTAAAAAATGGAGAATTAATGGTGGGGTGAGGTTTTAGTTGATTAGCTGTATTTTTGAAAAAAATGTATCTTACACATTATCCTTGTCTGTAATTTAAAAAAACCTTTTTTGTTTTCTTAAAAACTTATGCGAGTCTTGCTTTTAATAGCCTGAGTAGCGATATTCTATTTATAAGGTTAATAGTTTTCGTACCTTATTAGGGGTGAATTCAATTTAGTAAAGAGAGGGAAACTCTATCTAACAGTTAAAGATAGGTATAAAAAATATTCTCAGAGAAACGGGTATTTGTACAGCTTACGTTAATCTTATAAGTAGTAATGTCACTTTGATTTATATATGGTTGAAAAAGAAAGAATATATTTCATAAATGATTATAAGATGCTAGTTAATGTAAGAAGTTAACTTAATTTGATAGATTTTCTGTTTGAATAAATTTGTATATAACTGTTATAAATGAATAATTATTTTAAGAATTATCGCTCGCTTAGCTCTGTTTTAATTTCAGGGGGAAGGCAGAGTGGCAAGTTAACTTTTGCTTTATATTTTGCTTCACAATTAACGCAAAAAACGGTAACTTTGATTAGCCCTTTCAGCCAAGGTGTTTTTAATAAAAAAAGGCAAGAAAATTCATGGTTAAGTTCAAGTTTACAGCCTGTTTTAGAAGGCATTGACACCTTCCATTTTAGAGAAAGCTGGAAAATTTTAAAAAAGCGTTACGGGTATGGTTTTCTTATTAAAGATATTGAGAAAATAATCACTAGGGCTGATGAATTTATTATTTTTGATAGGCTTGATAAGTTTTTTGAAATTGATGATACTCATGAAATAGAAAAATTTCTTTTTAATATTCTTACCATTGTTCAGGCAGCTGAAAAAAAAATAATTTTTACTTTTAAAATAGGGGATAGCCGTTCACGCTATATGCGTGATTATTTTGATAAAAATATTGATTCTAAATTTGTTATTTCTAAAAGACCTTATGATAATAAAACTAGAGATATAGAAATAGTTTCCTCCTTGTTTTCAGTCAAGCATTCAAGTTTTTCTTTTGAATTAGATGAAGGTGAAAATAAATTTATATTTACCCCGCGAGGGCAGGACGAAGGGAGTGACAATAAAATAAAGACGTATCGAATCGTGTTAGCGAGTCGATCTTCTGAATTAATTGGAAAAGTGAAATACTTATTTGGAATTGATAATTTTGAATTAAGGCTAGTTGATTCAAATCTATCAGAAATGATGAAGGTAATAAATAATGGGCCTCAACTTATTATTTTTAATCCTTTGGAGGATCAGTCAGTCACGGAGCTAAAAAAAATAAGTAAAGTAGTTAGGAATAGTAATATAAAAGTAATATTTATATCTTCTAGGCTCGTTATGCGTAGGCAAGATAAAGCAAAGATATTGCGAAGTGGTTTTTGTGATGTTCATGAAAGAAATTTATATATTGAGGATTTGATTTTATCGGTAGAACGTGCATTGGGACAGCTATTTTACAGTTCTGAAATGAAAAAAGTCCCTAATAAAACCTTTGTAATCTACGATAAAAAAACTTTTAGTCGTTTACTTGTCTCATTTTTATGTAAGCATCTTTTTTTTACTGTTTTTAAATTCAAATATCAATCAACACTATCTGAAGATGATATAAGAAAAAATCTTGGACGTTCATTCGATGCGGCTTTTATTAATAAGAGAGAAAAGATAATTTATTTGTTTTTAGTTAATACAACGGCAGTTAATGCAGGCGTTATAGAGGAAAAATTTTCAGTAATTGATCCAAAAGTTCAAATGCTCGGGTTTAAGGAAGCAACAAAATATAGTCTGGATTTTAAAAAAAAATAAATTCTCGCTCCTTAGGTTTCCACAAGCCCCTAGCTCAACTTATTTAGATAAAAGAGAGGTTGTAAATGGACTTGATAAGTCTTGTTTTGAATGTGATTATTGGGATGACTATTTTAACTTTAGTGTTTGGTGTGATCGCTTACTATATTTATAAACTTAGAAAAAAGAAGAGCACTAAAAGAGTTTCAACAGACTATGAAGCGAAATGTATTGAATTAGGTGCTGACTACATTTTTTTTGATAAATACAAAAAAAAATAGAATACAATTTTTTAAAGAAACATCTTGGTCTAATGAAAGAATGAAGAGTTTTCTCAAAATAATTCAGTCTTCAATTAAGTGCATTTAAATAGTTGATGAAAAAAACTGTTTTGTTTGAAAAAAGGAGTAAACCTTTGTCGAAGATGCGCAGGTAAAATATTTTTTGTAACTGGATGATTAATGCCATCTCGGACACCTTTAAGATATGTTCTTACCTCTCCAAAAGTAATGGCTCGAACAAGGCCTATTATTACGCGAGAAACAATCATATAACTGGCTTGAGGCTGGGGAAAGTATCGTCTTATTAGCCATAAAGTATTTCTGGTGGGGAAAAAGACACGGCGCCAGCCTGGGCGTGAACTCGGTTTTCCACGGTGAATAATGATGCAGTCTGGGTCATAAAATATGTCATAACCCTGTAGGCCTACCTGGAAACTCACATCGATTTCATTTTGGTAAAGAAAGAAATTTTTCGGATACCAGCCAATTTTTTTAAATAACTCTCGTCTTATAATAAACCCGCAGCCAATAAAAAAAGGGGAGGGTGAAAATGTATTGGTTTTGGGTAA
>VAPL010632347.1_pt1 | contig 10784 bp, 11 predicted proteins | sample 3395061 | NCBI WGS metagenome assembly VAPL01 (sample SAMN08290444, study PRJNA428436) | hydrothermal vent metagenome | isolation source: Deep-sea hydrothermal vent chimney 2 | place: Pacific Ocean: Juan De Fuca Ridge | depth 2182 m m
CCTCGGACGGTTCAGACAACTAGTGTTGCGCTGACAACGCGAGGGTCATCAGCCGACATGAACGTGCAGGACCGAAAGTCGACCGACACGACGAGAGAGACGCTCGAGGCGTCGGATCAGATCACGGAAGCCGTCGAAGCATCGATGAGGATGCTGGTCGCCATCGCTCGCGTCGTGGGGTGGGCGTGGATGCTGATGCTCGTCGTGGCGACACTCAAGGTCGATGACGGCGCCGACCACCTGATCGTCGTTTCTTCCATGGTGCTTGCCACGGTGTGGACCGGAGTGACGTTGTGGGCGGCGAGACGGCGGCGACGCATGGGCTCGACGTGGTTCGTCATCACCGACCTGATCGTGGTGCTGCTCGTCGGCGGAGCATCCTGGGCCTCAGGTGCAGACAACCTGTTCCACGGTGGGTACCTCATCCCGACGCTCATCGTGGCAGCGTACGGTGCAAACCTCTACGGGGTGGCGCTCGTGGCGTCGCTCATCGCGGTCGAGCAGGCCGCGGTGCTCATCAGTTGGGGAAAGGGCCCGGTGCCTACGCTCTCATCGATCGCGTTCATCGTCTGGGGACTCGTGTTCGGGTGGCTGTTCGCAACGATCCGCAAGACAGATGCGTACCGGCGTGACACCGTCGACGAACTCACGCGGGAACGCGAGGAGAGTGCGCGCCGGATGGAGCGCCTCAGCCTGGCGAACCGGTTGCACGACTCGGCGCTCCAGACACTTCAGGTCATCGCGAACGAGGCAGAGGACGCGGACCGGGTACGGGCTCTCGCTCGCCGACAGTCTCGTGAGTTGCGCGACCTCGTCGAGAGTTACTCGTCTACCCGTCGGGGGATGTTCAAGGAGGCTCTGATGGAGGCCGCCTGTGACGTTGAAGAACTTTTCGCCGTAGAGATCAGCCTCGTCGTACGTATCGACGGGAAGATGGACGATCGACTCGAGGCGTTGGTCGATGCGGCCCGCGAGGCCATGACCAACGCCGCCAAGCACTCAGGAACCAATCGGATTGATGTATACGCGGCGATCGAGGATGGGGATGCTCACGTGTACGTGCGTGACCTCGGGAGAGGATTCGATGCAGACACCTCGGATCTGGGTCACGGTATCGAGCGATCGATCCGTGGTCGCCTCGAGTCGGTCGGGGGAGAGGTACGTTTTCAGTCCGACAGGAACGAAGGAACCGAGGTTCTCATGTCCGTCTCGATGGGGAAGGTAGCGGTGTGACCATGGCGACGCTGGTGCTGATCGACGACCATGAGATCGTGCGCGCCGGGGCGATGAAGTTCCTCGACACACATTACGAGATCGTTGGTGAAGCAGACGACGTGCAGGCAGCGATTGATCTTCTATCGAAGACGAAACCTGATGGAGCCCTCATCGATGTGCAGCTGCGTTCGGGTACCGGCGATCAGGTTGTGATCGCGATCAAGAAGGCGGGCATATCGACGAAGTTCCTTGCTCTGTCCGTGTCGGCGGAACGTATCGACGTTGCCCGGATGCTGCGGGCCGGTGTCGATGGGTATGTCCTCAAGGACACGCTTGGGGCGGAACTGCCGGGCCTCGTCCAGGAGATGCTCGACGGTGGGCGGCCCGTCTCGCCCCAGATCGCGGGTTTCATGCTCGACATCGACGAGACGGCAGAACAGTCATCCGAGATAGAGGCTCTTACGACGAGGGAACGTGAGGTGGTTCGTTTCATCGCCCGCGGATACTCGTATCGGAGAACTGCCTCTGCGATGTTCGTCTCCCCCAAGACCATCGAGGCGCATATGAGCAACATCTTCAAGAAGCTTGGCATCGCGTCACGCCACGAGCTGTCCCTCGAGGCGTACCGCTCCGGATGGGTGCCCCAGGCCGAGGGCGAGACCCCTTGAGGAAATAGGGGAAAGTCCCTATATGCCGGAGCACACAGTTGGTTGAAACTGTTGTGGACAGAGCCTGACGGGTCCGGTCCGCAACCGACACCTCAGATCTACGGTTGCCGTATGTGTGTACGGGTTCCGTGTCCGGCTTACGCCGGCGACTCCAGCACTGGTTGCGGACCTTCAGGGGGACCCGGCAGGTTCTTTCATTTCTACTCCTCGACGGATTCGCGCCAGTCGAGCCATCGCCGCGATCCCCACCAACGGGCCGAGAGCAAGCCACGGGAACGCCCACTGCCATCCGACGGAGGCAACGATCGCAGGAATCCCTCTGATCGTCACGAGCGTCAGCAGGAACCCCACGGCGGTTTGCAGCGTGAGAGCAGTTCCTCTGAACCGGTCCTCTGCGGTTTCGGTGACGAGTGCTGAGAACTGTGCCGAGTCGGCGACCACCGTCAAGCCCCACACGAGGAAGAGAGTGACCACGATCCAGGGTGTCCTGCCGAAGACGAGTGGGGAGACAACGGCGCTCGCCCCTGAGATCACCATCGCCCCACCCGCGATCCGCTCCCTACCGAAGCGGTCGGCCAGGGAACCGGCCAACCACGACCCGAGACCGCCGATAGCGATGACGAAGAACGTGGCCGTCGAGACCCAACCGGTCCCATACCCACCGGCCTGAGCGCTCGCGTAGAGAAACGCAGCGGTCCAGGCCCACATTGCATAGAGCTCCCACATGTGACCGAGATACCCGTACGTCGAGAGGCGGACACCCTCGTTGCGAACAACGGCGCCGATGAGCTTGAACGAGAACGGGCTCGCAACGGTATCGAAGGGACCGTCCTCGACGAGGCGCCACATCAACGCCCCACCGATGAGAGCCAGTGCGCTCGAGACGAGGATCACCGGTCTCCAATCCAACCCTGTGCCGCGGATCAGGTGGGGAAGTGCCGAGCCAACGGTGAGTGCACCCACGAGCACGCCGAGCGCCATCCCACGCCGCTTCGTGAACCAACCCGAGATCACCTTCAGCCCTGCCGGGTAGACACCCGCCAGAGCGATCCCGACGATGAGCCGCAGAACGGTTGCCTGTGCCAGAGGTGACCCATCGAGAGTGACGAGCAGAGCGTTTGCACCGGCTGCGACGATGGCAGACAAGACGAACAGCAGGCGAGCGGGGACGAGGTCGGCGAGGTTCATCAGGGAAGACACGAGAGCGCCGATAACGAAACCGAGCTGGACAGCGAGCGTGAGCAGAGTGGTCTGGGCGGTCGTGAGGCCCCATTCGGAACCGAGTTGTGGAGCGACGGCCGACGCCGAGAACCACAATGTCAGTACGAGTAGCTGGCTTGCCGCGACGACGACGAGTGCCTTGCGCTGTGCCACCCTGTCGATCCTGCCATCGGCTGCCACGCTTCCTCCTCTCGGTTGTCCAACCCGCGTACGTGGGTTTTGTTCTCGGTTCTCCGACGATCGTGGGTGTGGTCTCGCGGCGGGACGGGTACGCTCGCCGCATCCACTGTCAGGAGAGGGCGACATGTCAGATCTGATCCAACTGCTCCATGTCATGACTGCTGCGATCTGGTTCGGAGGACAGGTATACGTCGAAGGCATCATGGCCACGGCGGCTCGAACGAGGGACCCTGTCGTCATCATGACCGTTGGCGGGAAGGTGGGCCAGACCAGTCTGAGACTCTTCACGATCGTCGGTGTCCTGGTGTTCCTCTCGGGGATAGCCCTGGTCCTCGACTCGTCGAGAGCATGGGAGTTCGAGACGCTATTCGTGGTTTTCGGATTCGTCCTGGCCGTCCTCGTGATGACGCTCGGCGTTTTCTACTTCAAGCCGAAAGGCTTGGAACTAAGAGAGATCATCCAGGAGCACGGTCTCACGAGTGACCTCGCGATGGCGAAAGCGAAACAGGTCGGCACCATCAGTCACGCAGCGACGCTGCTACTGACGATCGCGCTGATCGTGATGGTTCTCAAGCCGGGCGTCTGAGCAGCCGGCTGCTCGAGGGAGATCGTCCTCGGGGCGTCGGTCCTGAGCCCCGGGTGCCACCGCGATAGGGAACTGCGTGTCGTCCCGCCTGCCCTAGACTTGCTCCATCCGAGGGGACGTAGCTCAGTTGGCAGAGCACCTGGTTTGCAACCAGGGGGTCGTCGGTTCGAGTCCGATCGTCTCCACCACCGAACAAGGAGCGCTCCGTGGCAGACGCCGTGATCGTCGATGCAGTCCGTACACCTCTGGGAAGGCGCAACGGCGCACTCTCGGAGTGGCACCCGGCGGACCTCGCTGCCGAGGTGCTGAAGGCTCTCGCCGAGCGCAACAGCCTCGATCCTGGCCTCGTCGAGGACGTCATCATGGGGTGTGTCTCTCAGGTCGGTGAGCAGACGTACAACATCGGCCGGAACGCCGTACTCGGTGCCGGCTGGCCCGAGTCCGTACCCGGTGTGACCATCGACCGGCAGTGCGGGTCATCACAACAAAGCGTGCACTTCGCCGCCCAGGGCGTCATGGCAGGGGCGTACGACGTTGTTGTCGCTGCAGGCACGGAGTCGATGACCAGGGTCCCGATGGGCTCATCGTCGGCGTCGGGGAAGCCGTTCGGCAACAAGATGCGTGAGCGGTACCACCACAGTCTGATCCCTCAGGGCCTCTCGGCAGAGATGATCGCCGAGCGGTGGAAGATCAGCCGTGAGGAAGTCGACGGGTACGGGCTCGACTCACAGATGCGGGCGCTCAAGGCAACCGAGGAAGGCCGGTTCGAGAACGAGATCGTCCCGATCGAGGTGAAGGTCGACGGTGTTGCGACACCGTTCACGCGAGACGAAGGTATTCGCCCAACGACGTCCGCTGAAGCGCTTGCATCCCTCAAGCCTGCGTTCAAAGAGGATGGCGTCGTCACTGCAGGGAACTCGTCCCAGATCACCGACGGTTCGGCGGCGCTCCTCATCATGTCCGAAGACAAGGCGAAGGAACTCGGTCTCAAGCCAAGAGCGCGATTCACGTCGTTCAGCGTCGTCGGCACCGATCCGGTGGCGATGCTGACCGGGCCGATCCCCGCCACAGAGAAGGCTCTCGCCAAGGCTGGCCTGTCGATCAGAGACATCGACCTGTTCGAGGTCAACGAGGCGTTCGCCGCCGTCATCGGTGCGTGGTTGAGAGAGACCGGTGCGGACTGGGGCAAGGTCAACGTCAACGGTGGAGCGATCGCCCTCGGTCACCCCCTCGGCGCGTCGGGTGCACGGCTGATGACGACACTCCTCAACGAACTCGAACGCTCCGGCGGCCGGTACGGGCTCCAGACCATGTGTGAGGGCGGGGGACTCGCGAACGGCACCATCATCGAGTTGGTTGCATGACCGTTGCGATCGCGATCGCTATCGGGATCGCGATCGTTGCCGGCACGCTCTGGAGCATCAAGTTCATCGCATCTGGTCCGCCACCTGATCCGAACCTGTCGGACGTTCGAGAGGTCGACATCCCCTACGTATGCACTGTGTGTGGGATGAGTCTGACGGTCACCCAGTCCCACGGTGTCGATGGTGAACCACCGAGACACTGCCGAGAGGACATGGTCGAGGCGTAGGCGAAGCCGGGGCTTCGCCGTACCAGGTACCTGGTACTCAATACGTGGTACCAGGTGAGGCTGCTTGCAGCGTTACCTGTAGTTCATCGTCATGGCGAAGCCGATGCCGATACCTGCGAGTCCGGTCAGGAGGTACTTGTTGCTTGTACCTCCGGGCAGGATCCCTGTGTAGTTCACCAGGATCAGCACGATCCCCACAGCCATCAAGCCGAACATCGTCGCCACGTACCAGGCGGGGGACGGCCCCTTGTCATCGATAGCCTTCGGCTTGTGTGAGGGGGGCGTTGGTCGAGTGTTGGCCTTCTTGCGGCCCTTTGAAACTGGCATAGCGCCAAGCGTAGCGCTTCGACGTCGAAGAACGCGCCGTTGGACGGGCTGTTGACACTGTGCGAACACATGTGCTCACGCCGGGTAGCCTTGTGCGGGCATGAGTAACGCGACCGAGCACGAAGTGATCACAGACCGGCCCCCTGCGCCGAAAACGGGTCGCGTTACGAAGATCATCAGGACGATCGGATGGACGAGTATCGGCCTCGGCCTCTTCCTGGTCGGCTTCGTCGTCCATCAACTGTTCATCACGACGTACTTCGCTCAACAGAACAACGAGACACTCAAGGTCGAAGCAGCCGAGTACTTCGAGGAAGTCACGATCTCCGAAGTCGAGTACGTAGCGCCGGGTGCACCCGACGTCACCGACCCACAAGACCCCACTGCTCCGGTCGAGCCGACGGTTCCCGAAGAGCCCAAGACGTTGCTCGTCGAAGAGGCGCCCCAGCAAGGTGAAGCGTTCGCCATCATCCGGATCCCGTCGATCGAGAGGCTCGCTGAAGGCTGGACCGTTGTCGAGGGCGTCTCGAGGGCCGACCTCAAGAACGGTGTCGGGCACATGCCCTCGACTCCGTTGCCCGGTCAGCCCGGCAACGCCGTGCTTCCGGGGCACCGAACAACGTACGGTGCCCCGTTCCACGAACTCGATGAGCTCGAGGTCGGCGACATCATCGAGGTCGAAACTGCCATCGGCCTCAACATCTATGAGGTCAGGGAGTCGATCATCGTGCGCCCGACCGAGATATGGGTCACGAACCCGCGTCCGGGATCGTGGATCACCCTCTCTACCTGCAATCCAAGGTTCTCATCGAGGGAGAGACTCATCATCTTTGCGGAACTCGTCTCAGGCCCTAACTACGACGTGATCTACAACTCATGAAACAGGCATTCCTGAAACTTCCCGGCCCGATACCTGTGAAGGTCGTTCTCGCGGTCATCATCGTGGTCGTCGCACTCTTCGTGCTCAACGCCGTCTATAACTGGATGGGGAATTTCCTGGATTCGGGTGGCACCATCTCGTGAGGGTGCTGATCATCGACAACTACGACTCGTTCACGTACAACCTCGCGCAGTACCTCGGGGAGCTCGGAGCCGAGCCGCTCGTGTACCGAAATGATGTACTTCCGCCATCGGAGGCCGCGAGTCTGACTCCAACACACCTCGTGATCTCTCCTGGTCCTGGTCGTCCAGAGTCTTCGGGCTACTCGGTCGAGTACCTCGAGACGCTCGGATCGGAGATCCCGACGCTCGGTGTATGCCTCGGCCTCCAGGCAGCCGTCGTCGCGTTCGGAGGGTCGGTCGGTCATGCTCCAGAACCGAGACATGGCAAGACATCACCCATCGCCCATGACGGCCGCGGGATCTTCGATGGCCTCGACAACCCGTTCGATGCGACCCGATATCACTCGCTTGCCGCGATAGATGTGCCCGCGGTCCTCCTCGAAACGGCGCACTCGGACGACGGTGTCCTCCAGGGTGTTCGGCACAAGGAACTTCCCATCGAAGCGGTGCAGTTCCATCCCGAGAGCATCATGACGACCCAGGGCAAGGCGTTGCTCGCGAACTTCCTTGCGATGTGACGGACGTCTCACGGAGTAGAAAGAACGACGATCAGCCCCTCTTCGGCGAGCGTCTCGAGCACCGTCGAGATCTCTTCGTCGGTGCGGCCCAGTGAACGGCCCATGGTCCAGAGATCGTCACCCCGGACATGGGCGCGAACGAGAGCTCCGCGGAGTTCACGGTTGGATCCCTTGAAGGTGCCCTGTTTCGGTGGGGCCAGGTAGGCGCTGGGGTCCGTGCACCACGGAGCGACGGGGCATCCATCACACGTCGGGTTGCGGGGGCGGCAGATCGTTGCGCCCAGGTCCATCATCGCCTGGTTCCAGTCACCTGCCGGACGGCCAACGAGGCTGTTCGCTACCTCGATGAGGTTATCTCCTTCGAGTATCGTCCCGGTCCAGCGGCTCAAGACGCGCCGGACGTTCGTATCGATCGCCGGGGTGTCGTAGCCGAAGGCGATCGAGGAGATAGCTGCACTCGTATAGGGCCCGATGCCGGGGAGCTGTCGAAGCTCCGCTGGTGTGGTCGGCCATCCAGACTCCACGATGATCCGGGCCGATTCGACGAGGCGGATCGCCCGAGCGTTGTAGCCGAGGCCCGACCACGCCTCGACGACGTCCACAGTGTCTGCCTCTGCAAGGTGTTCGATCGTCGGCCACTGATCGATGAAGTGCTCGAACTTCGGGATGACACGATCCACCTGGGTCTGTTGGAGCATCACCTCCGATATGAGCGTGACGTAGGGGCCACCTACATCCCTCCACGGCAGCCGACGACCATGGTCGCCGTACCAGGAGAGGAGCGACGCGTTTCGCGAAGATGTCGACGTGTCAGGCGTCACGGAGCGACGTAGACGACGACGCCAACGTCGGTGCCCTGAGGAACCGAGGTACCTGCAGCAGGGTCTTGCGACGCGATCGTGTCGATGAGCGCTGCGTCGGTGGTCTCGATCGTCCCGGTCTGGGTGACCGCCCCGAGACCGATGCTCGTTGCCAACGCCTGTGCATCGGTGACGGTCATCCCGCTGAAGTCGGGTACATCGGGTTGGTAGAGATAGATCGTCACCTGGACGAAGCTGCCTTCGTCCACGACTGTCTCGGCGACAGGGTCTTGCGATGCAACCGTTCCATCGAGACTCTGATCGTTCGTCACCGTCGTACCAAGGAGGTCGACGTTGAGCCCAACTGCTGCTGTGGTGTCCTGGGCTTGTGTGATCGTCATCGAGGTGAGATCCGGCACCGTGACCTGCTGAACGACTCCTAGTTTCACGGTCACCTCGGAACCCACTTCCACGGTGGTGCCCGTAGCCGGTGCTTGCTCGGCGACCTTGCCGATGAGGCCCGAACTGATCGGGACCTCGACGGTGTCCGGGCTCACGACGATGAGGAGACCGAGATCGCCGAGGGCGCGGCGGGCCTGCTCTACCGACATGCCACTCAGATCGGGGACATCGACTGGTTCTGGACCCTTGCTCACGATCACGAAGATCGTGGCATCTCTTGGCACCGTCTGGCCGGCCGCCGGGTTGGTTTCGATCACAAAGCCCGTCAGGACATCGAGGGAGAACTCCTCTTGCGTCTCGATGTTGGTGAACCCTGCCCTGGTGAGTTCGAGGACGGCGGTATCGGCAGTCTTGCCGGAAACGCTTGGCACCTGTATCGACGACGGACCGCTCGAGACAACGAGATCGACTGCGGTCTCGGGGGGTGCGGTGGTTCCACCCGACGGTGTCTGTGCGATGACGATGTTCTCATCGGTGTCTTCGGTGAAGACATACTCGATCTTGCCTATCACGAAGCCCTGCGACTCGATACGGGTTATGGCGACGTCCCTGTTCTCTCCGATGAGGTTCGGGATCCCGAACGTCTCGGGTCCTGTGGAGACGACGACGGTGACGAAGCTCCCCGGTTCGAGTTCGGTGTCGGCCGGTGGCTCGGTACGGATGACGAATCCGGTTTGGATCTCTTCGTGGGCCTCCCTGAGCTCCTTCACCTTGAGGTCGAGTTCCTGAAGATTGACGAAAGCATCCTGAGAAGGAAGGCCGGCAAGATCGGGGACGCTGACCGTGGACGCAACGGCATCTCCCCCGGAAAGGAGGCGGAGGAGCAGCCACAACCCAATGAGGAGTATGACTACCAGGCCTCCAACGGCGAACCAGTACGACGTCTGAGATCGCTCATCTGCGGGAGCCTCGAACGTCTGGGTCGGTTGCACGCCACCCATCTGGGCCGGTACCGCTGCGGCCGGTGGGGGGATCATCGCTGTGGCGGCACCGGCCATGACCGCGGCCGCGGCGATCGGCTCGGACCCACCGAGGTATCGCATGAGATCGTCCCGGAACGCGTCGGCCGTCTGGTACCGGTTCGCTGGATCTTTCGCCATGGCGTGGGCAACGATCGCCGAGATCTCCGGTGGAACGTCGGGGTTCACTTGATCTGCAGTGGCAGCAGTCTCTGAAACGTGTTGATAGGCGACGGCGACGGGGCTGTCGCCGGTAAAAGGAGGTTTTCCGGCAAGGCTCTCGTACAGGACGATGCCGAGCGAGTACACGTCGGAGCGTTCATCTGCGGGGAGGCCCTGTGCCTGTTCGGGGGAGAAGTATGTCGCTGTGCCGATGACGGCACCGGTTCGGGTCAGTTCCTCGGAGTCGTCGAGGGCACGCGCGATGCCGAAGTCGGTGACCTTCACTGCCCCGTCGGCAGTGATCATGATGTTCCCCGGCTTGACGTCTCGGTGGTAGACACCGTGCTGGTGAGCAATAGAGAGGGCAGCCGCTGTCTCAGCCGCTATCTCGGCAGCTCGACGGGGGAGAAGAGCGCCTTCGCTCTTGAGGATCTGGCGGAGGGTGCGGCCCCGGATGAGCTCCATGACCATGAAGTAGGTGCCGTTGTCCTTCCCCCAGTCGTAGATGGCAACGATGTTGGGGTGTGAGAGGTTTGCTGCCGCCTGAGCTTCTCTCCGGAACCGTGCAACGAACGCCTCATCCGACGCGAAGTTGGCATGCAGGACCTTGACGGCAACGGCGCGATTCAACAGAGTGTCTTCGGCCTCGAAGACGTCAGCCATCCCGCCTCGGGCGAGATGCTTGATGATCCGGTATCTGTCGGAGAGGACGCGATTTTCCACGTATCGGAGGGTACTTCCCACTGAGGGATAGCCATGGGAACTCGAGCAGATACCAGATCACAGAACACAGACCATCGTCTGGCATCTGACGTCTGAGGCCTTATCTGTCGAAGAACTCGGCAAGGACCTTCTGTGCAATCGGGGCAGCGACGCTTCCGCCCGTTGCCGTCTCACCGAAGTCGCCTCCGGACTCCACGACGACGGCGATCGCGATGGATGCGTCGTCCGGCCCGGCCTCGACGGGTCCGAACCCGATGAACCACGCATGGGGTGGTCGTTCGCTCATTTCAGCGGTGCCCGTCTTGCCAGC
>VAPL010035351.1_pt1 | contig 10781 bp, 6 predicted proteins | sample 3395061 | NCBI WGS metagenome assembly VAPL01 (sample SAMN08290444, study PRJNA428436) | hydrothermal vent metagenome | isolation source: Deep-sea hydrothermal vent chimney 2 | place: Pacific Ocean: Juan De Fuca Ridge | depth 2182 m m
CAAAGCTCTGGCTGACTCGGCCAGAGCTGAAGTCGAGGTCAGAAGGCAGGGGCTTAACTTATTGGAAGTTGGTCCTCGTAAGGAAGATATTGCCATTGCAAAGGCTGAACTGGCTAATCGCAATGCTGCATTAATATTGGCACGGCAAAAATTGGATGATGCCAATCTTTATTCCCCTGACCACGGAATTATACGTAAACGTATTCTTGAGCCAGGTGACATGGCTTTCCCGCAAACACCGGCTATTACGTTGGCTTTTAGTAATCCCGTTTGGGTGCGAGCTTATTTATCGGAAAGGGCGCTGGGTAAAATTGCACTGGGTACAGCGGCAACCATTACAACTGATAGTTTCCCCGACAAAACCTACCGTGGTTGGGTCGGATATATTTCTCCCACAGCTGAATTTACGCCCAAGAATGTACAGACAGAAGAACTGCGAACGCGTCTGGTTTATTCGGTACGGATTTTTGCCTGTAACCCACAGCATGAGCTGCGATTGGGGATGCCGGTAACGGTGCGTATTGCGACGGATCAACCTCCTGCATTGCAGCAGCCTGCCAGTAAAAACTGTGAAGACCCATCTCAACCCGGGAGCCAAATCGGGAAGCAGGTCGAGGATTAAACAGCCATGACCGAATCTGCTCTTGTTGTTGCGGGAGTTAGCAAAACATTCCACAGCGGTGGACGTCAATTGCAGGCATTAGCGGATGTGAGTTTTACTATCCAGAGTGGTCGGATTAGTGGGTTAATTGGGCCCGATGGTGCAGGCAAAACGACTTTAATGCGACTTGCATGTGGATTACTGCTGCCCGATCAGGGGCAGATTAAAGTAACGGGTATTGATGTATTGCAAGATCCGTTGCAAGTACAAACTAAAGTTAGTTATATGCCTCAGCGCTTTGGTCTTTATGAAGACTTAAGTGTGCAGGAAAATCTGGATCTTTATGCAGACCTGCAAAATGTGCCATTGCAACAACGGGCAGCCCGTTATTCCGAGCTAATGAATATGACTGGACTTAGTCCGTTTACCAACCGGTTAGCCGGCAAACTTTCCGGTGGTATGAAACAGAAGCTGGGACTGGCTTGTACCTTGATTCGGCTACCCCAATTATTAATACTTGATGAGCCCACGGTGGGGGTTGATCCTGTTTCACGCCGAGAGCTTTGGCAAATTATTTACCGTCAGGTAGAACAAGCCGGTATGACAGTATTGTTAAGCACGGCCTATCTGGATGAAGCCGAACGATGTGATGCGGTAATTTTGCTTCATGAAGGTAAAGTACTGGCACAAGGTGAACCACAGGATTTTAGTCAATCAGTTAACGATCGGGTCTTTCAGGTTAAGGCAAAAAATTTGGGGCATCGACAGTTACAGGAAAAATTGAATCGGGCACCAGATGTGCTGGATGCTCTGATTGAAGGTGAAACCGTTCGCCTCGTTATGCAAACATCGGGTATGCCTGGCGCGAGTGTCATATTACCTGATGAGAATGACGTTACCATAACAGCAGTTAAACCACGCTTTGAAGATGCGTTTATTGCCAAACTCAAAAACCGTCCAAAAAAGGAGAAACAAAAACTTTCTCTTCATGTGGCGATAAGCGGCAATAAGGATGATAATGTTATTCAGGTAAAAAATTTGCTACGTCGTTTTGGTGACTTTGTTGCGGTCAATAACCTTAGCTTCAGTGTTAAGCGGGGTGAGATTTTTGGTTTACTCGGTGCGAATGGTGCGGGCAAGTCGACAACCTTTCGAATGCTCTGTGGCTTATTGCCAGCCAGTTCAGGACAACTTGCGGTGGCCGGTCACGATTTGCGTATTGCTGCTACGCAAGCCCGTAGTCGAATCGGTTATATGGCGCAGAAATTTTCGCTTTACACTAATCTTTCCGTAATACAGAACCTGCGTTTTTTTTCCAGTGCCTATGGCTTGTTTGGTAAACAGCAAAATGAACGACTTGAATGGGCACTTACAACCTTTGAACTGGAAAGCTATCGGGAAAGTAATGCAGGAGAGCTGCCACTGGGTTATAAACAACGTCTTTCCTTTGCTGCGGCACTGATGCATGAACCTGAAATTTTATTCCTGGACGAGCCTACTTCCGGTGTTGATCCTTTGGCACGACGGGAATTTTGGGTAAGAACAAACGCACTTGCCGAAATGGGTGTCACCGTTTTGGTCACAACCCATTTTATGGAAGAAGCTAATTACTGCGATCGGCTGGTGATTATGGCCGATGGTGAAATGCTGGCTGAAGGTACGCCGCTGGAAATGAAAAATCTGGCTCGCAGTAATAATAACCCCGACCCTACGATGGAAGATGCTTTTATCCGGCTTATCGAACAGAAAGAGGAAGTGGCTTAATGACAAGCTCCGCAGCCCGAATGCGATTGCTGGGTATAATCCGCAAGGAAACCTGGCAAATTCTGCGTGACCCATCGAGTATATCCATCGCTTTTATTATGCCTGTGGTGTTGTTGTTTTTGTTTGGTTATGGCGTGTCACTGGATGCAAAACATATCCCGATAGGCATTGTTATTGAACAGGCGGATCAGGCAACTGAATCGTTGAGTGGATCATTTAATCGTTCCGAATTTTTTAGCCCCGTTCATTTCTCGAATATTCAGGATGCTGAACAGGCAATGGAGCAGCGTAAAATTGAGGGCATTATCTGGATGCGTGGCAATTTTTCCGCCAGTTTATTATCCGGACACGAGTCACCGATTGGCGTCATTATTAATGGCGTGGATTCGAATCAGGCTAATATTACCCGGGGTTATATCGAAGGTGTCTGGCAGTCCTGGTTGGGGCATTATGCCGAGATGCAGGGTATTCCCTTGTTTTTGCCAGTGCAACTGGAACAACGGGTCTGGTTTAATGAAGCCTTATCCAGTCGATTATTTCTGGTTCCCGGTTTAATCGCAATTATTATGACTTTGATTGGCTCCTTACTTACTGCCATGGTGGTCGCGAGGGAATGGGAACGCGGCACCATGGAAGCGTTAATGGTGACACCGTTACATATGAGCGAAATGATAGCAGGTAAATTAATTCCTTACTTTATATTGGGAATGGGAGGGATGTTATTCAGTGTGATACTTGCTGTGTGGCAGTTTGATGTTCCCTTGCGCGGTTCCTTCTGGCTGCTTACGCTCAGTTCGGCTTTGTTTATGTTGGTGGCTCTGTTGATAGGGCTTTTGATTTCCATTGTTGCAAAAAACCAGTTTGTTGCCGGGCAAATTGCCATCATTGTGACATTCCTGCCAGCATTTATTCTTTCAGGTTTTTTGTTTGATATTAATTCCATGCCCGCCGCCATTCAACTTATTACTCATCTGGTACCGGCACGCTACTTTGTCGCCATCCTGCAAACGTTATTTCTAGCTGGTGATGTCTGGCCAGTGGTACTAGCAAACATGGGTGCACTGTTTCTTATGTTGATTTTCTTTTTTACTCTTGTCTGGCGCAAGTCTTATAAAAGGTTGGAATAGTTATGTCTTTTAGACATATTATCGCTCTTGCTATTAAGGAATTTCTTGCGCTACTGCGTGACAAACGTAGTCGCATTGTTATTATCGGCCCCCCGATTGTGCAATTGCTGGTGTTCGGGTTTGCGGCTACTTATGATCTCAATCATGTCCCCATTGCTATCTATAATCAGGATACGGGCTCGGCTTCCCGTGAGCTGATTAGTCGTCTTGATGGTTCGCCTAACTTCCATGTTATTAAAACCATTAGTAATGAGTCGGGCATTGCACCGTTAATTGATAATAAAGAAGTATTGCTGGTATTGAATATTAGCCCTCACTTTACAAAAGACATGCTGCGCGGGATAAGCACGCCACTGCAACTTATCCTTGATGGGCGAAATTCCAATACTGCGATGATTGCCATGAATTACGTACGCACGATCTTGCTGGATTTTAATCTCGCCTGGATGCAGACCCATGGACAGGCAAAGGCTAAAACCAGCCCAAAAGTTACGTTGGTGACGCGCAACTGGTATAACGAAAACCTTCAATCCCGCTGGTTTATTATTCCCGGTATTGTTGGCTTATTAACTCTGGTCGTAACGTTGTTGGTAACGGCGCTATCTGTTGCCCGTGAACGTGAAGCAGGCACATTTGATCAGTTGCTGGTTACCCCGCTGCGCCCCGTAGAAATTCTTATTGGTAAAGCGATTCCCGGTATGGTGATAGGGCTGGTTGAAGCAACCATTGTTCTTATTCTTATGGTGGCGTTGTTTAATATCCCGATGCGTGGCGATATTGGTGCACTGTATCTCGGGATTATACTTTTTCTGCTTTCTGCTACCGGTATGGGGTTAATGATATCGACCATTGCGGCTACTCAGCAACAGGCTATATTGGGTGCTTTCCTGTTTTTGGTGCCAGCGGTTATTCTTTCAGGTTTTTCTACTCCTATCGCTAACATGCCGGAAGTCGTACAATGGCTAACTTACCTCGACCCCTTACGTTACTTTCTTATTATTGTGCGGGGTGTTTTTCTGGAAGGTGATAGCTATTCATTATTATTTCATCAGTACTGGCCGATGCTGATTATTGGTATAACAACGTTGACTTTGTCTGGTTGGTTATTTCGCCATCGGATGTACTGATTTGTTATTGTTTTACCGTTATTAAACTAACCCGCGATGATTGAAACCAATCATAACTAATATCAACAGGAGAATACCGACTGCCAAAAGGGTAAAACCAAATACATGATAAAGTATGTTGGCATTTTTACTGGGTGGCTTGACCAGATATTTTTCCAGCTCGCCATTCTTAACGAGTCGTTCATATTCTAACGGGCGTTCTTCTTTAAATTCTTCCAGATCCCAGCTACCACTGAACATAACCGTGTCCAACGGGAACTTGGACGGTCTGAAATGGTTATTGAAGAAATGTACAACAAACAGTGTTGTTACAGCAAGGAAAGCTTCAACTCCGTGTGCGATCGAAGCGATGTTAAATGCCCAGCCAGGTAAATGGTTTATTAAACTTGGTGATGTCCAGAGCATGAGGCCGGAAATACCGATAACAATGGCTCCCCAGTAAACAGCCCAGTAATCAAATTTTTCCCAATACGTCCAGCGGTCAAATTTGGGTTGCTCGCCCTTATTAAAAAACCATTTAAATTGTGCCTTCATGTCATGCCAGTCTTTCATTCTTGGTAGTAATGAATCCGGGCCAAACCAGTCAAATGATTTTTTATCGAGTATCTGGTTAATTATTACAACACCATGTAATAAAATAGTAAGAATAAAGACCAGCCCAACACCACGATGTATAACCCCGAATATTTGTGGGCCGCCAAATGCATGCATTATTGCCATCGACCAGTTGGTGTCGGCGTATAACACCGACATGCCTGTTAGCGTTAAGGTCATCACCGACAAGGCTAATACCCAGTGATTGAGCCGCCAGTACCATTTAAAACGCTGGAAATGTTTATCGCTATGTTTTTTCTCGGGCTTGATACGTACAGGAACCGATGCCGAGTTTTGTGTGTACCATTTTACAACCCGTAATTTATATTCGCGGTAGAACCAGAGCATGGAATGGCTATAGAAAAATATTAAAACAATAACCACGATGGTAATCATCAGTTTACCGGCGATATACATATAAGGGTATTTATCAAATTCTGTGGTATTGCCGTGGGGGCGGTATTGAGTAATATTGTCGTTGGCATTTTCATGGCATTCACGACAGGTTTTTAACAGGTTGGCTTTGTTAACCATTGATGCCGGGTTATCTTTGCTGTGTGTCTGATGGCCTGAATGGCAGTCAACACAGCGTGCAACATCTTTACTGCCTAGCCATGCAAGCTGACCATGTGTGGTTGACATGTAACTGGCGGTTTCTTTTACATGACAACCACCACAGTTTTTTGTCACCATGCGGTGGCCAGCAAGATCTTTTGATTTAATGACTTCATGCGAGCTATGGCAATCGGTACAGGTTGCGCTGTCACCTAACCAGGGGCGTTTTATTCCAATAACATGCACCGACTTATTATATTCCTTGAGTTCTTTTTCATGGCAGCTGCCGCACATTTCGGGCGAGTTTTCACGGTAGCTAAGTGAATGTGGATCGGAACTTAAATAAACATAATGTGCGGTATGGCAACTGTAGCAAGTGGCGTTGTTTTTGGCCTTTTTATTCGCATGAATCGACTTTTTATATTTAATGGTATTAACGACCACATCAAGTTCGGTTTTCCCTTTGTCTTTAACGCGTCCAATTTTCCGGTTTTTTAAATCGACTGTCTTTTTTTCGAGATCAGTATGGCAGGTTATGCAGTCGACTGCTTTAAGAGGCTCTTTTGTATGGGGGACTTTTTCTATATCGGTATGGCAATCGGTACATTTTAATTCACCATGTAAACTTTTTTGCATGGCTTCATAGTTTACATCGAGGGAGCGCCTGGGCCCGACTCCTGTTTTGCCCAGGGGAATGGCATAACCTTTAACACCGTGACAATCAAGGCATTCGGCATCTTTAAATTCTTTTGCATCAATAACAGAAGAGCCTGTACACAAAAGACCGACAAGCAGGAAATAGCTTAATTTAATCATGGCGAATTAATTATTAAATACAAAGTTAAAAGGCAACTTGAAATAAAATGACCCAGGCTTATAAATTAAGCGAGGGCCATTTTTATTTACTTTTTGGAGGTAAAGCCGTGGTTGTCACTGTCTTCAGGTGACCATGCTTTAGGTGGCTTTTTACCAAGGAACCAGCGGTGCATTTCTGAATTAAGAATTTCATCCAGTTTAGCCTGCACTTTCTTTGCTGATTTCTTCTTGCCACTTGTTTCTGCTTTGTGAATAAGCTCTTTTACTTCAGGAACTAGCTCCATATAAAAACGATGTGCAACCTCGTACATACCTTCCCAATGTGCATAATCCGGTGCCAGCATTGCCGCACCATGGCGTGCGCGACGGCCTTCATGATGCCACAGGTGGAAATAAGTCCATTCAATTTTGTCATTGAACTTAACCGGGTCGATTAACTCTTCTTCTTTTAATACCGTGATTAATTGTTTGGCCGGGATTGCAAATTTATCATTAAATAAGTTAATAAAGGCATCCAGCTGTTCGTAGAAATTATCAACAATGTTGCGGCCATGGCAAGCAACACAGACCGACTTCATGTCTTTACGGCGGTGTAACCAGGGTTTAACTTTTTTGCCTTGCTCAATGGCCTTGGCATCTATTTTAAAAGAAACCGGGGCACGCAAGTTCCATGAAATACGGCTACCGATATCATGATTCACCGGTAAATCTGTCGTCGCAGACATATGGCAGGTTGCACAAGTCGGGGCGGCACTGTAATCCTCGCCGGGGATCCATTTATTTGAATCCATATTCATTTTTTCTATATTGGCTCTAAAGGCAACGCCATGAACAGATTCTTCGTAAATTTCTTTTTGTGGGTGATCGGGACCTAAATGGCAACGGCCACAGTTATCAGGGTGACGTGCTTGTGCTACAGAAAAATTATGCCGTAAGTGACAAGCGGAGCAGGCACCCTTTGAGCCATCAGGGTTAATTCGCCCCACACCCGTATTAGGCCAGGTTGCGGAATTGAGCGAGCCGTCCGATTCAACGCGCACAATGGAGCCATGGCAACCGGCACAACCAACAACCACAACCGGTGATGTGCCATGCAGTGTGGGCGCGCCTTCAACAACTTCTGCCAGCACATTATCCAGCGAACCTAAAATATTACCGGCAGTTGCGTGGTGGCTTTTATCAAATTCTTCCACTTCTTTTTCGTGGCAATTGCCACAATCTTTTGGTGACACAATCACTGAAATAACAAAGTCTTTATGTTTAATCGCATCTTTATCGGTTGGCTTGGCTTTATGGCATTCATAACAACCAACATTGGCGCGGTAATGCTTTGAGTTTCCCCACATATCATAAATGCCAGGGCTCTTTTCACGGTGACAGGAAACGCACTGTGCGCTTTCTTTACTTAAATCTGCAAACCCTTTTAATAGAGTTACTGGTTCTGTTTTCTTATTGCTCTTGCTTGCTGCAAATACAGCCGACTGGAAGCCAAATAAAATGATAAGTAATAAAAAAGCAGCTTTAAAACTGCTTGAAGTTGCTAGATCTGTCATGTGTTTTTCCTGCGTATAGTATTCTTGGTTTTTACAGGATTTTGCAATAAGCATACCAAACATGTGTGTATAGAGTTAACAGATTGTTATTACTCAGTATTTTGGTCTTTAGTTACGTGTTTTTACGGCTGCTTTGGTGTGCGGGGGGAGGGAAAGTCGCACTGTAATAAAGCGTTAATGAGCGGGCTCTCACTATAATGGGGCGCATTATTATGAATAAAATTGGCTGGATTTAATCTTTGGATAAGCTGAAAGAAGAACAGTTGTGCAATTCTAAGCCAATTCAACTGCTTTTGCTGTTACAGGGTGTTTAGCTTGCTCAATCATCTCTTGCGCATGTGAACGGGTTTGTTCCGTAATATTCACACCACCGAGCATTCTGGCTATTTCTTCAATGCGATCTTGTTTTGATAAATTTGTAATTTGGGTTGTGGTGACTTTTTTATCCGATGTTTTATTGACCTGCAAGTGGTGGTGACCGAGTGCAGCCACTTGCGGCAAGTGGGTGACGCAAAGCACCTGGCTGTGTTCAGATAATGCGCGCAGTTCCAGCCCGACAATTTCTGCCACGCGGCCGCCGATACCCACGTCCACTTCGTCAAACACCAGTGTTGGAATACGGGTGTCTTTTGCAGTAATAACATTAATCGCTAAACTGATACGGGATAGCTCGCCACCGGAAGCCACTTTGGCAAGTGGTTTTAGTGACTGACCGGGGTTGGCGCTGACTAAAAATTCAACTGTATCTAAACCCAGCGCAGAAAAGTTTGTATCATCTGGCACATTGCTGCTAACTTCAAACTTGCCACCTTCCATGCCTAAGGTTTGCATACTGGCTGTCACCAGTTTTGATAATTTTTTAGCCGCAGCCTGTCGTTTCTTTGTAAGTTCACTTGCTGCACCAAGATAGGCATTGGCTGCCTGTTCAATTTCGGACTCTAAATTGCCTAAACGCACATCGGCATTTTCCAGCGTATCGAGCTCTTTGCTTAGTTTTGGTAATAAGGTATGCAGCTCATTGCTACCAATATTATGTTTGCGTGACAGGTTCTGAATGTCGGCCAAACGCTGTTCTAATAATTCAAGGCGTTGTGGATCAATTTCCAGTGACGATGTGTAGTTGCGTAATTCACTGGTGGCTTCTTCAATATTGATAAGGGCGTTATTTAATAATTCATTGGCGGGCTTAATCGCTTCGTCCAGTTTACTCAGAGTATCGAGTTCGGCGATTGATTTATTCAGAATATGGTTAACGTTAATGTTCTCATCATCCATCAAGCTGCGTAAAACAGAATCACTGCTGCTCAATAGCTGGTTGGCATTGGCGAGGCGCTTATGTTCTACTTCAATTTCCTTTACTTCGCCTTCTGCTAAATTGAGCGTTTCGAGTTCATCGACCTGATAGCGTAGCAAGTCCAGTTGTGCAGAGCGATCCTGACTGGCCTGGGTTAACCGCTGGTATTCAGTATTAAGTTGTTGCCATGTTTTAAAGGTTTGCTTTACATTATCGAGTAGCTTCTGGTTTTTAGCGTAGTCGTCCAGTAATAGTCGCTGTAAATCCGCTTTTAATAATGACTGGTGTTCATGTTGTCCATGTAGATCGACCAGTTTCTCACCGAGCTCACGGAGCAATTTAACCGGGCTGGGGATACCATTAATAAAGGCTTTGGATGTGCCATTGGTATTGATAGAGCGGCGAATAATACATTCGTTTTCGCTATTCATTTCATGTTCAACCAGCCAGGCTTCTGCGTCGGGGGCATCGGTGGTGCTAAAGCTTACGCTGATTTCGGCCTTGTCGCAGCCGTGGCGTACAATGGAACTATCGGCACGATCGCCAAGTGACAAGCCCAGTGCATCGAGCAGAATGGATTTGCCAGCACCAGTTTCGCCGGTGACGATGGTTAAGCCATTGTTGATTTCAATATCGAGTTTTTCAACAACCGCAAAATTCCAGATGTGTATGTAAGTTAGCATGGTCTTAAGTTTATTCTTTGAGTCGTTACAGGTTTTCGCCCCAGTGTAATTTTGCACGCAAAATTTCAAAGTAGTCGTGTTTACAGGGATGGATAATGCGCACAATGGATTTTTTCTTGAAGATATGGATTTTATCACCACTGTCAACGGGCAGGTTAATTTGCCCATCGCAACTGAGTTGTACTTTTGTACTGACTGCTTCGCGTACAATAATTTCAATCTCGCTGTCACCATCAATCACAATGGGGCGGTAGCTCATGCTGTGTGGGCAAATCGGTACCAGAACCATTGCATCCATATCCGGTTCCAAAATGGGGCCACCACCGGACAAGGCATAGGCGGTCGAACCCGTCGGGGTTGAAACAATCAGACCATCGGAACGCATGCTGTTGAGCCAGCGACCATTTATATAGGTCTCGGTCTCAATCATACGTGCCATTTCCCATTTGTGGACGACCACATCATTAAAGGCATCGGATTCGGTAAAACTGCCATCGGCATGTTCGATGCGCGCAGTGAGCATAATGCGGTGTTCTTCCTCGAATTTGCCATCGAGAATTTCGCCCATGCGCTGGGTCATTTCGTAGGGTGAAACATCCACTAAAAAACCCAAACGCCCCAGGTTAATTCCTAACACAGGGCACTTGTAGTCGATAAGGTTACGCAC
>VAPL010354246.1_pt1 | contig 10773 bp, 5 predicted proteins | sample 3395061 | NCBI WGS metagenome assembly VAPL01 (sample SAMN08290444, study PRJNA428436) | hydrothermal vent metagenome | isolation source: Deep-sea hydrothermal vent chimney 2 | place: Pacific Ocean: Juan De Fuca Ridge | depth 2182 m m
ATCCATCCAATCCATCTGACATTAAACATTTTTATTTAATGATTTATAAATTCTAAAACTAAATTCGGCAGCCCAACACAGGGTTACCGAATTATATTTAAACCTTTATATTAAGCATTAAATGGTACGGTATTGCTAACAATGCAACAATCAATTTAAGTTTGAGAACGATGATATCGCTTTACACCGATGACAACTTACTTAAATCGAATGCGTCTTACCAAATAAATTAATGCTAACACTAAAAGTAATGGCATTAGTGGATCAAAACGCGAATTTCGTTGAACAGTACAACCGCCGCCAGTACTTACACTTGAAGCTCCGGCTACATTTGTAGTGCCGCTCGTATCTGCAGCAGTAAACGTATTTGGATTAACATCAGCGATGGTTATCACAGAATACAGACCACCTATTCCCGCCTGACTGCTGTTCGATAATCGCATACGACGATCAAATATTGAAAAATCACCAGCAGCAGAAGCAGTAATTACCGCATCACGAGTTTGGCCAGCAGGTAATAACACAGAATATTGTGAACGTGGATATGGATATAAATTGCCATATTCAGCAACAATACTCGCATGATGTCCATTGATCATAGGAACATGATTTTCAAGTCCTGCATTTAAGAAACGAAACAATATAGTTGAACCAAGTAAACCGCCGTAAATCTTAGCAGTAGCAGGTATTAATGGTGTTGTTGCAGTTGCCGCCACTCCGAGAGTATAGGCTTCACCATTAACTAAAAAATATCTTGGTTTAAAGTTAATAGTACTTGAATACGCAGGCGTGCCATAAGTTAAGTCAGCAACTGCTTGGTGTAATGTTGGATCTATTTCACTATAAAGCATTGTAACAGAACGGTCGAACGAAACACCGGCATAAGCAGTTGCTTTAACTGCTGGAGTTGTTACCGTTGCTGCAACTGCTGCAGTATTTTCTTGAATCGCAGCTCCGTATAAACCCATTTGAATTTGTTTTGCAATATGGGTTCCGGATTGATACAAGTATGTACCCGGTTTCACAGTGAAGTCATAAACACCGGTTGCACCTGCTGCCGTTTCGTGTGTAAACGAACGAACACGACCATTGGCATTTCGTACTGGCACTACAGCGGTTGGTGTTGTTAACCCCGGTATTGTAACCGATACGGAATCCGGTAAAGTATTACGTAAATTGATAGTTAAAGCGGTATCACCAACGGGAACAATAATCTCCGGTCCAGGTACTGTTGCTGAACTACACGTTGCACTAGCATCATCAAAACCATAACCCCACATAACAACCTGAACACCATCAGGCATTTGTTTCGTCACAACGCCCGTACATAAATTTTGTACTGCAGCATTAGCTTGGATTGATGCTGCTAATAAGGCAGATAACATTAATCCTTGCTTTAACATAGGTTTAGTTTTTAATTTGTTAAATTTCATGTCTCTCCCCCTATTTAGGTATTACGACGTTGAAAGGCTCAACGACCATCATTGTTAACATGCCACCAGGGTAGATATCATTATTAACAATTTCTCTTTCATTATGTGAATGCCACATATAGAACATACCACCATTTAAATTTAAACCACCTTCACCAGGAGGAAGATTAGCAAATGCACCTAAAAACGGGCTACCACTGTAATAACCACCAAAGGAAAGTTCCGCTTGGTTGGTGCGTGTTGTTGGAAAGGGTTTATTATGATCAGGACAATATTCTTTTGTAACCGTGTCATAACCATTTGGTGTGTCACAGGTATGTGCAGATGCAGGATCAGCAGCAACGTCACCAAGAATATCCCAGCCAAGTTTTTCACCAGTCCAGCCCCATAATACGTCGTATGTTGCACCGGGCACAGCTTGTAAAGTGAAATCTTCACGCGCTAAATCAACACTGTTTGCCGCAGGACTGCTTTGCATTAATCGACCATCACGCGCTAACATTTTAAAATGATTACCGTGAGTGTGGAACGGATGTAAATCGCGACCGGCATTAACAAACCGGATTAATGCCGTATCACCCGGATGAACCTGAACCAAACTGCCCATTGGTTGATAAGGCAGATACGGTGCATTTGAAGGTGCTACGGTATCGGGACCATTACGACCATTGATAAACCATAACACTGGATGATGTTCAGTATTGTCAATTGCTTCAACTTCAGCAAGACTGTTTGCAAATTCAATTGCATAATGAACTTGTGGATCCATTTCAGTTAAAACAAATAAATACTCATAATCATATGCCGTATCTGCTGTGCCATAAGCCTGTGTAGCAGTTATGGTTGCAGCTAAAGTTGGTCGTACTACGATAGTGCCAATCAAGCCCATTTCTAACTGAGTTGTTTGACTAGTGCCACTTTGATACATATAAGTACCAGGCGTTGTTGCTGTAAACGTATAAGTAACAACATCTAAAGGGTCGCTTGTTTCGTTAGTAATCAACCCTGCCGTTCCACCTGTTACGGTAACATTTTGTTGGCCAGGAAAAATCATTGAGGTTTTAATACCTAAAGGAACCGTCACATTTAAACTGTTGGTTAAATTAACCGTAACCACGTCACCTTGATTTACAATTATGGTTGGCCCTGGATACTGCATCACACCACCGGCTGCTGCATAACCCCAAATCAACAAACTATCACCATCTGGCGTTGTTATATAACCTTCACTTGCAGTTAAATTAAAGACAGGTGCGCCTGCCACTGTTGTGTCGGATATCCCTTCAATGACAGCATAAGCAGGTGTGCTTATCACCACCATTGTTAAAATGCTAATCACCCATTTTAGTGACTTGCTGTATTGTTTTAAAAAAATATTCATTTTAATTTCTCCTAGTACGTCACTAATTAAATTACAGGTAAAATTTTAATTTCAGTCATCATGCCACCAAAATCTTCTGGTCCATTACTGAGGTAATTTAAGTTTGTGGTGTAAAGAAAATACGTTCCAGGTGCAACACCAGTTGTATCAATGATGACATCCCGTGATTCACCACCACCAATGGTAACAGAGTTAGTTTTATAACTAATGTCTTTACCATCGGGGCCGCGTAACAGTCTTGCGCCAATACCAACAACTTTCATGGTTAACCCATTAACAGCAATACTAAAATAATTCGTTACACTTAAATTTGAAAAACGTAATAATATTTTTTGGCCTGCAGTTGCAACGACATTTGAACTAACTTTTTGAGATGGCTTACCACCATTTTCTGCTGGTGCAGGTAGCACAGCAGGATTGATAGTATCAGGATAACCACGTCCATTAATCATGCCATAGTTATCAAACATGTTTGCAAACGGCAGTGGTTGAACACTCATACTGGCATCATGAAAAACAGAGTCAAAAGACGATAACTGCATTGGATATTCAACGTCATAATATGTTGAACCGTCACCATCGTTATAAACATATTCATTGCCGGTGCTATGAGTAAAATTAGCCCCTAATGGCGTTTGATCGGCCAATTTATTTTGTGCTGGTTTAACGTATAAGTTACCAATCATACCCATTTGCATATGTTCTGATGCTTCCACATGGCAGTGATACATATATGTACCCGGCTGAACAACGTTATAGTAATACGCTAAACTGGCTCCTAAATTGACACTTATTGAGGAATCTGGCACACCATCATAATAAGATGATGCGTTAGGAAAACCGTGAAAATGGACTGTATGCGGGTCGGCCAAATCGGGTCGATCTGACATACCAATATTGGTCAGGGTCAGATAAAACTCATCTCCTTCATCTAAGGTTATCGTTGGCGCAGGAAATTCTGCAGCGCGAATACCTGCGTCTAAAGCCAAACCTTGATCAATTCCAGTTAAATCTGAAAAACCAAACATATATTGCAATTTACCGTCGGCCATAGTGATGTAACCATCACCTGCACCAAGATGCATACATTTAACATTCGCAGGTGTTGTCGGATCATCAACCACAGCATTGCTATCAGTATCACCAGGACACTGAATAAATGCTGCGGCATTAGCATTCACAGACACTAACATTAAGGCGCTAACTATAGCGGCCGGTAATACCTTTAAGTATGTAGAGTTCATCGAAAACTGCCCCATTTGTGTTCGGTTTTGTAAAAAATGCGTCACTGTTTTATTTGCTAAATTAAACATCAGTTACACCTCGCTATTTATTGCTGCGTTATTTGGCTTTGTTTTCCCTACTCTCTTGTTCGTGAATTGACGACGAATAACATAGAGTAGTGAGAACAACAGCAACATAGGAAGAAGCGGATCAAATCGGGAAGCAACTTGTATAGTACAACCACCACCACTTGAGATAGTCGAATTAGATGCTGGCAGTAGTGACCTTGCTGTCGTTGTTGCTACACCATTTAAAGCCACACCGTTAACGACTTCCAGAGGCGCCCCTACTAATTGATCTGCACCCGCATCAATTCGATTATGACGTTCATCATTATCAATATCAAAATCAAGCTGTGCTATTCTTCGTAAGAGATCAACACTGCCTAAATTAATAGCCGAGCTATTTTGTGTAATACGATAATTACTACCAAGATCATTATTTGGCGATAAACTTGGTTGCGTTAACGTTAATGGACCATAGCGTAGATCTATAAAATTACCACCTTCATCAAATGCAGGTTGTACACCTAGAATCGTTGTTAATTCAAGTTGATTCACAACAGCAACTTGATCAATTGGTGCATTAACATATGCATTCACAAATAAAGGATCGGCACTAGAGTTAGAAACATCAGTTCCTGTTGTATTGGTTAACACACTTGACTCAGGATCTAAATTACCTGCAACACCAATCACACCATAATCGTTAATACCATCAGGAATTAACTCAAATGGCGTCACAACATTTCCTTGATTAACTTGAAAGTGAAAAGAGCGGTTATTCCAAACAATATTGTTAGCGAACTCGGGATTAGAGAAAAGTCCAAGCTGAGCAAGTTCATTACCGTGTAGAAACACTGCAAGAGCATCTTTCAATCTTGTAGTGTGTGCATATGACGCAACCCCTGCAATACGTGGTTGTGATAGCACTGCGCTACAAACCGTTGTCATTACTGGGTCACAAAATGCTTCACCGCTGGTAGCCGTACTATCATTATAAGCAATGGTATTATTAACCATATCCATATGAACAGTATCAAGTAATGACACAGCACCACCCGCTAAACCAGCAACATTATTAACAACAATATTATTAGTCATTGTAATATTGTATAAACTATTTTCACGTTGTAATAATGCGTCTCGACCATTTACCTTAGCAAAACTAATACCACCACCGTTACCAGCACCGGCGTTATTACCTTGGATAAGGTTAGCGTCAATAATAATATTACCTGCACCCGGACTTAAAACACCAGGAGCAATCGGTGCACCACCACCAATAAACATTCCACCACCTGAAACTGCATTTTGTTGTCTAAATGACTGATTAAAGATAATGGTATTATCAGCAATTAAAGATGTAGATAGTGGTGAAGTTGGAGAGCCCAAACCAATATGTCCGATACCACCACCATTTCCTTGGGTGAAGTTACCACATACAAAGTTTTTAGTGACCTGATAAGCTTTAGAACCATGATTCATGCTTATGCCACCACCATAACCATTACTCGCACCATTTCCAGCAACGTAGTTGTGATGAATTAAAATATTGTCATTTAATGCATTTGCATAACCATCTTCCGTTGCATTAAGCAAAGTAGGATGTCCAACACGAATACCACCAGAATAAATACCAAAGTTACCGTAAATTCGGTTATTGCTAATTTCTAAATCATTCGCGTAGCCATTAACAACAATACCACCACCGTTATCTGAACCAGTAATTGAAATACCATCAATTCGAGCAACTGTTTCAACTAAAGCAACACGTTCGCCATGTCCACCTACAATAACAGGATTTCCATTTTCATCGAGTACTGGAAGCTTACCGAAACCACCATTTGCAGGCGTTGCATTTTTAGCTAATACAATAATGCCTGCACCTGCTTCGGTGAACAAAGTAATTTGTTCTGGTAATAATGCACCAACTTCTTGCTGCGGTAAGATATCGATAGGACTCGGTGTTTGGTTAATTAAACCATTCACTAAAGTATCCCAATCTTGTAATTTATTCGAGGGAACATTAGCTGCTGTGATAATTGTTGAAGCACCTGAACCTTGCAACTTAATTGGTTTATGCATAACAACCATTTCGTTATAAGTTCCTGGTGGAACAACAACAGTTGTACCTGTTGTTACCGCGGCACTATCAATAGTATCTTGAATGCTGCCACCTTGTGGCACAACAACAACATTACCACCAACCGTCACTTGAATACCGGCTTGAGTATGTCGATTATCAAAACGCTTGATATCCAAGCTACCACTATTTGGAATCGCCAAGGTTATTACTTCATCAGACCAGGTTAATGTCGGAACCTCAATGCCATTAATAGTAACAACACCTGCGGTATTACCAAAACCATAATCACGAGTAATTGTTTTAGGCTGACCAGCTACAACTGATTCTGGATTGGTTACTGTCGTTAAACCAGCAGAGATAAGCGTTAAAGTATCCCCCGCTCTTGCTACCACAGGGCCAGCGACCGAACCTAAAGTTTGCCAGATTACTGGGGTCCCATTTTGATATTCACAATCCAATGCTTCTTGACCAATGCCCGAGAAAGCCGCAATAGGTAATACCGGAGTATCAAGATAGGTTGTTACACCAGGCATATAGTTGAAGGTATAACAAAACTGTGAATATTGTTTTTGATAGTTTGGATCAACAACCATAGCAGGATTACCCGCAGCATCAAAACCAGGGATAGGACCTGGATCATTCATGCAAGTTGTTAACATGTTTGGTGAAATACCACTTGATGAAGGTAAATTTTCTGTATAAGTCGAAGGTACTAAGACATTAAAGCTTCCCCAGCGATCAGAGTATGTGCGACCAATAACATTTCCTTTCCAATCACGGATAGAGATAGGCAAGAAAGGAGGTGAATACTTTTCACCAAATGTTGGAGAATTCCTATCAAACTCATTTGCTAAATCATTCAAGATAAAGCCCATGATATGACCGGCAACAGGCACATCGGTGAATAAAAAGAAATCAGCAGCAGCATTTTTACCACCGTTTAACTTAACTAATTTCTCATTACACAATGGCGTTAAAGTACCCGCACCTAATGGTGATACGGTAGCACCCGTATCGTCAGTTACAGGGAATAAAGAGAAATCAAATGGAACTGCCGATGTTCGAGTCCCAACACAGCTTGGTGGTAACAAATTAGGTTGCACAAAAGTAACGCCAAAATCGACGTTTTTATCTTCTTCTTTTACTGTTTTATATGCAGGGTGATCGCCAGTTGCAACAATATAGTCGCCTGCTGGAATATCACCAAAGGCATAACCACCATCAAATACGCCTGGGCGAACTTGATTAAAATTACGAAGCCCATCAAAACAATCTGTATCGTAAACGCCATCAGCTGAAAATACCGGACTTGAAGCAGTCGAGACACAGTTGGTAGGAACATTATCATCCCAACTATCTGTCGTTGTAATTTGAATTGCATCACCTGCATTAAATACATCATCAGCGGGATGATTATCAAAATCTTCAACGCCCATGATGCCACCAGTTGACCAACCTAATGGATAGTTATCAACATCGGCTTTATCGATGACACCATTAAGGTTGGTATCTTTAATACCACCCGATACAGCATCATACTCATATAACTCTACTTGAATACGTGGAATACCAGGTTCCCATACTTCTGCAGCAGCAAATTCAGGATCGTCTTCTGCACGTGTCACTGCATAATAAACAATACCACTGATACCACCATTAGCACCTGCACGTATTTCAGCAGTGGTATAAACTTGTTTCCCCCATTCAATTTTATTCGTTTGACCTAAGAACCCTTGAAATGCCTGTGTTAATACTTCGCCAGTTTCTGTTCGTGTTAATCCATCAGCGGATGCACCAACACCGGTTTGAATTTGTGGATTCAAATTTTCGCCCGGAGCAAGAAAACCACCATTGTCAACCGTAACCGTTACACCAGTTGCTTTATAACGACTATAATCAACTTCAGCAACCAACCAACTAAAAAATGGAAATACTTGATCATAAGGTGCTTCACCACCAGCATCCGTTGGGAAACCTTGATACACAGTACCATCACGCCACCGAATACCAGTAGCCACTTCAGGCATACCAACTTCACCCGGATCTCTAAATCCATTACCATTTGTGTCATAAAAAACACTTTGTTCAATTCGTGCAAACCATGGGAATAATGATGGATTAACAACAATATCAGTGACACCCACTGTTACCGCGTATTGACCAAAGATATAATCTAAAGGTATGTCCCAAAAAGACAAAGAATAATTACCGGCTGGTACATTTGGAATTGTAAAATTACTATCTGCATCGCATTTAGCAGCAAATAGTTTTTCACCAACAGCAACACCGTTGCTATCATTTAAAGCAACAACACAACTTGAAACTGGAGTACCTGAGAAGAAATCAAATGCCGGTGGACGTGAATTATGAATGGCTGAAATTTGTCCAGAAATAGTAACACCACCGGTTAATTTTGATGGCTCATCTAAATCAACAAAACCAATAAAGACATGCGGCCCTGGAGGACCAAATTCAGCAAAATAAGGTGGCTCGTCAGCTTTTACCCAAGCATCAACAATAGGTGTTCCTTCAATTGTTGATGTTTGAACATAGTTAGATCCAGTAGGGGGGACAACACGAATACCGTATTTAGCTGGTGCTAAATTTTTAATCGTAACATAACCATCAGCACCAGTTAATAAACTGCCATCACCTGAACCTGCGATTAGGTCACCCGCTGGGGTATATCTGGATCCTAAAGGATTACCGTATACGTCAGTCTTAATTTGTTGGCCTGATGCGCCATATCGACCACCCGCATCTTCTAATTTAATATCAAAATTAGCCAGACCAAGTTCACCCGGCTGAGGTGTATTATTGGTTGGAGCAACGTCATTAAAAACAAAAATTCGAATTTGAGCTGTTGCTAAATTCTTCGTTGTTACAACGATTTCAACATTTCCTTGGCCAGCCGCAATTTGTGCACCACCCATTGCTTGACCGGATGCATTATCAGGTAAAATTGAAATAAAGTAGCGTTTGTTTGGGTCAAGGTTTAAAGAATCCCAATTTGTCGCCGTAGCAGTTGAAGTGATGCCTTGAGCGATAACCGGCATATAACTTTTATGAAAATTTAATGACAAACATTCTTTGTAATCTGCAATATTGCCAGATATGCAAGTTTGACCAGCTTTAATATCGTAGGTTTGATCTTCTTCAATGACCCATCGAAAATTGTTGTATGTAATCCCAGTAATTCCGTTTTTCACAGTTACTGAGGTTAATGCATTCGCTGAAAATGATATCGAACAAAACAATGCGATTAAGATTGTTGATATCGAGATTTTGTTAAACAGTTTAGCTCCGTTCACAGGTATACCCTCATCCAATAGTTTTTTTCACGGTATTGCACCGCACCACATCCATTAAATTTCTAACAAAAAGTAACAACGTTAGTAAAATTCAACTGATAATTTTATGAGTGTAATGTAACGTAGCCGATATGGATTACCACTAGGGTGTTTGCAGTATTTGGATGGTAGGGTTACCCTGCTTTTAAATTTTTTTTTGTGACAAATAGCACATAAAAATTAATTTCTATTTTTTGTAATCGTAGTCCTACAAATAATTAGAATTAATCGAAAAATAACATATTAGCGTTTACATCGATATCTTAGCAGCATCATACTTAACTCAGATGACAAGTGAATGATAATAATTTTCGAATCCATCAAACCACAGAATTATAAATAAATAAATTACGTTAAATATGTTTACAGCGAATTCTCAATTATGTAACCTACTATACGGGTGTATAAAAAAGTTACTAAGTTTCCCTACCATTAATAAAACTTCTCAGTGGCATGAGTTGTACTCTGAAAATCGATTTTCGTGGAGTATATGTTCTTGAGCGTACTAACAAACTTACCGCCATTGATTAGTGTTAGCTAATATTAATACAACAGTATATAAATGTATGAGTTCCTATGATAAATAAGAAAACGACTATCTTAATAGTTGATGATCACGCCATTTTACGTGCCGGTATTCGAGCCTTACTCGAAGCCCAAGAAGATTTTGATGTTGTTGGTGAAGCTGAAGATGGCAAACAAGCCGTTACCCAAGCAATCGAATTACAACCCGACTTAGTATTATCTGATTTATCAATGCCTAAAACAAATGGTACTGAGTGTATCCGTAATATAAAAAAACGATTACCCAATACAAAAATACTAGTACTCACGGTTCACAAATCCGAAGAGTACATTCACACCGCATTAAAAGCCGGTGCTAATGGTTATGTTTTAAAAGATGATGGACGAGATGAATTAATGTTTGCCATTCGTCAAATATTGTCCGGCAAAACCTTCATTAGCCCCAGTATTGCATGCAATATTGTTAGTGGTTATCTGGATAACAAAAACCGCGACACTATTACCCCTTCTTGGGAAAAACTAACGCAAAGAGAACGTGAAGTATTAAAATTAATTGCCGAATCCTATAAAAACAAAGATATCGCAAAATATTTATCAATTAGCCCTAAAACCGTAGAAAAACATCGCGCCAATATGATGAAAAAACTTGATCTACATGATGCCGGCAGCATCACCAGTTATGCATTAGAAAATGGATTAATTAATAGCTAAC
>VAPL010883091.1_pt1 | contig 10770 bp, 9 predicted proteins | sample 3395061 | NCBI WGS metagenome assembly VAPL01 (sample SAMN08290444, study PRJNA428436) | hydrothermal vent metagenome | isolation source: Deep-sea hydrothermal vent chimney 2 | place: Pacific Ocean: Juan De Fuca Ridge | depth 2182 m m
GAGGGTGCTGATGTTAGTGTAAGTATCGAATTAGGCTATCCGGCTAAAAATTATTTAGCTGAATTAAAAATTGCGCTTGAACAAAAATTACAAGAACTGAATGGAATAGGTAAAATTAAGGTTGAAGTCACGTTTAATATTGCCTCGCATGCCGTACAGCAAAGCTTAAAAGCAATTGCTAATGTAAAGAATATAATAGCGGTTGCTTCTGGTAAAGGGGGGGTAGGTAAATCTACAACTTCTGTTAATATAGCACTAGCACTAGCCGTCGAGGGCGCAAACGTTGGTATTTTAGATGCTGATATTTATGGCCCTAGCATACCTAAAATGTTGGGTTTATCTGGTTATCCCTCTAGTGATGATGGAAAAACCATGCAGCCGAAAATTTCATTTGGTATTCAAACCATTTCTATAGGTTATTTGATCGAAGAAGATCAACCGATGATTTGGCGTGGCCCTATGGTCACCAACGCATTACAACAGTTATTGAATGATACCAACTGGGATAATCTAGACTATTTAATCGTTGATTTACCGCCGGGTACAGGCGATATTCAATTAACGCTTGCCCAGCAAATTCCTGTATCGGGTGCCGTTATCGTCACGACTCCACAAGATATTGCATTAATTGATGCCCAGCGTGGATTAGGAATGTTTGAAAAAGTTAATGTGCCAGTATTAGGAGTGATAGAAAATATGAGTATGCATATTTGTAGTCACTGTGGCCATGAAGAAGCGATATTTGGACAAGGTGGTGGAATGGAAATGGCTAAGAAAAATAACATAGATTTATTAGGCTCATTACCTTTAGATATTAAGATACGTGAATTTGCAGATTCAGGTCAACCAACAGTTGCTGCAGATCCTGATTGTCGTGCAACTGAAATCTATAAATCAATAGCCCGTAAAATGGCCGCTAAACTGGCCTTAAAAGGAAAAGATTTCAGTAGTAAATTTCCTAATATAGTCATTCAGAATTCTTAAGTTTTTTTCATCGATGCCGGAAGAGACGAAAACACAAAATGTATGATTCGCTCATTCCCTTTATAATAAAGGTTATTAAGTCGACTAGATAGGTTATTTACAAATATGAGCATCAAAGCAGATAAATGGATACGCAAAATGGCGCAGACAAAAGGAATGATTGAACCCTTTGAAGCTGGGCAAGTGAGAGAATCAGAGCAAGGTCGGGTTATTTCATATGGAACATCCAGTTATGGTTATGATGTTCGATGCTCTGATGAATTTAAAATTTTTACCAATATTAACTCTGCGATAGTCGATCCAAAGAATTTTGCCGAGGAAAGCTTTGTTGATGTTAAATCAGATGTCTGTATTATTCCGCCTAATTCTTTTGCCTTAGCACGAACCGTTGAGTATTTTCGTATTCCTCGTGATGTGTTGACTATTTGTTTGGGTAAGTCAACCTATGCCCGATGTGGAATTATTGTTAATGTCACCCCTTTAGAGCCAGAATGGGAAGGACACGTGACACTGGAATTTTCTAATACTACCCCTTTACCTGCTAGGGTTTATGCTAATGAAGGGGTGGCGCAAATGTTGTTTTTTGGCGCTGATGAAGTGTGTGAAACTTCTTATAAGGATAGAGGTGGGAAATATCAGGGACAAGAAGGAGTAACCTTACCTAAAGCTTAAGGTAGTTTGACGAAACAAATAGACCACCTTACTTGCCTTTTTGTTCCTGACCAAACAATCTCAATCGTTACGTAGAATAACTATGCGCCTCTTGAGATTGTCTGACCAAAAACAAAAATTCTGCGCAATATTGGTATATTTATTACGTCAAAATACCTAAGAACCATTCAAGATTACTGGGTGAATACCCTTTACAGTTAAGCGCTGTTAGAATCGATCATGAACTGTCTTAAAATTATATTAATGTAATTTGCTATTTTTAATCACTAATGCTTCAGGCACAATGGTTGGGGGCATTTGTATAAAAAAACCCTTATCCTGCAAGCTATGCATTACCTTATTGACATCTTCTTTGGCTAATTGTCGTTCAGGCGTTAACTCTAATTCCATCACAAATTCTATCTTACCAAAGTTATGTAATAATGGTTTTGGGATTTTAGAAAAGTCATCTTTTATACCCAGATAAATATACAGCCCATCTGTTTTTGGGCTTTTATAAATAAAACAATGCATTTCCGTGATTCTCCTCTATAGAGATTTCATTTTATCTCTGCTTGATTAGGCAAATTATAACCAAGCAATAAAACTAATGCCAAGCTAAATACAGTTTACGGTACTATAGGAGTTGAGCTTGGAAAGAAGTTTGTTCTTAAAGGTGAAGAGTATATGAGTAAAGCTATGTTTTTTTATCTATCAGTTTATTCAAGCACTGCCTGATCTATGGATTATTTGAAAATGAAAGCTGTTTGTCGCTTGTTTTTTTTCTTCCTTTTGGTTTTTTTACTACAAATCAAGCCACTACTCGTCCGGGCTGAAAATATCGAGAACACCACTGAAATATCTCTAGCAGCAGTGCTAGGGAAAATCAATTCAATAAAAAATAAAGCCAACATCGATGAAGCGTTAAGATTAAGAATATTAAACGCCTATTATGTTGCTGAAGATAACCTGGAAGAGCTGACTTTGTTAGAGCAGCAGATACAGGTGGCTCAGAAACAGCTAGAAACACTTCCAACGACCATTAAACAGTTGGGAAAGCAATTCGAAAAAGCAGAAACTCAGCTAATTAATCAAAAACGGGAGAAGCTTTCACTTTATCCAAATGATGAGCTAAAACAGCGTTTAATTATTGAAAAGTCAAAACTTAATGAACTTAAATCTTCTATAAACTTGCTAGAAATTCAGATTACTGAACAACTAAATCTTCCACAACGAATTCGTGAGCAGGTTGTGGAAATCAAACAAGTTCAGGCTAAAACATTGCAAGAACAAGCTGTATTAGCAAAGTTGGTAGAGAATAAACAGGAGTTTGATGCTCATCAGATGCAATTGGATAGTTTAGCTCGCAAACTCAATGCAACATTGACCAAGTTAGAGTTAGAAAATATTATTTATCCATTAAAAGTGCAAGCGCAGAAACTTGAATTGCAACTGAAGAATGTAAAAAGTAAACAATTGAATAGGTTAATTGAAGATATTGATGAATTGCTATTTGAAAGGAAGCAGGAGGAAATAGAAAGAGCTCAAGTTCTGTTAAAACAGGCACAAAAAGAAGGAGTCACTAAGCATAAGGCTATTCAATTGGCAACAGCTGAAAACATTAAATATAACCAGTTATTACAGAAGTTTAATAAGAAGCTTGAACTATACATCAATCAAAAAAGCAAAATTGAAAAACAACATAAGCAATTAGAAATAGATTTTCAAAGTGCTGAACAAAAAATAAATCTGGCTGGACTTAGCCCCGCTTTAGGTAATTTGTTGCGAGAGCAACGTCGTAATTTACCCTTGCAAAAGGCCTATGAACCTAAGTTTGATAAGATTCAAAAAGAAATTGCCTTAACTAATCTTGAATTGTTTCATTTGGCTGAAGTGCAAAAATCATTAAAGGATATGGATCGGGCATTAATACTCAGGATGAGAAACTCGTTATCCGAAAATCCGAGTGAAAAAGAAAAGTTAAAGATTCGCACTGAATTGCGCCCCTTGTTAAACAATCAACTGGACTTGGTATTCAGATTGAGCTCTGTCTATTCAGGTTATTCAAGAATTTTGGCAGATGTTGATTTTGCTTTACAACAGTTGGTTAATCTAGGAGAGGAATACCGGTTGTATTTAGATCAACGTTTATTGTGGGTGCCTAGTGCACCGGTTGTTAATAAACAATTTGCTCTAGAAACTTTCAATACTATACTTTGGTTTTTTCAGCCCAAGCAGTGGTGGCAATTTGTTATCGATATCTATAGTAGTGTGCAAAACAGTTTAATCGTTGCTCCTTTGGGTTTAATCCTGATTTCCTGTCTGTTGTGGTTTAGAAGAAAGATTAAAATTAATTTAAAGGAATTACTAAACAACAGCAGTAGTCCATATGCGGATCGTTTTAATTATACTTTCTATGGGATAGTTTACATTTTTCTTCTGGTATTACCTATGCCCATAACCGTGGCTTGGTTTGGATGGTTGCTGCGTTTAAACGAACAGGCCTCGGAATTTAGTGATTTGTTCGCTAATGGCTTGTTAACAGCTGCTTTACCATTATTAATTATCCAGTTTTTTTATCGCCTTCTAAAACCAAGAGGTATAGTTCAATCATTGTTCGACTGGCAGGATGATAATGTTATTTTGATTCATAGGCAATTGAAATGGTTGCGTTTTATCGTAACCCCCGCACTTTTTTTAATGGGTATGTTCGTTGACGATGGTAATATTGAGCACAGTTATTCATTAGGAAGAATGGCACATATTAGTTTAATGTTGGTACTTGCCTATTTTCTTCATCGTTTAGCGCATCCGGTTTCTGGTATAGCAAAAGACTTTTATTTGGACAATGCAAGCAGTTGGGCCTGTCGTTTACGATATGTTTGGTATGCAATATTAGTTTTGATTCCATTGGTAATTATTGGTTTTGCAATTGTAGGTTATTATCAAAGTGCACTAGAGCTACAACATAAAATGGTGATTTTGTTGCGACTGGTGTTTTTTTCTGTGTTATTCCATGAAATTGTTATGCGTTGGATGGTCTTAGCTAATAGAAAATTGGTTTTGCAAAATATAAGACAAAAACGTCAGCAACATGAGTTAACAGTAGCGACAGAAGAAAGGGGCCCAATGTCTACTGCAATTTTGGAAGAGGAAGAATTGCTGGATATTTCCAAAATTAATGAGCAAAGCAAAAAGTTGTTGATGGCCTTAATTTTAGTTATTTTGTTTGTAGGAAGCTGGTTAACGTTACAGGATATATTACCGGTCTTTTCAGTGTTTGATGAAATCGTTCTATGGCAACATTTAACGATGATTGATGGACAGGAATCGCTACAGCCTATTACGGTGATTAATATTTTTGTATGTCTTTTATATTTAATCTTGATGTGGGTTTTTATTAATAATTTTCCCGGTTTGATCGATTTGTTATTTGCGGGTCGCTATAGCATGGCGGCTGGGAGTCGTTATGCCTTACTACAACTGACACGTTATGCCGTGGTTTTGATTACTTTAATCGCTATTGCAAATGAGCTAGGTGGTAGCTGGTCTCAAGTACAATGGTTAGTTGCTGCTGTAAGTGTTGGGCTGGGATTTGGTTTACAGGAAATCTTTGCCAATATGGTTTCTGGGGTGATTTTGTTGTTTGAAAGGCCTATTAGGGTAGGTGATACAGTTACTGTTGGTGATGTGACGGGTACTGTTTGTAAGATTCAAATGCGCGCAACCACGATTACTGATTGGAATCAAAAAGAATTGGTGGTACCCAATAAAACGCTAATTACCGATAAACTGATTAATTGGAGTTTATCGGATACGATGAGTCGGATAGTGATACAAGTGGGTATTTCCTATGATGCTGATGAGGAGAAGGTGCGACGCCTTCTTAATCAGGTTATAGAAGAGATTCCTTTAGTTTTGAAAACCCCTGAGCCAACTATTTATTTTATAGGTTTCGGAGAGAGTTCATTAGATTTCAGTATACGAGTTTTTGTCAATGACTTACGTGATAGATTGCCGGTTACTGATGAATTACACAGCAGGATAAGACGGGCTTTTAAGGAAAATAATATAGAAATTCCATTTCCTCAGCGTGATTTGCACATGCGTTGACTTATGTTGTTCTCTATTTATCTTTGATGGGACTTTGTAGCTTATCAAACATTAATACATTAAAGTTGAAGTAGGTTAGCTATCACAGTTGCTTTACAATAAACCATTACATTTAAATCATTTACACGAAATATATGACAGACACACTGATTAAAACAGAAAACTTTTTTAAAACGGCTTGTTATTTTGAAGGTTCACTCATTGCGGTTGCAATTTTTTTAGGGTGGATAGCAGATATAAATCCCTTTGAAACCATAGTCCTTTCTGAAAATGTAGTGTTATATGGTTTATTTGGCACACTGCCATTATTTCTGCTTTTTTTAGCAATGCAACAGCTGCCCATTATACAAGTACAAAAAATAAGACAGGTTCTTTTTGAGACTTTAGGGCCATTAATGTACAAGTATAATTGGGCTGATTTATTTATTCTTGCAGTTGTTGCGGGTGTTTCTGAAGAAATTTTATTTCGTGGTGTGATTCAGCCGTGGATGGAAAATTCATGGGGATTGATGGCTGGTCTCATCGTAAGCAATATCATATTTGGGCTAGTCCATGCTATTACTCCTCTCTATGCTTTCTTGGCCATGAGTATAGGAATTTATCTGGGATTGTTTTTAGATTATGGTGGGGAGCGTAATCTATTGACTCCCATCGTTATCCATACGGTTTATGATTTTTTGGCTTTTATAGTTATTATGAGGGCCTATAAGAAATCCCTAAGCCATGGAAAACCAGTTTCAGAGCCTGATGCATTGGAATAGAATACTGTATTTGATCTATTGCATTGATGAAACAAGAGAGTGTTATGGCTGAACATCACGATATAAAGTCCGATCTTACTTTGCATTGGGTTTTTCTATATTTGATGCTGAGTATGCTTATTATTTATAACATAATTTGTCATACTCTCGGTGCAGAAATACAAACACATTTGGCTGAAGAGCAGCGGGTGATTATCCGGACAGTTTTTTATGTCATCGCTATTATTTTGTTTCCAATAATAAATTTACTTCGCTATATTTTACTTCGATTAAATCAAACTATGCCTGGGGATAGTCCCGCCAAAAATCGCTATTTAGTCACCGTTATCGTGACACTTCTCCTTATAGAAACCATATCAATCTTTGGCCCTATTATGTTTGTTTTGGGGGATGAATATAATTCCTTATACATATTCAGTACCTTAGCAGCCTTAGGCCTTTTTTTACACAGACCAAAGCCAGATGAATATAGGCAGATTATTGAGGCACTAAAGTTACAAAATTTATAACTATCAGTTGCTATGGGGGTCCGTCCCGTTTAACCCCATAATCAGTTATGCCTCAACACTATTTATGCTACTTCAATGACTTCAAAACCATGTGTAATTTCGACTGACTTTCCTAGCATAATTGAAGCAGAACAATATTTTTCTGCAGACAGTTTGACGGCGCGTTCAACTATGTTTTCTTTCAGGTTTCTCCCTGACACTTTAAAATGTAAATGAATACTACTAAAGACACTAGGTACCGCATCAACCCGTTCTGCGGTGACTTCAGTAACACAATTAACTACATCATTTCGTCCTTTTTGTAATATATCCATTACATCAAATGAAGAACAGCCACCAACACCTAATAAAATCATTTCCATCGGTCTAATGCCTATATTACGCCCCCCGTGATCGGGAGGACCATCCATAATAACCGTATGTCCACTTCCACTTTCCCCCAAAAATGTTCGTCCATCGACCCATTTAATTGTAGCTTCCACTATACTTAACTCTCTGACAAATTGAATGATTTTACAACGAGATTACATTTAAATGTTTTTTTCTTAAAAATAGTACATTTATTACTAATATTTTTTTGAGTGCGGATGAAATTAATTTACCAAATAGAGTAAAATTATTATTTATATTGAATCATAAATTAGGCGGAGAGCGTGCTTAGTGACAGTATGCACAAACACAAGACATGCAGATTGATGAGGTTTAGGTGAATATTTCTAAGTTAAACAGGGTAAGTTGACATGACATTAATTACAAAAAATAAAAGTCCGATAGCATTAGATAAATTTTTACATCTGTGCCATACCCGAACCTATCCATCGAAAGCCATTATTATTAGGCCCGGTGATTTGGGTGATAAATTATTTTTTATAGTTGCTGGTTCTGTTAGTGTCAGCGTCGAAGATGAAGAGGGTCACGAATTGATTTTAGCTTATCTTAACAAGAATGATTTTATTGGTGAGATTGGTATTTTTATGGGGACCGAGCCTAGAACGGTTAACGTAAAAACGAGGTGTAGATGCCAATTGGCTGAAATTTCCTATGACAGGCTTAAATTTGCCTTAAAAAATGAATTGCTTGAATATGCGCCTGATATTTTTTATATGTTAGGCGAACAACTTTCTGCTCGTCTATTAATTACCAGTCGTAAATATCAAGATCTTGCTTTCATGGATGTGGAAGGACGCATAGCTAGGACTTTACTTGATTTATGTAAAGAGCCTGATGCAATTACCCATCCTGATGGTATGCAATTAAGTATTACTCGTCAGGAAATAGGTCGTATAGTCGGTTGCTCTAGAGAAATGTCAGGTAGAGTTTTAAAGGAATTAGAAGATAAAGGTTTAATTTCAGCACATGGTAAAACAATCGTTGTATTTGGAACTCGCTAAATAAAATGACAAGATGCAGTCGTGTAATTTTTTTAATTAGGAAGCAAAATTAACTTTGAAATGATTGCTTATTACCAAACACAGCAGTCCAGTCATGGCTAAATTGATTCACTGCAGACTGAACTTCAGGCTGGAAAAACATTTGTTCAACTATATCAGTGGGGAGTGTAATAGCACCTATTCCCAGGGCCATTACTTTCATTGCTTGTTGTGTACTTTTGAAACTGGCGGCTAAAATTTTACTTTCTAATCCGTGATGCTCTAACAGACATTGTAAATCTGCTACCACTTTTATTCCATCAACTCCCATTGCATCAATACGATTGACATAAGGTGCTAAATAATCGGCCCCGCACAAAGCGGCTAAAAATCCCTGATGGGTGCTATATATAGCAGTAGCTAGTACAGGGATAGATTCAGTTTTGATTTTTTTTATTGCCGCTAGACCGGTTTCAGTTGCGGGTACTTTGACCACTATATCATAGGGTAATGCATGTAATTCTTTTGCTTCGGTTACCATATCATCAACAGTAGAACTGACTACTTGGGCATGAATTCTTGCATCTTTGTCCAAAACTTCTTTTAAATTAGCTAATAATTGGTTTAGGCCTATGGCGGATTTCGCTAATATTGTAGGGTTAGTTGTTACCCCTTTCAGTGGTAAACATGCGTTAAAACGGGCTACTTTTTCTACGTCGGCAGTATCTAGATATAGCTCAAGCATTTAACTCTCCATAATATTGAGGAAAAAGAGCTGATCTTAGGAAATAATTCGGACTTCTCTTTGCGGATAAGGCATTTTAATATTGTGTTCTTTTAATGTTTTCCATATTATCATACGCAAGTCGGAGTCCACTCGGTTTTCACCATCATCAATTCCATCAATCCAATATTCAACACCAAATACAATACCTGACTCAGCAAAGTCTCTTATTTCACAATCAGGTTGCTCAGGCTTTTGCAAAACTTGGGGATGCTGACTAATTGCAGCGATGATAATCTCTGGCACCATAGGGACATCAGTATCATATGAAACTGAAAATTCAAATTCATATCGTTGTCGGCTATCCTGGTGGGTCCAGTTGGTAAAGGTTGTAGTAATAAATTGTTCGTTAGGAACAACGATTACTTTGCCTTCAAAGGTTTTCAAGGTTGATGAACGCATATTTAGTTCACTTAAAAACCCGGATGTCCCATTTTCAAGTTCAATATAGTCACCTACGGCAAGAGACCTATCTAATAAAATTATGATTCCAGAGATGAAATTAGAGGCTATTTGCTGCAATCCAAAGCCTAAACCAACACCGAGTGCACCACCAAAAACTGCCAGCGCAGTTAAATCCAAGCCAACAATTTGTAATAATAATAAGCCGACAGCGATATAGAGTATGATTTCAAAGAGTTTGGCGAATAATTCACGAGTGCGAATATCTAAAGTTTCATTATTACGAATGGCCTTCTGACCTGCACTATTGGAAATACGCCCTAACCAGAATAAGATAGAGCCGAAAATGAGGACTCTTATCAAAGCATAAGCTGACAACCTTATATTTCCTAATTCCAAGGCAATACTGTCAAGAAAAAGAGTGGTCTCATCCAGCCATCCAAAAACATGTAAGATAGCAACAGGAATACCGATCCATCGAAAAATGCCTTTAATGAAGTTGTTTTTAATAAAACGAGAAATTGCTGAATACATCAAAAGAATAACAGCGAGCCCAAGAGCAATTCTGACTAACCAGGATTGTTCGACCCATGCTTGTGAAATCTCTATAGCAAGAGCAAGAAAAAATACACAGAAAGTAGGAAATAATAGCTTACTTAGTGAATATACAACGTTTCTGAGGCCTAATAAAACACCCTCTTCTGGCCTATTACAAAATAAAGCGACACGTTTGTGTAAAAATAGGGAGAGTGATAGAGCTATCAATATCGAAAGTACAATGGCTGTGCCTTGGGCGTAAAACTTTGGACTTACTGCCCAGCTGAAGACTATATCAACAATTTTGTAAAATTCGCTAATAAGAACATCTTGATTCATCATTGCAACCTATTTTGCTATGCTAGTTTGTATATCCATTCCTAGTGTTTTCTTAGAACTTGGATAATATAGAAAATAAGCTATGCATTCTCGGCCATCTTTCTGACTAATGTCAACTATGTCTTTAAACTAGATATTTTGGTGTTGAGTGCTGAATGAGATAAGGATTTTGGAAAACACAGAATTAAACTGATATAACACAATTACGTCCCTTTTTTTTTGCCGTATACATTGCAGCATCAGCTACTTCTATCATTGTGCTGTAGTTAAAATAGCAAGGCTTGTACATGCTGACACCAATACTTACTGTCAGTGTGTGA
>VAPL010401544.1_pt1 | contig 10769 bp, 11 predicted proteins | sample 3395061 | NCBI WGS metagenome assembly VAPL01 (sample SAMN08290444, study PRJNA428436) | hydrothermal vent metagenome | isolation source: Deep-sea hydrothermal vent chimney 2 | place: Pacific Ocean: Juan De Fuca Ridge | depth 2182 m m
CGACGTAAAGCCAGAACTCTCTTTACATAACCCCAGAAAGTTTTGTTTCTGACTCCAACAACATCGGCAAGGTAGATGACTTCAACCTCATTCGACACATCATAAAATGGTTCACCACCACCAGAAAATGTAGGAATCAGTGTCACACTGTCGCCACGTGCCGCCCACGCATTACAAAGTGTTGTCGCCACCCGCTCGGCACCACCAGCACCCAGAGAACTGATCAAAAGAACTATTCTCATAAAGCAAACATAGCCGAAAATCTAGCGAGGCCATGACTTAACAAGGGAGTAACGAAAAGCTTATTGCGTATTTCATGCAATGTAGACCGCATTATTGAACTCATACATGCCCTCACAAACCTCAATCGAACATTTTCCACGCTAGTGGTCCATGCGCACCAGAAAATCAGGTTCCCCATTTCTTTAAAATTCGATATACCGTAAATGCAGCGGTTGGGTTTGCAGACAATAAATGAACTACCCGTTGCTTAAATGATGCAAATGGCAACATTGATTCGTCAAGATGTGCAAAACTACGAAATGTAGATAAATCACCACTAGCTAATCCCGAAAGTGCTACAGCCTGATAATGACGTATTCTCCCACGCTCAACCAATGTCTTTTTAAGACCTAATTCTAAAGCTCTATCATAGGCTCGATCATAAGCAATATGAATATATTTACTAAACAGACTATTGGATGACATCCCTTGCGTATGAAGCCGATGACCTCCAAATATATTTTTATCGTAAAATATTTTACCTCGCATAGCATGCTCAATATGCAAAAAATAATCGACAACTGGTAGTTTAGCTTCCCTTGTAAGTATTGCATCAGATCTATACATCTTGCTACTGTGAGAAAAATAACAACCACACCTCAACAAGTCATATACGTCCCCTACTTCTGGCAACGAATCATTTACTGCAAATTCACTAGTGTATTTTTCTGAAAGAGAAAACATTTCGTGAACTGCCATGACAAAATCCAGATTGTTGTCAAGAAAATCTGCTTGAATCTGCAATTTTTTTGAAAGCATGACATCATCGCCGTCAACATGAGCAATGTACCTCCCCTTGGATCGTCGAACCACATCAAAATAGTTTGCTATTGGACCAATATTTTTTTTACGGAAAATTGGTATGATGATTTCAGGATATTTCTTCGAGTATTCCTCCAATACCTCTGTAGTTCGCCCATCTGTCGAGGCATCATCCCCCACAACGACCTCGAAAGAAAAGTCCGTTTCTTGACTAACTATTGACTCAAGACATTCAGCCAGCCAATCACCGTGGTTGTAAGTAACAACAGTAACCGATACTTTAGGAGTATCTTTTCCATTTAAGACAGTCGACTCACCCACTATTTGCCACTCAACCTATCTCGAAAATATTTTATCATCACCAGTGGGTAAACCATCTTTAACTGCCTATGGTAGCCTTGGGGAAGACTTATCAATAAATCCTTAAAGTTCATTTTTAGATGCGAGCCAGTTCGGCCCCACTGAAGGAGTAACCGAAGAGTGAACCATGAATCGTGTCGAAGGTAATCCGAATTAGCCACAAGATACTGCGTCAAAGTTTCAAACTGCGCATCAAGATAAACCATCTGCTTTCTATTACTTGTTGAATCAGGGTTTCCTGTGTCGTAAATACGAACAACTTTCGATGTATAAAGATATTGGTACATCCTTGCGATCTGGTTCCATGCCCACCCATTCGTGTACCCTGGTTTCATCCCCTTGAAATACTTAACGATAATAGATGTCTTTGTGCATTGGAACATTTCACCTCTGATCTTATCAATATGGCGAATATGTAGCTCATTAGAAATATTTTCCCGCCATGGAAATGGTGTCCCAATAAACTTACCATTCATCTGCTTGCATCTACCGCACACCCCGGCGAAGCCAATTACCTCATCATATTCCCTGATATAGCTTGAAAATACATCAAGAGCATCATCAGCAAGCATGTCATCTTGATCGAGGATGATTGTATATTCGCCCCTGGCTATTTTTGCCCCAGTGTAGGTCGACTTTGATCCAAAATAATTCTGTTTTAAGAATATCGGTATAATTGGAAATGAAGAATCTTTTTTTATTGCCTGAATCACATCTTTCGTTTGGCCATTATCATTGGAGAAATCATCAACTATTATCCATTCAAATCTATGATTTCCTCGTTGATGAGTTAAACTCTGAAAAGCTCTGGCAAGAAAACTCTTCCCCCTGTAACAGGGCGTAACGATACTAAAAAGAAAACTCATTAAAAATGCCTGTTCCTTCCAAAAGGTTTACGAATAAAACAATACTGTGCACTTATCAAGAAAATACAATGGGAGTAAACAATTGGCTATTAACACATTAACCTCAGCCACCCTAAAATTTAAGGAACATCTGATCGATTCTGGACGATATAGATTGTGATTTAAAATATTTATATTCAAACGCAAATCACACGTAATAGTTAACTATTGCAAAATTTAAAACGCAGAAGTTGGGTATTATAGGCACAAGATACGAGCTCATGAATTGATCATAAATCCCTTAATCTACATACTTCTGTATTTTGACTTTTTAACCATTCGCCATGTATCTGGCGACATAAAAGCAGCCAAGAGAATTACCACTCCACCAAAAGCGATCACATAGGCAAGACTGCCCAAACGACTAGTCAGGTTCACCTCCACCAATAGAAGGAGAGCTCCTAAAAGAATCCCTGGGACACCGACAAGCAGGACATCCCTGAATAGCCAACGCCAATGAAGGCCTGGTTCCAGTTTTTTGTGTACGACGGCAACCCATACCAACAGGTATAACGCATTTACCGCCACCCATGCATAGCCTGCACCAATGGCTCCGTAATATTTGGCTGCTAACATAATAGATGGTACCAAGATAAACAGCAGCAAGAGATGGCCAATAAAATGCAGCCGCAAATTCCCTCGAGCATATTGTAAATAATATGGAAAAGCGGCAATGGCAAGCATACCGTTGCCAATGGCATACAAGGTTAATATAGGAGCTACTTTTCCAGCCAGTACAGCATTTCCAGTCCACGCCAACAATAATGGTTCTGCACAATATGCCAGTGTCACTGCTGCTGAACCAGAAATAATTGTCACCAAACGGGTGGATTGGCGATAAATCCTTATCACTTCTTTTCTGTTATTTTCTGCTTCCAACTTCGTCATACGTGGCATAATCGCACCGCTAATAGGCCCACCAATAACGATAATCCCACTAGCCACAAGCACAGCCAATGTAAAGTAGCCATATTCCACCAAAGGCAAAATACTGGACAGTACCAGTTTATCTGTTTGCGTAACCATTACCCACACCGAAGCGGTAAAAGCTATTGTCAAAGAAAATTTAAGCACTGGCCTGATCGGCGCCAGTGACCAGCCAATGGGTTGGTTGATTAACGCTGGAACAGGTAATAAACGTGAAGATTTGTACCACAAGCCTGAAAACTCAACGGCCGCAATCAACAATTGAAAAGTGAAGAACACTGTAGGAGTGGGGCCGAAATGCCACATCACTGGCAACACCCCCACAAAGCGTACCGTAGCAATAAATGAGTTAAAGCTTCCTAACCAGACCAGGTTTTCAAAACCGGTAATTACCCCACGATAAAGTCCGCTCATCCAGCGTAGTGCGACACTGATGGCCATAATTTGTATGGCGACCTGAATTTCATTCAGCGGTAATGTTTCCACATTTAACCAATCTTTAGCAATCGCAGGTGACAGTAGTAATAAACCACCACCACCGACCAAGGCAATCACAGTAAAAATAGCACTAAGTGCTCTAAATAACCTGCGAAAATCTAGCGCATCTACCGAACCGGCCCGGTATCGGGCTGCTTCCCTACCTATAGTGGGCGTAAGCCCAAGATCTAATAGATTAAACCATGCCTGCAGCATAGAAAAAAATCCGACTAGGCCATATGCCTCTGCGCCCATATATTTTATGTATGTGGGCAGCATTAAAATACCAATCAAGGTGACATAAATTTGGCTCGCGTAATTTGCAATGATATTTTTCTTAAGTGACATATCTTGTAGTTACTGCTAATCAATACTAGCTAAAAATTCTTTCTCCAACTCGAATAACTGTTTTGATCTTCGCCCTACTTTTCGTGCTGGCGAACCAAAATACATGCAAAATGCTTCGCAGTCCTTTTTAACCAGCGATAAAGCCCCAACGGCAGCACCTACATGAACAGTAACTCCAGGAAGTATAATTGACCCAGCTCCGACAATGACATGTCGCCCTATAACAACAGGTGCCTGAAAAACATTCGTATATTCTGAAGGAACCGTTGGATTTGTCATATATTTTCCAGAATAATCATCATTCGAACTGTAAATGCTGACCCGCGATGAAATTCCTGAAAAATCCCCCAATTCAATTAAGGCATTCCCCAATAAGCAGGAAAACACTCCTACGTGGACATTATTGCCAATTACAATCCTACCCTCTCCTGACGAAAGAACGCAGAAATCGTCAATGCGTACATTATGCCCCAAAGATATTTTTTCGCAGTTATAAAATGATGCCCGCTTAGAAATAAGGACATTATCTCCAATCGAAGCAAAACCCATTCTTTCTATTGAAGCTCGATCCAGCATTGTCATAGTTTAGGCGCTCAGAATCTGAGTGATAATGCGCTGTTGTTCATTGGACGTAAGAGTAGGATAAATTGGTAAACATATAATTTTCTGCGTTACATCCAACGCTGTAGTCAAATTTTCAAAACTCGCCGACGGGAGCTCTCTATACATCGGAAAATCGGTAATCAATGGGTAAAAATAGCGTCGTGAATAGATCCCCTCACTTTTCAATTTCTCATATAAAGCATCACGTGATAGGGGAAAGTCAGCCTCAATCAGTATAGGGAAATAAGAAAAATTGTGTCGCTCTGTAGCAGGTTTTGCAGGAATGGTGATGCCATCAACATTCCTTAATTCTTTACGATAAAAGAGATCGATATCTTTCCTGCTCTCTATAGACTCATCGACATGAGTTAGCTGCAACATACCCATAGCAGCCTGCAATTCATTCATCTTGCCATTAATACCTGGTGCAATAACTGTAGTCTCATCGGCTATTCCAAAATTTTTCAAGTAATCGATCCGCTGCTTTGTCTTCGCATCTGGGCAGATGATCGCACCACCTTCAAATGTGTTAAACACTTTGGTTGCATGGAAGCTTAGAATTGATAAATCCCCATGTCGCAAAATACTACCACCCTGATCTTTCACACCAAATGCATGAGCAGCATCGTAAACCACTTTGAGCCCATAGGTATCAGCAATGGTTTGAATGCGTTCTACATCACAGGGGTACCCATAACAATACACAGGGAGTATCGCAGTCGTCTGAGGAGTAATCGCAGCTTCAATCAGATCTGGGTTTATATTAAATGTATTTTGATCAATATCGACAAAGATTGGCTTTATGCCATTCCAGAGTAAGGAGTGGGCCGTCGCCACAAACGAGTAGGGAGTGGTAATGACTTCACCTGTTATTCGTAAAGTCTGCAAAGCAGTAACTAAGGCTAAAGTGCCGTTAGTAAATAATGCAATATATTCAACGCCTAAGTATTCACACAACGCATCTTCAAGCTGTTGATGAAAGGGGCCGCTATTGGTGAGTATTTTTGAATCCCATATTTTTTCTAAATAAGGAATAAATTCTTCCAACGATGGAAGGCTTGGCTGGGTCACGTAAATCGGCTTATTTTTCATTACTGCTCCTTGGCCGATGAAACCTTAACTGAGTCGCACATAAATATTACTTAGAAAACTTTCTGCGACAGAATGATCACCTTAGCCTCTTAGCCGTTAAAAAGGTCTTTCCAGATCAGTCTAGTTGGATCGACGCGGTTCATACTATAAAAATGAAACCCAGGTGCTCCTTGTTCCTGCAGTGTTTTACACAGCTGGATTGTTGCTTCCTGGCCAAACGCCCGCAATGACGCTACATCATCACCAAAGTCTTCTAAACGTTTGCGCAACCAGCGGGGAATTTCCGCGCCACACATATCAGAAAAGCGCGCTAGATTTTTGTAATTGGTAATGGGCATGATGCCGGGGACAATGGGAATATTCAGGCCCATTTTTTCGCAGTCATCAACAAATCGGTAATAAGCATCGGCATTAAAGAAATATTGGGTAATGGCACTGCTGGCACCGGCTTCAACTTTGCGCCGAAAATTCTCCAAATCTGCACTGGCGCTGCTGGCCTGTGGGTGGAATTCCGGATAGGCAGCGACTTCAATATGAAAATGGTCGCCGGTCTCGGCACGAATGAATTCCACTACCTCGTTTGCATAACGCAGCTCACCCATCTCGCGCATGCCGGAGGGCATGTCACCGCGCAATGCAACAAGGCGATGAATGCCATTCTCGATATAAGTTTGCAGCAGTTCACGAATACTTTCTTTACTGGCACCAACGCAGGTCAGGTGCGGTGCCGCATCAATGCCGGCCTGCTGGATTTCCAGCACGGTGTCCACGGTGCCCTGCTGGGTGCTGCCGCCGGCGCCGTAGGTCACGGAGATGAAGGCCGGGTTGAGCTTGGCCAGCTCGTCCCGGGTCTTGCTCAGCTTGGCCTTGCCCTCTTCCGTCTTGGGCGGGAAGAATTCGATGCTGAAAGTGGGTTTGAATTTTTTTTGGGATTGCATGTTTAATCGCTCTTTTGTGATCCTGACTGCTCAACTCAAATCACCGACGCCCGTGTATAGCTATAATCACAAGAGCGGCCCCATAGCCGCGATGAAATTTACCACCCAAGTTATCACGGCCTATGGGACAGCTCCTACGAGCGCTATTGTCCTGATTCGGCTGGCTGGGCAAGCTTTGCCATTACCTTGGCGTACTGACGAAAATCATCCAAACGCTCACTGAGAATAGCCTTTACGATATCCAGGTTGAGTTTTTGATAATCGTGTACGGCAATATTACGAAACCCCACCATCGCCTGCATGTGTTTACTGAGCCCTGTTGAAAGCAAACCCGCATCTTCCAGCAAACGAAAGGCCTCACGACTTTCCTGGGGTAACCCAAGTCTTTTAATCCTTACCAAATGCATGGCGGCATCAATGGCGGCCTCGCAGACGCGCTGCAGATTAAGGACGATGGCATCCTGGCGCGTGTGATTACTCTCCAGTTCGTGCTCGTGCCCCTGGTATTCATCATTAATTCGTCGCAAGCAGCGCTCAATGCTGGCCACTTTATTTAACAACACATCATCCGCCATAAACCGTGCCTCGCTGTTTGATGTCTTGCAGAATGCCTTTTCTTTCCTCGTTCAAGCGCGCATAGGCCGAATAGGCATAATCTTCAAAGGATTCACACTCTGATCGGTTGCTGCAGTACAGGCGCTTGCCCGTAGAAATAATTTGCGCGCGCATAACCGTTGAGGCTCTCAGCAAATCAACCAGGTCTACATCCTTGTCCAGTGCTTGTGCAACAACCTGGGCCAGCTCCCATACTCGAACTGTATCCAGCGGGCATGAGGGTAAAATGGCAAGGTCTACGTCACTGCCTGGTCTCTCATACGCCGTTATCGATGAGCCGAAACGGTATATGGCAACGAGGCTCGGTAAATCACGTCGCAGAAGCTCGATAATGCTGGCGTCTATGTCATCCACTGTGAATACCTTGCTTCGCTGGCGCTCGGGGCCTGAACCACCCACCCTCGTGCAATTATAACCGTAGGTGCTCCCCTCAAGCCGCGATAAATTCCCCACCCAGGTCATCGCGGCCTGTGGGGCCGCTTCTACAAACGGATTACACCGCGCGCTGACAGAAGTTTGAATACCTGATCGACACAAAGCTCAATGGGATCTTCACCGGTTGCCACTTTCAGCTCCGGTGCAGTCGGCGGCTCGTAGGGTGAAGAAATGCCGGTAAATTCCGGGATCTCGCCCGCCCTCGCACGTTTGTATAAACCCTTCACATCGCGCGCTTCGCAGACCTCAATGGATGAATCGCAAAATATTTCCAGAAAATCACCATGCGGAACCACATTGCGGGCAGCCACTCGCTCTGCACGGAAAGGCGATATAAAGGCGGTTAAAACAATCACGCCCGCCTCAAGAAATAATTTGGCCACCTCGGAAATGCGGCGGATATTTTCGACGCGGTCTTCGTCTGAAAAACCAAGATCACTCGACAGACCATGACGAACATTGTCACCGTCTAATACAAAAGTGCGGCAACCACGCTGGTGTAACTGCTCTTCAACGGCGTGCGCCAGACTGGATTTCCCGGAGCCCGATAGCCCGGTAAACCAGAGAATCGTGCCTTTGTGGGCATTCTGCTCTTCGCGGCGTTTCCGGGTTACCGTGGCGTTATGCCAGACGACATTGGTGCTTTTTTCGGTGCTAATTTCTGAATTACTCATTACTAATATCGCATCCTTTACTTTGTTCGATCTTTGGGCGGTGAATTCCCCCACCACCCACCCTGACCTGCAGGAACGGCCCCACAGGCCGCAATGAATTCTCCACCTGGGTCATCGCGGCCTGTAGGTAGGGCCGCTCCTCTGCAGCACGATATGTTTCACCTCGGCCCTCCCCCCTTTGGGGAGAGGGCTTAAAGCACTTAATAACGATAATGATCCTGCTTGTAAGGGCCATTAACCGGCACATTAATGTAATCCGCTTGTTCTTGTGTCAATGTGGTCAGGTTAACGCCTATTTTCTTTAGATGTAAAAGGGCAACCTTCTCATCCAGTTTCTTTGGCAGGATGTAAACCTGATTATCATACTCTTCGCCACGTACAAAAAACTCAATCTGAGCCAATACCTGGTTCGTAAACGAAGCGGACATAACAAAGCTGGGATGGCCTGTCGCACAACCCAGGTTAACTAAACGCCCCTTGGCAAGAATGATGAGTTTTTTCCCATCCGGGAAAATAACGTGATCCACTTGTGGTTTGATCTCTTCCCATTGATATTTTTCCAACGAGGCAATATTAATTTCTGAATCAAAGTGCCCAATATTGCAGACAATAGATTCATCTTTCATTACCAGCATATGATCGTGATCAATGACGTTGACGTTACCCGTTGTCGTTACGAAGATGTCACCTTGGTTAGCCACATCATTTAAATCAACAACACGGTAACCTTCCATTGCTGCCTGCAATGCGCAAATGGGGTCGATCTCGGTAACCCATACAGTGGCGCCCATACCGCGAAAAGCTTGTGCGCAGCCCTTGCCTACATCCCCATAACCCAGCACGACACAGATCTTGCCGGCAATCATCACGTCAGTAGCGCGTTTGATACCATCGAGTAATGATTCGCGACAACCGTATAAATTGTCGAACTTGGACTTGGTGACCGAATCGTTGACGTTCATCGCTGGAAACAGCAACTCACCTGCTTCGACCATCTGGTAGAGGCGATGCACACCGGTGGTGGTTTCTTCAGTAACGCCCTGAATACTTTCAGCAAGCTTCTGCCATTTAGTATTATCCAGCAATAAATTACGACGTAGCACTTCAAGAATGGCTACCCATTCTTCGTTATCACCGACTTTGGCTCCAGGAACTGCACCCGCTTTCTCAAATTCAACGCCTTTGTGCACCAGTAAAGTGGCATCGCCACCATCGTCAAGAATCATGTTGGGCAATTTGCCGTCGGGCCAGTTAAAGGCCTGCTCCGTACACCACCAATATTCTTCGATGGTCTCACCTTTCCAGGCAAAAACGGGAATACCATCTGCTGCAATCGCAGCGGCGGCGTGATCCTGAGTCGAATAAATATTACAGGACACCCAGCGCACTTCGGCACCCAAGGCCACCAGTGTTTCGATAAGCACGGCGGTCTGGATGGTCATGTGGATACTGCCCATGATGCGGGCACCTTTGAGCGGTTGCTCCGCGTCAAACTCTTCGCGCAATGCCATCAGCCCGGGCATTTCGGTTTCGGCAATGGCAATTTCTTTCCGGCCCCATTCAGCCAGGCCAATGTCAGCGACTTTAAAATCGGTAAAACTGGTATCGGTTACAGCATTCATTCTCGTTCTCCAGAAACATGAAGAGCGCCGTTAATCAAAAGTGCATCGCCTGAGCCTGGCGGGGATTCCGCTGCAGCGCTCCTCAGGGGATGTAGAAATTTACAAAAAACGTTGCCTATCAATCGTAGGAGCGGCCCCATAGGCCGCGAAACTTATATCCCAGCAGCATCACGCAAGGCTTCGGCCTTGTCGGTGAGTTCCCAGGAGAAACCTTCTTCCTCACGACCAAAGTGGCCATAAGCAGCGGTCGCCGTGTAAACAGGCCGCAGCAAATCAAGCATTTTAACCAAGCCGCGCGGCCGCAGATCAAAGTGGTCGCGTACCAGTTCGACAATACGGCTTTCATCAAGCTTGCCAGTACCAAAAGTCTCCACACTGATGGAGGTAGGTTCTGCCACACCGATAGCATACGAAATCTGAATTTCACAACGATCAGCAAGGCCAGCGGCGACAATATTTTTCGCCACATAGCGGCCCGCATAAGCAGCAGAACGATCCACTTTGGAGGGGTCTTTACCGGAGAATGCACCGCCACCATGACGTGCCATGCCGCCGTAGGTATCAACAATGATCTTGCGACCTGTTAATCCACAGTCGCCTACTGGACCACCAATTACGAAGTTGCCTGTTGGGTTGATGTGATATTTAGTATCAGCAGTTAGCCATTCAGCAGGAAGCACAGGTTTAATCACCTCTTCCAAAATAGCTTCTCGAAGATCAGCAAGTGCG
>VAPL010159229.1_pt1 | contig 10768 bp, 21 predicted proteins | sample 3395061 | NCBI WGS metagenome assembly VAPL01 (sample SAMN08290444, study PRJNA428436) | hydrothermal vent metagenome | isolation source: Deep-sea hydrothermal vent chimney 2 | place: Pacific Ocean: Juan De Fuca Ridge | depth 2182 m m
ACCTTCTTTTGAAGTGTATTCATGTAAGACCCCTTCAATCTCTACCTCTGTCACAGCACAACCGTGCATCGATGACAACAAAACGCGCCTAAGAGCATTCCCTAATGTGTAACCAAAACCACGTTCCAATGGTTCAAGTGTAATTTTAGCGTGGTATTTGTCTTGAACCTTAACATCTACAACGTTAGGTCTAAGAAAATCTGACACTGAGCTTTGCATGACAATGCCTCATCAAAATGAAAATTTATTCCAATAAATGATATAAAAGAAGAACCTTCTATATCAAACTCGTAAGCTTATACTCTGCGTTTTTTGGGAGGTCGACACCCATTATGGGCTATTGGAGTCACATCATTAATGCTACCAATTTTAAAACCAGCTGCATTGAGTGAACGCACAGCTGAGTCACGACCTGGCCCTGGGCCTTTAACCATCACATCAAGGCTTTTCATACCACACTCTTTCGCAGCAGTCGCTGCCTTTTCTGCTGCAACCTGTGCAGCAAATGGTGTGCTCTTACGAGACCCTCTAAAACCACAACCACCTGCAGTTGCCCAAGACAGTGCATTTCCCTGGCGATCAGTAATAGTCACAATGGTATTATTAAATGTTGCATGAATGTGTGCTATACCATCAACAACATGCTTTTTAACCTTCTTTTTAGACCGACTTGAAGTGGCTTTTGCCATAACTCTTTTACCTATATCAAACAAACAATATTAATGAATAATCTATGAATTCAAGATTAGTACGTCTATCTCTTAATGGGTTTACGCGGCCCTTTGCGAGTACGTGCATTAGTGCGTGTACGTTGTCCGCGTAGTGGTAGACCACGACGATGACGCAACCCTCGAAAGCAGCCAAGATCCATTAATCGTTTAATATTCATAGAAACTTCTCGGCGCAGATCCCCCTCCACCAAGAACTTGGCAACCTCATCACGCAGACCGGTGATTTGATCGTCTGTCAACTCTTTAACTTTGCTAGCAGGATTAACGCCTGTTACATCACATATACTCTGTGCGCGAGTTGACCCTATTCCATAAATAGAACGCAATGCAATCACAGTGTGCTTATGCGTGGGAATATTAATACCGGCAATACGAGCCATCCAAAAATCTCCAATCTTTTCTATATTGCGCCAAAAAAGTGGGCAATACTACATATATAACCAATAACAATCAATACGAAAAGGGATTAACCTTGACGCTGCTTATGTTTTGCTTCTTTGCAGATCACTCTGACGATACCTTTACGTCGAACAACCTTGCAATTTCGGCACAATTTTTTAACTGATGCACGCACTTTCATGAGTCACTGCCCTTAAACATTTAAAAAAATAAATAAAAACTAACGGGGTGAATAATAACAAATTACGGCTTACTTGGCTCCGCCTTTAAGATTTGCTTTTTTCATAAGCCCTTCATATTGATGAGACATCAAATGGGACTGTACCTGAGCAATGAAATCCATCACTACAACGACAATAATCAAAAGTGAGGTTCCACCAAAATAGAATGGAACATTCCAATAGACAATTAAAAACTCAGGCAACAGACATACAAGCGTAATATAAATAGCACCAATCGTTGTCAAACGCGTCATGATAGTATCAATGTAACGTGTCGTTTGAACTCCAGGACGTATACCTGGAATAAAAGCACCGGAACGTTTCAAATTATCTGCTGTATCTTTAGGGTTAAAAACCAACGCCGTATAAAAGAAGCAGAAGAAAATAATGGCTGTAGCATAAGCTAAAACATATACAGGCTGACCTGGAGACATTAATGTAGCGACATCCTGAAGCCATTCCATTCCTGAGCTAGTACCAAACCAACCTGCAATTGTTGCAGGAAAAAGAATGATACTTGATGCAAATATGGGGGGGATTACTCCGGCCATATTAACTTTAAGAGGTAAATGACTTGTATGGCCACCATAGACTTTTCGGCCTTGTTGGCGCTTTGCATAATTAACAGTAATTCGGCGCTGACCACGCTCTACAAAAACAACAAACCCTGTCACACACAACGCTAAAGCAAAGAGAAAAATAACCAGTAACGCGCTCATTTCACCTGTGCTGCTCAGCTCCAGAGTGCCACCAATAGCTGAAGGCAATCCGGCGACTATACCTGCAAAGATAATAATAGAGATACCATTACCTATCCCTCTCTCAGTCACTTGCTCTCCAAGCCACATTAAAAATATAGTACCGCTCACCAGAGTCATGACTGTAATAAAGCGAAAAGCCAGCCCGGGATCTATCACTAAAGGACTTCCGCCATAAGATTGACTTTCTAAAGCAATAGAGATACCTATCGCTTGAAAAGTAGCCAGCACCACCGTTCCATAACGTGTATATTGACTGATTTTCTTACGACCTGATTCGCCCTCTTTTTTCAATTGTTCAAGTTTCGGATGAACAGCCGTTAAAAGCTGCATAATAATCGAAGCCGAGATGTAAGGCATGATTCCAAGAGCAAAAATTGCAACTCGCTCAAGCGCTCCACCAGAGAACATATTGAACATATCAAGAATCGAGCCGCGCTGCTGGTCAAACAGAGCAGCTAATGCGACGGGATCAATCCCTGGCACGGGAATAAATGTACCTATGCGATAAACTAAAATCGCACCAATAACAAAAAATATTCGACGCCTAAGCTCCGTCATTTTCCCCATAGATGGCAAAGAAGCTCCCATTTAAACCTCTATCTTCCCACCAGCTGCTTCAATAGCCGCTTTGGCTCCCTTGGTGGCAACCAAACCTCTTAATGTCACTGGTTTTGTAATTTCACCGGAAAGAATTACTTTTACGCGTTTAATCTTATTTGAAATAATATTGGCTTTCTTTAATGACTTAATATCAATCACATCACCATCCACCTTAGCAAGCTCATGAAGACAAACCTCACCAACCGTCATACCCACTCGCGATGTAAAACCAAACTTGGGAAGACGACGTTGCAAAGGCATTTGACCGCCTTCAAAACCAACTTTGTGGAATCCACCTGAGCGAGAACGCTGCCCTTTATGACCGCGCCCACATGTCTTGCCATTACCTGAACCAATACCACGACCCACACGCTTGGCAGCTTTATTACTACCTAAAGCCGGCTTTATTGTATTTAAGTGCATTATTTACCCTCAACTTTAAGCATGTAGGAGATTTTATTTACCATTCCACGATTACAAGCGGTATCTTCTACTTCAACAGTTTGATGCATACGACGAATCCCTAAACCGCGAGCACACGCTTTATGAGATGGTAATCGTTTAGCCAGGCTACGAACCAGCGTAATGCTGAGTGTGCTCTTTGACATGACTTTTACTCCAGAATATCTTCAATAGATTTATTGCGTTTAAGTGCGACAGACTCCGCATCCATCATCTCTTCCAAGCCACGAATTGTTGCGCGCACAACATTGATCTGGCTCGTAGAACCAATACTTTTTGCAAGAACATCTTTGACACCAAGCACCTCAAAAACTGCACGCATTGCACCACCGGCAATAATTCCGGTACCTTCCGAGGCAGGCTGCATAAAGACTTTTGTTGCACCATAATGGGCGGTAATAGCATATTGCAGCGTACTACCCTTAAGGCTAATTGTTTTCAGATTACGGCGAGCATCTTCCATTGCTTTTTGAATCGCAGCCGGAACTTCTCTGGCTTTACCTCGCCCAATACCAACTCGGCCTTCACCATCACCAACAACTGTCAGCGCAGAAAAACCAAATTGACGACCACCTTTAACCACTTTAGCTACTCGTCTGATATTAACCAGCTTTTCTACCAGCCCATCGGATACTTGAGAGTTCACATTCGCCATTACTTAAGCCCTTTAAATTTTCAAACCATGCTCGCGTGCCGCTTCGGCAAGCGCTTGAACACGACCATGATATCTATAACCAGAGCGATCAAACGCAACACGTTCAATGCCTGCTGATTTTGCGCGCTCTGCAATAATTTTACCAATTACCGCAGCCGCATCAACATTACCACCACCGGAAGAGATACTTCCTTTAACCTCTTTATCAAGGCTAGACGCAGAGGCCAACACTTCTGAACCAGAAGGAGCAATAATTTGGGCATATATATGACGAGGTGTACGGTTAACACACAAGCGGTGCATACCAAGCGCCTTTATTTTTGCACGCCCACGGCGAGACCGACGTATACGAGAAGTTTTTTTATTCACTACAAACCCTTATTTTTTCTTGGCTTCTTTTCGAACAATAGTTTCGTCTGAATAACGAACCCCTTTTCCTTTGTATGGCTCAGGCGGTCTATAGCTTCGTATATCTGCTGCCACCTGTCCGACCTTCTGTTTATCCAGACCTTTGATCAAAATTTCAGTTTGACTCGGTGTTTCAATAACAATTCCTTCTGGAACCGTATATTCAACAGGATGAGAAAAACCTAGAGATAAACTCAGTTGTTTTCCTTTGGATTGCGCACGATAGCCAACCCCAACCAACTCTAATTTTTTTTCAAACCCAGCCGTCACTCCTACAACCATATTATTCAACAAAGAACGGGTTGTCGCGACTAAAGCCAAACCTGATGAAGGCTTTTTGGGGGCGAACTTTAACACATCCCCATCCTGTAAAACATCCACAGAGTGATGAATTTTAAAAAACAACTCACCTTTAGGGCCTTTTACAGTTACTTCACTATTTTTTAGTGCCACTTGAACACCTGTTGGGATGTTAACCGGGCTTTTTGCAATTCTGGACATTTTGTTTCTACCTGTTATGAAACATAACACAAAACTTCGCCACCAAGACCGGCAGCACGAGCAGCTTTATCTGTCATAACCCCGCCAGAGGTAGAGACAATAGCAATTCCTAAACCAGACATTACTTTAGGTATTTCGCTTTTACCTTTATAAATCCGTAAACCTGGCTTACTTACACGATCAATACTCGCTATAACCGGCTTTCCTTCATAGTACTTCAAGGTCAGGTTCAAAGCTGGCTTGCCAGACTCTTCGGTTACATTGAAACTCTCAATATAACCTTCCTCAATAAGCACCTTTGCAATCGCTTTCTTTATTTTTGAAGATGGCATGCTGGTCTCAATTTTTTGAGCCATATGCGCATTGCGAATACGCGTAAGCATGTCCGCGATTGGATCAGTCATAGTCATTTTAATAAATCCTACTTTATATCTGCTCTCTGTATTTTCAGAGAGTTACAACAATCATTAATTACCAACTGCTTTTAACAAGCCCTGGAACATCACCTCGCATTGCAGCTTCGCGAAGTTTATTGCGTGCCAGACCAAATTTACGATAATACCCATGCGGCCTACCACTCACTCGACAGCGATTACGCTGCCTTACCGCACTTGAATCACGCGGCAACGAATGGAACTTTCGATAGGCATCAGAACGCTCATCATCAGTCAAAGACTCATCAAACATACGCGACTTTAATTCTGCACGCTTAGCCGCAAATTTTTCAACCGTCTTACTCCGCTTAACCTCTCGGTTAACCATTGAAAGCTTAGCCATCTTTTACCCTCTATTTTTTCAATGGGAAGTTAAACGCTTCAAGTAAAGCTCTTCCCTCTTCATCGTTTTTAGCTGATGTTGTAATGCAAATATCCATGCCTCGCAAAGCATCAATTTTATCATAATCAATCTCTGGAAACATGATTTGCTCACGCACACCCATGCTGTAATTCCCCCTGCCATCAAAAGACTTAGCATTCAAACCGCGAAAATCACGAATTCTGGGAATAGAAACATTTACCAAACGATCAATAAATTCATACATACGCTCACGACGCAATGTAACCTTACAACCGATAGGTATATCGTCTCGTATTTTAAAACTTGCCACCGATTTTCTGGACTTACAAATAACAGGCTTTTGCCCGGATATTTTAGTCATATCATCAACGGCACCGACCATTGCTTTTTTGTCACCGACCGCTTCACCCACACCCATATTCAGAGTGATTTTAGTGATTTTCGGGACTTCCATAATATTTTTATATTTAAATTGCTCCATAAGCTTTGGAACAACTGTTTCTAAATAATACTCTTTTAATCTTGCCATCATGCTACCTGCGATTAGACGTCAACAACTTCGCCATTGGATTTAAAATAACGAACTTTACGGCCATCATCCAACACTTTAAAACCAACTCTGTCAGCTTTGTTCGTTTCAGGGTTAACTAAAGCGATATTAGAAAGCTGAATGGGCATCTCTTTGTGAATAATTCCACCAGGCTGCTCAGCATTGGGATTAGGCTTAGTATGGCGTTTCGCCATATTAATCCCTTCTACCATTGCTCGACCATCCGCCCCTACACTGAGTACCGTACCCCGCTGACCTTTATCCTTACCAACAAGGACTATTACATCATCATTTTTCTTAATTTTGCGCATTACTAATAATACCTAACAGAGCTCAAAGAACTTCGGGAGCCAATGAAATAATTTTCATAAAGCTTTCGCCGCGTAACTCACGCGTTACAGGGCCAAATATACGTGTTCCAATCATTTGTTTTTGGCTATTCAGCAATACTGCAGCATTTCCATCAAAACGAATCAGAGAACCATCAGAACGTCGGACACCTTTTCTAGTGCGCACAACCACTGCACTATAAACATCACCTTTTTTAACTTTACCGCGTGGCATCGCTTCTTTTATGCTGACTTTAATAATATCACCAACCCCGGCATACCGCCGATGTGACCCGCCAAGCACTTTAATACACATAAGTCGGCGCGCTCCACTATTGTCAGCAACATCCAACATTGATTGCATCTGTATCATGGCACTTTATACTCCAGCTTTAACTCTTTATTTATACAAATCACTTTCTAATCAGCTGCTTGCTTAACAATTTCATTTAAGCGCCAACTTTTAGATTTTGATAATGGACGACACTGAACAATTGAGACCAAATCGCCAATTTTACATTCGTTTTTTTCATCATGAGCATGCAACTTAGTTGAGCGACGAATATATTTTTTATAAATCGGGTGAGGCAACTTACGCTCCAAAAGGATGGTAATCGTCTTATCCATTTTATCACTGACAACCCGTCCAACCAGAGTACGAGATATTTTACTGTTTTCACTCATGCCGACTCACTCACTTTCTGTTTTAAAACGGTTTTTGCACGAGCAATATTTCGACGCACATTTTTAATCAAGTGATTACTAGTCATTTGACCCGTTGCCTTTTGCATTCTTAGGTTAAACTGCTCTTTACGCAAAGCCAAAAGTTCATCATTTAGCTCATTTATATTTTTATCTCTCAACTCGCTTGCTTGCATAGTCACATCACCATCCGAGTTACAAAAGTTGTTTTAACAGGTAGTTTTGCTGCTGCCAGCTTAAACGCCTCACGAGCAATTTCTTCCGAAACACCTTCCATTTCGTACATCACAGCACCGGGTTTAATCTGTGCTACCCAATACTCCACGTTGCCTTTTCCTTTACCCATGCGAACTTCTAACGGTTTATTGGAAATAGGTTTATCAGGAAATATACGAATCCAAATATTACCACCACGTTTAATATGACGCGTCATAGCTCTTCGAGCGGCTTCAATTTGACGCGCGGTCACTCTTCCACGTGTCGTAGCCTTTAAACCGTATTCACCAAAACTGACTTTATTGCCAGTCGTAGCCAAACCACGATTTCGACCTTTATGTTGTTTACGAAATTTAGTTCTTTTTGGTTGCAACATCGCGACTTAACTCTCTTACTTTTTTGCTGTGTGCTTGGATTTAGCTTCTTTTCGTGGTGCAATTTCGGGAGTACCAAAAATTTCACCCTTAAAAATCCAAACTTTCACGCCAATAATCCCATATGTGGTATGTGCTTCTGCCGTACCATAATCGATATCAGCACGTAGTGTATGCAAAGGAACCCGACCTTCTCTATACCATTCAGTACGTGCTATTTCCGCACCATTCAAACGCCCAGCGACATTAATACGAATGCCTTTCGCACCAAAGCGCATTGTATTCGCAACAGCGCGCTTCATAGCTCTGCGGAACATAATTCTTTTTTCCAGCTGCTGTGCAATACCCTCAGCAACAAGGTATGCATCAAGCTCGGGTTTCCTTATCTCTTCAATATTAATATGAACCGGAATCCCCATGATTTTACTGACATCTTTGCGCAAAGACTCAATATCTTCGCCTTTCTTGCCGATGACTATACCCGGACGCGCGGTATGAACAGTGATTCGTGCATTTTTTGCTGGGCGCTCAATTTGAATACGACTGACAGACGCATTTTTAAGCTTGGAACGAATAAACTCACGTACCAACAAATCATTATGCAAGTTATCCGCATAATTTTTTGAATCTGCATACCAGGTTGATGTCCATTCTTTGACGATACCGAGTCGCATTCCAATGGGGTGTACTTTTTGTCCCATAATCTTTTTCGCCTTATTTATCTGAAACTTCGACTGTAATGTGGCTCGTTCTTTTCAGAATACGATTAGCACGACCTTTAGCTCGTGCACGCATTCTTTTATGTGTCGTCGCCTCATCAACAAACACCCGAGATACTTTCAACTCATCAATATCAGCACCATCATTATGTTCAGCATTAGCTATTGCAGACTCAAGAACCTTCTTCATAATGGCTGCTGCTTTTTTAGTGCTAAAACTCAATGTATTAATTGCACGATCTACAGGCACACCGCGAATCATATCAGCAACTAAACGTACTTTTTGCGCCGAAATATGAGCATTTCTCAATTTTGCTATTGTTTCCATCTAACTGCTCCGCTATTTTTTCGCTTTTTTATCAGCGACATGACCACGATATGTGCGCGTTGCTGCAAACTCACCCAACTTATGCCCAACCATATTTTCAGTGATCAATACAGGAACATGCTGGCGGCCATTATGTACAGCAATAGTTAAACTCAGCATTTCTGGTGTAACCATTGAACGTCTGGACCATGTTTTAATGGGACGTTTATTATTTTCTGTAATGGCCTTATCAATCTTCTTCGCTAGATGAAGGTCGACAAAAGGGCCTTTTTTAATTGAACGTGGCACCTATACAAGCTCCTATATTAACTTACTTTATTTAACGTTTTTTACGACGAGATACAATCAAACTATCTGTGCGCTTGTTTTTTCGTGTCTTATAACCTTTTGTCGGAACGCCCCATGGAGTGACCGGATGACGACCACCAGATGTCCGCCCCTCACCACCGCCATGCGGATGATCTACCGGGTTCATAACAACCCCCCGAACTGTCGGACGTATACCTTTCCAACGTTTAGCGCCCGCTTTTCCGTAAGAGCGCAAACTATGCTCTGCATTGCCCACGCTGCCAATCACAGCACGGCATTCAATACGTATTTTACGCATTTCACCTGAACGCAATCGCAATGTTGCATGAACGCCTTCTTTAGCAACCAGCTGAGCCGATGACCCAGCACTTCTTGCCATCTGAGCACCTTTCCCAACTTTCATTTCAATACAATGAATCACTGTACCTAACGGAATATTACGTAAAGGCAGGCAGTTTCCTGTTTTAATCGGTGATTCCGGGCCAGAAACAACTTCATCGCCCACCTTCAATTTGTCAGGCGCGACAATATAACGCCTTTCACCATCAACATACAAGAGCAATGCAATATTTGCTGTACGATTTGGATCGTATTCAATATGTTCCACCTGAGCTGGAACACCATCTTTTGTTCTCTTGAAGTCGATAATTCGATAATGACGCTTATGACCGCCACCACGATGACGAACGGTAATACGCCCATTATTATTACGCCCGCCACTTTTAGATAGTTTTTCTAAAAGCGGGGCATGTGGCGCTCCTTTATGGAGATCAGGATTGACCACTTTAACAACAAAGCGACGCCCTGCAGATGTTGGTTTTACTTTGACTAACGCCATTTTAAACTTCCGTAAATTTCAAAATTCAACTACTAATAGGAGAGACTTATGTCAGTGAAAAGTCTATATCCTGACCTGCTTTAAGCTTAACAAAGGCTTTTTTCCAATGGGCACGGCGCCCTTGAATTGCACCAAACCGCTTGCGCTTACCCTTTACATTGCTCGTTGACACTGACTCTACATCTACATCAAACAGTAATTTTATAGCCTGTTTAATTTCCGGCTTTGTTGACTCTCTTGCCACTTTAAAAACGAATCGATTACTTGACTCTGCGCAGATTGTGCTTTTTTCTGAAACAACAGGAGCCAAAATAATACTTAATAAACGCTCTTTGTTCATGAAAATTTCTCCTCTATAAGCTTTAACGCACTGCTTGAGACAAGAATATTCTCAAAACCAACTAATGCCACAGGAGAGAGCGATTTCACATTAACCACTAAAACATCAGGAATATTTCTTGATGCCAGCTCGAGATCAGCACTTTCCACATCTTGAATCAGCAACGTTTTGCCTAACCCCATTCCTTTAAGCTTTTCAATTAAAACTTTGGTTTTGGGTGCATCAATTGAAAAATCTTCAACAACCGTTAAACGTTCCTGCCTTACTAATTCAGAAAAAATTGAACGAAACGCACGAATGTACATCTTCCTGTTCACTTTCTGACTATAATCTCGCGTCGAGGCTGCAAAAGTTATACCACCTGAACGCCACAAAGGGCTGCGTATTGTTCCTGCTCGTGCTCTGCCCGTTCCTTTCTGACGGAACGGCTTAGCACCACCACCACTGACTTGTGAGCGTGTTTTTTGCGCAGCAGTTCCACTACGAGCTGTCGCCAAATACGCAGTAACTACCTGATGCACTAATGG
>VAPL010446534.1_pt1 | contig 10761 bp, 11 predicted proteins | sample 3395061 | NCBI WGS metagenome assembly VAPL01 (sample SAMN08290444, study PRJNA428436) | hydrothermal vent metagenome | isolation source: Deep-sea hydrothermal vent chimney 2 | place: Pacific Ocean: Juan De Fuca Ridge | depth 2182 m m
CAAAAGCCCCGCTCTTTCCAGCAAACGACCCGGCAGGATATCAAGATATTTATTGGCGATATCGAGTTGTATCTGGGTGCCGGAACTATAACTATCGGGCAGAGCCATAAAGACCACGATAATCATGAAATAAAGTTCGGTGAACTCGAAGGCGCCTTCAAGGGGAAGACCAAGGAAGTAACGGCCCGCCGCATCGATACTGATTCCTGCCATCATCAGGAAAAGGCTGGCAACGGCCATGGCCATGGCCATGCCTTCAACCCATTTGAAAAACCTGATGATCTCCTTCATTGGAATTCGGCAGGAGAGAAAATGCCAGCCATTTTCTCTCCCATACCGTTATTCGTTCAAATAGGCCTTGAATTTTGCCAGAACGGGGGCGCCATCCACGCCCCGGTCCTGCAACTGTTTAAGCCAATTTTGCTCGACCGTTTGCAGGGCGGTTTTCAGTTGCCCAAGGGCGGGTTCCTGCATGTCATAGACATTCATGCCGGCCGCCGTCAGTTTGCCATAGGTTTTGGCGACCGCGCCATCCAGACGGGCGGCTCCGCCGGCGCCGATTTTGGCCCCAACCCGCAACAGCAATTTTTGGACATCTTCGGGTAATTTCCGCCATTTCTTTTCATTAATGAAAATGCCGAAGGTGACGGCCCCTAGATTGGCGTTTCTGGTCACGGATTTGGTTACTTCGTAAAGCTTGTATCCCGGAATTCCAAGCGGGGTATAGGCCGCCCCGTCAATGGTTCCCCTGGATAATGCAACATAAAAATCACCCGGTGCGACCTTGACCGGCGTCGCCCCTACGGCTTTCAGAATCATCGCGCCCGTGCCGCCGGCGGCACGCATTTTAAGGCCCTTGATCTGGCTTAAATCGGTAATCGGTTCTTTTCGTTTCATAACGAATTGATAGGGTGGGGAGACCATCATCCAAAGCGGCCGGATGCCAAGCGGTTTGTATTCCGCCTCAAAAAGAATTTCATCGTTCAGGCGCGTGAAAGCCTTTTGCGCTTTGGCCGCGCTACTGAACAAACCCGGCAATTCCAGGACGCTGGTCAACGGCATTTTCTGCGGGGTATAGACAATCCCGACAACGGCTATATCGGTCAGACCGGAGCGAACCGCATCCAGCATCCCCGGACCCTTGGCTATCTGCTGGGCCGGAAAATGCCTGATTATCACTTTGCCATTGCTGGCTTTTTCAATGGCCGCCTTGAAAGCCTGCGAATTCAATTTCGAGGCGATATGCGAGACCGGGAATTGATCGGCCATCTTCAAGGTAATGATTTCTTCGGCCTGCGCCGATGCATCGACAAAGAATGCCGAACCCAGGAGTACGGTGGATAAAAGCAGTTTTTTCAAAGACATCAAGGTCCCCTATTTTGTCTATATTTAAAGTTTCTTTTCAGTAACTTACCGGTAAATTAGAACAGGTCGGCTATTGCCCTGGCAAGAGCTTTATTTTTATCTTGTGGCGACCCGGTATCCCGGCCCGCTGAAAACACCATTTTTCAAAAATCGAAAGGTTGTCTAGACGACAAATGTTACGATCATATGAAATCTGTCCGGGGGCCGGTTGTATTCCCGGTGGTCAGTTGTGTTCCCCGTATTTCCTTGCTTTCTGGCGGTTCCGGCAATATATAATCGATCTTCCTGTCCCGATATCCCTGCGGAGAAATTTATTAATGGCTCGTGTAACAGTCGAAGACTGCGTTCTCAAGATTCCCAACCGTTTCAAGCTGGTCATGCTGTCGGCCCAGCGGGCGCGCAATATCAGCGCCGGCGCGCCGATGACGGTGGAAAAAGACAACGACAAAAATCCCGTCGTCGCGCTTCGGGAAATCGCCGAGGAAACCGTCGATCTTAGCGACCTTGAAGAAGGCCTGATCAAGGGCTTGCAGCGCCATGTCGAAATGAATGACCAGGAAGAAGAAGAATTCGACGTGCTTGCCGTTCCCGGCCAGTCCGACGATGAACAGGCTGGCGAAGGCGGAGGCAATCTGCTCCAGTCGAACATATATCAGGACGTCGACATTTCCGAATCAACCGGGGACGAGGCCTAATACCAAGTTGCGGAAATAATGACTAATAGAGACGGCTTCACAAGTCTTTTGGCTAGGAGCCGACGGCGCGGCGGTGCTCGGGTACCGCAAGGCCGTGGGCGACAACGTCCAAAAGGCTTGTGAAGCCGCCGTTCCGGTCGCCACAGCAGTCCTTCGGAGGGCGTTAAGAAGCCTTGACGATGCGATCGCATCGCCGGCGGCTTCTTCTTCTACCCGAAGGACTGCTGTGACGATCTCTATGGGTCATTCTTTCTGCAACTTGGTATAAATCACCGGGAGATGCCGCTTTGATCCGGCAGTTTGAACTCGTCGAACGGGTAAAATCCTATGATTTGGGCGCCGACGAGGAGGCGCTTAATCGCGCCTATGTGTTTTCCATGAAGGCCCACGGCAACCAGAAACGGGCCTCGGGCGACCCGTATTTTCTGCATCCGCTGGAAGTCGCCGGCATTCTTACCGACTATAAACTCGATAGCGCCAGCATCATCACCGCGCTGTTGCACGATACGATCGAAGACACCCTGGCGACCCAGGAGGAAATTACCGCCCTGTTCGGTCGGGAAGTCGGTCGCCTGGTCGAAGGCGTGACCAAGCTGACGCTGATCGAAATGCAGTCTGATCACGCCAAGCAAGCAGAAAATTTCGGCAAGCTGTTGCTTGCCATGTCGGAAGATATACGCGTTCTTCTGGTCAAGCTGGCCGACCGTCTGCACAACATGCGGACCCTTCATTTTATCGATAATGAAAACAAACGCCGCCGTATCGCCAAGGAAACCATGGAAATTTTCGCCCCGCTAGCCGAACGCATCGGAATGCAGGAGATGAAAAACGAACTGGAAGATCTGGCGTTTGCGGAAATTAATCCCGAGGCCCGTCAATCGATCATCGCCCGGCTGGAATACCTCCGCGAAGAAGGTGGCGGCCTGGTCACCAAGATCAATGACGAATTGACCAAGACCCTTAAGGACGGGGGCGTAGAGGCCGAAATTGATGGCCGCGAAAAGCTTCCTTATTCGATATGGCGCAAGATGCAGTTCAAGAATGTCGCTTTCGAACAGCTTTCCGATGTGATGGCGTTTCGCATAATCGTCGGCGATGTCGATGATTGTTATCACGCGCTGGGCATCATCCACAGTTCTTATCGCGTGGTGCCGGGCCGCTTCAAGGATTACATCAGCACCGCCAAGCCCAATGGCTACCGATCCCTGCATACCGGGGTGCTGGGGCCGGATCAGCACCGGATCGAGATCCAGATCAAGACTCAGGAAATGCACGAAATTGCCGAAAACGGCGTCGCCGCCCATTGGTCCTACAAGCAAAATGCCGGGACCACAGAAGGCAAGCAATATCGCTGGTTACGCGAACTGCTGGATATTCTCGAACATGCCGCCGGGCCGGAGGAATTCCTGGAACACACCAAGCTGGAAATGTTCCAGGATCAGGTTTTCTGTTTTAGCCCAAGGGGAGATTTGATCAATATGCCGCAGGGCGCCACGCCCGTTGATTTTGCCTACGCCGTGCATTCGGAAATCGGAGACCGTTGCGTCGGGGCCAAGGTCAACGGTCGCATGGTGCCCCTGCGAAGCGAGTTGCAGAACGGCGATCAGGTGGAAATTCTGACCTCAAACGCCCAGACTCCTTCGCCCACATGGGAAAGATTTGTTGTTACCGGCAAGGCCCGGGCGCGCATCCGCCGCTTCATTCATTCCCAGGAAAAGGAACAGTACCTGCAACTGGGCCGGGCGATCCTGCAACGGGCATTTCGCGAAGAAGGCTATGAATTTACCGAAAAGGCCCTGACCGGCGTGCTGAAAGTATTCAAGCAGGGCTCTGCCGATGATCTTACGGCCCAGGTCGGATCCGGCAATGTTTCGGCGCGCGATGTGGTGGAAGCGGTATTCCCGGCAACCAAAAAACGCCGTGACGATAAGGTCGTCCCGATCGATTATATCAAGAAAAGACCGGCCAAGGGAAAGGCTGGCGACAAACACGAAAACGCCATCGCCATAAAGGGTCTTATACCCGGCATGGCGGTCCATTACGCCGGGTGTTGCCATCCATTGCCCGGCGATCGCATCGTTGGCATCATCACCACCGGCAAGGGCGTGACTATTCACACAATTGACTGTGAAACCCTTGAAACATATGCCGATACACCTGAACGATGGCTTGATGTTTCGTGGCAACTGGGAACCGAATTGCCCGATTTCCATGTCGGCAGAATTCATTTGACGGTGGTTAACGAGCCGGGAAGCCTGGGCACCCTGTCCATGGTGATAGGCCGTAACGAAGGTAATATATCGAACCTGAAAATTACCAATCGTAGCCGCGAATTTTTTGATTTGCTGATTGATGTAGAGGTCCGCGACGTCAAGCATCTGGCCGATATCATCGCGGCCTTGCGGGCGACTCCGGCGATCAACACGGTCGAACGTGCAAGAGGTTGAATTTTTAGCTAAAACGGTAAACATTGCGACCATGTTCCAACGCCGAGAAAAAAGACAACTGCATCACCGGGCGCGTGATTTTTTGTGGCCGCGCCGCGGCTGGAAGCGGTCGTCGCTGTACCTGTTTCACCGGGTCGGGCGGCTTCCCGGCACGCCATATTCAATCGCCGCCGGTTTTGCCTGCGGCGCCGCCATTTCTTTTACCCCGTTCGTCGGCCTGCATCTGGTGCTTGGGGCGCTGTTCGCCTGGATCATCCGTTCCAGTATCGTCGCTTCCGCCATCGGCACCCTGGTCGGCAATCCCTGGACATTCCCTTTTATCTGGGCCTGGATATATGAAATCGGGTTGTGGATCGGCCAGGCCGGGACCTATACCCACAGCGGCGGCGAAGACTTCTCTTCAATGTTCGCCTCGGTGATAGAGGCCCTGTTGAAGCTCGATATGACCTATCTGTTCCAAACCGTCTGGCCGGTATGGTGGCCGATGTTTCTGGGTGGCATACCCAGTTTTATCGTTATCTGGCTGGTATTTTTCTTTTCCTTGCGACCATTGATCGCCTCGTATCAGCATCGGCGGTTCAGTCGCCGCAATTCGGGAAACAAGCTGGCGGATAACCGAAAATGACCAATTATTTAAGGCTGGGCGTTAATATCGATCATGTCGCGACTATTCGGAATGCCCGCGGCGGCGGTCATCCGGACCCGGTCGATGCCGCGAAGCTGGCCGTTATGGCCGGCGCCGACGGCATCACCGCCCATTTACGGGAAGACCGGCGGCATATTTCCGATGCCGATATAACCCGGCTGTGCAACGAAGTTGACAGCCCGCTCAATCTGGAAATGGCGGCGACTGACGAAATGCTGGAAATCGCGCTCGCCCATGTTCCCCACGCCGCCTGCATCGTGCCGGAAAAACGCGAAGAGCGGACCACCGAAGGCGGCCTGGATGCGCGCGGCGGTCACAACCGGCTGTTTCCATATGTCGAAGCACTTTCGAAGGCCGGTATCCGGGTGTCGCTGTTCATCGAACCGGATCTGGAACAGCTCGATGCCGCCAGGTTACTGGGGGCACCGGTGGTGGAACTGCATGTCGGGGCCTTTTGCGATGCCGGGGGCGAGGCCCGGGAAGCCGAGTTGGCCCGTATTGTCGAGGCCGCCGCTTACGGTCACCGGATCGGCCTGGAATGCCACGCCGGCCATGGATTGACCTTCGATACGGTCAGGCCGATAGCCGCGATTCCGACGATCAGCGAATTGAATATCGGCCATTTCCTGATTGGCGAGGCGATTTTTGTCGGCCTTGAACAAAGCATCACCGATATGCGCCGCCATATGAACGAGGCCCGTGCTCAATAAGGTTTTTCCGCCTTGACATTAAGCCTCCCGGCTGGCTTGATTTGCCGGAATTTTCGACAATCCTGTAGGCTAATGCTTCAATATGACCCAAAAATCCAGCGGCGGTTTCAAGGAAACAGTCGTCACCATCTTGTATGCGTTTGTCATCGCGATGGGAATTCGCACCTTCGCCTACGAGCCGTTTAATATTCCTTCCGGCTCGATGAAGCCGACGCTGCTGGTCGGTGATTACCTTTTCGTCTCCAAGCTGTCGTTCGGATACAGCCGATACTCGCTGCCATGGTCACTGCCGTTGCTGACGGGCAGGATATTTTTCAGCGAGCCCGAACGGGGCGACGTCGTCGTGTTCCGGTTGCCTCGCGACACCAGTATCGATTACATCAAACGGCTGGTCGGCCTGCCCGGCGACAAAATACAGGTCAAGGGCGGTATCCTGAATATCAACGGCAAGCCGGTGATTCGAGAACGGGTTGAAGACTACCTGAGCACCGACAGCCTGGGCAATGTTCGCCGCACAACCCGGTATCTGGAAACGTTGCCCGGCGGTCGTCGCCATTATATTCTTGAATCAATGGGCGATAACGGCAACGCCGACAACACCGGTGTCTACACGGTGCCGGCGGGCTATTATTTCGCCATGGGTGACAACCGGGATAATTCCCAGGATAGCCGCTATCTTGACGCCGTCGGCTTTATCCCCAGGGAAAATCTGGTGGGTCGCGCCAAGTTCCTGTTTTTCTCCATTGACGGCAGCGGCTGGGACACCTGGGAGTTTTGGAAATGGCCGTCGAAAATCCGCTTCTCCCGGTTTTTTAACGCTATTAAATAGTTGCCATGCCATGAATGATCCCGTGTCGGACCTGGAAAAAAATCTTGGTTATTATTTCCGAAAGCCGCAATTGCTGGAACAGGCGCTCAATCACCCCAGCCTGGCCCGGACCAAAAACCGGCGCAAGGACAGCAACCAGCGCATGGAATTTCTTGGCGACAGGGTGCTTGGGCTGATTGTCGCCGAGATGCTTTACGAGGCATTCCCCGATGAAGAAGAAGGCGCCATGGCGCGCCGCCATACCGCCATGGTGCGACGGGAATCGCTAAGCCGCGTCGCCGGAGAGATCGGCCTGGCGGCTTTTGTCAATATGTCGCCTTCGGAACAGGATGCCGGCGGACGGGAAAACCCGGCCTTGCTGGCCGATGCCTGCGAAGCCGTGATTGCGGCTATTTATCTTGATGCCGGTATCGCTTCGGCGGACAAGTTTATCAGGCGGTACTGGCGGCCGTTGATGGCCGAAAACACGGCGCCGCCGCAAGACGCCAAGACGGCGCTTCAGGAATATGTCCAGAGCCGGGGGGTGGGCCTTCCCGATTATCGCGAAGTATCCCGTTCCGGACCGCCCCACGAGCCAATATTCAGCATCGAGGTCTCAATCGAGGGCGAGGCGTCGGTAACCGCGACGGGAAATTCCAAGCGGGTCGCCGAACAGGCCGCCGCCGCGCTGTTGCTGGACCGGCTTGGGGTTACCGAATGACCCGGCAAAGCGAAACAAAATGTGCTTTTATTGCCATCCTGGGGGCCCCCAACGTCGGTAAGTCGACGCTGGTCAACAGGCTGGTCGGGGCCAAGGTTTCCATAGTTACGCCGAAAGTACAGACAACACGTACTCGGGTGCTGGGCATTTGCCTGGAGCGCACGGCGCAACTTATTCTTATCGATACCCCTGGCGTGTTTTTGCCGAAACGCCGGCTGGACCGGGCCATGGTGGCCTCCGCTTGGGACGGGGCCGCCGATGCCGACAGCATATTGCTGATGATCGACGCGACGCGGGGTATCGATGCCAACAGCGGCGCCATAATCGAAAAGATGCGAAACAAGGAAATGACGGCCCTGCTGGCCATCAACAAGATTGATCTGGTCGATAAACAAAAACTGCTGACATTGGCGGAAAAATTGAACGAAACCGGGTTGTTTGGTGAAATTTTCATGATTTCCGCCGAAACAGGCGATGGCGTCGGTGACCTGCTTGGCAGGCTGGCTGAAACAGCGCCACCCGGCCCATGGATGTTTCCCGAAGATCAGATTTCCGACATGCCGTCGCGATTGCTGGCCGCCGAGGTCACCCGTGAAAAGGTGTTTCTGCAATTGCACCAGGAACTACCCTATGCAATTACCGTCGAGACCGAGGGGTGGCAGGAACGCGATGACGGTTCAGTCACCGTCAGCCAGGTCATATATGTCGAAAGGCCGGGACAAAAGGGTATCGTGCTCGGCAAGGGCGGGCGGAAAATAAAAGCCATCGGCGAGGCGTCGCGCCATGAACTGGAAGACCTGTTAGGCCGCCGGGTGCATCTGAAGCTGTTTGTTAAAGTACGGGCCGGCTGGGGCGACGACCCCGAGCGTTTCCGGGATTGGGGGCTGGATTTCAACGCCTGAATTGCCCTTGATTGCTCCTTGGTATAATGGGTATCGTATTTCCGGTCAGCTTTCGGCGTTTTTGTTGTTTTTCTTGAACAGTTCCATCGCCTTGTCGTCGATGCGGGACAAGCCGGATTTGCGCCGGTCGGTTTTTTGCCGGCGCGCCCATTCCTGGCTACGGTCAACTGCCTTCTGCCATTCGTCGGGATCGTCTTCGGGGTCAAGGACATCGGTATCCCGGTACGGCCAGGTCAGTTTATGAACACTTGGATCGCCAGTCTCGATTTCGCCTTTTTCTTCCTTGTCGAATGATCTGGCGATGACCTGTGTGATGAAATTTCCGGTGATTGCACGCATGGCTTTAGGATCGTGGACGTAACGGCGGCTGTACATAAGCTTGCGAATCGCCGGATTGTTGTAGCGTATGAAGTCGAATAAAAGTTCGGCGAATTCATCCGGTTCCAGGTAGACCGGCACGTCGGCAATGACGTTCTTGAGGATGCTGAAGACGATATTTCCCTGCCGTTCGAAACGTTTGTCCTGTTCCAGTCTGGCAATGACGGCCTGGAAATAGTCCCGGCGATCCTTGTCTATGGCGGCCATGGCGCCCGCAATAATTTTCCTGTGCAACGTCGCCCTCCGCCGGAAATATGTGTCACGAATTAAAAAAACAGGCTCGGCAATAATTGTACAGGATACGTAAGCACGATCATCGTGTAAAATTTACCCCATGGAATGGTTCGATGAAGGAATTGTGTTGTCGGTGCGCAGGCATGGCGAAACATCCGCCATAGTCACGTTGCTGACGCGAAATCACGGCGTTCATTCAGGCCTGGTCAGGGGCGGAACCGGAAAACGCAAACGCGGCGACCTGCAACCGGGAAACGCCGTGCAGGCCAGGTGGCGGGCCAGGTTGTCCGAACATTTAGGCGCCTATACGTGCGAGTTGAGCAGATCCTACGCGGCCCTGGTGCTGGATGCTCCCGAGCCCCTGGCGGCGCTTTGCGCGGCGCTTGGCTTGGTCGAAACGGCACTGCCCGAACGGGAGCCCCACGCCCAGGTGTTTGCCGGCCTGGGAATCCTGCTTGAAGCCATAAGCGGCGCCGGGGAATGGCGCTCGGCTTATGTAAAGTGGGAATTGGGGCTGCTGGGTGAATTGGGTTTCGGCCTGGATTTAAGCCGCTGCGCGGCAACCGGTGCGGTCGATAACCTGATTTACGTGTCGCCGAAATCGGGCCGCGCCGTATCCGCTGCGGCGGGCCGGCCCTACCTTAAGTCGATGTTGGCATTACCGCCGTTTTTACTTGCCGCCGGAACTGGCGGTTCCGTGGCCGACGTATCGACCGGACTCACCCTGACCGGTTATTTTCTCAAACGCCATGTCTATGATCATCTGCCGGGTGGAAAGCTGCCGGCGTCGCGGCAACGCTTCGCCGATAGAATCAGGCGGTCGGTCAACAACAATTCGTGAACGCGAGCACAAGCCTGTGGTGTGTATGCGGCAATTGCCATATAATCCGCGAATTCAGCCATCGAGGGCGCAACTGATGAAATTTCGCATAGCCGCATTTTTAGCCGTCGTTGTCGCGCTGGCCCTGAACACGCCGCCGGCCCACGGGGAATATCGCGTCGAAAGCCTGGATAACAACTTTCCCGAGGAAATCCAGGACGCCGCCGCCGATGGCAAGAAACTGGTGCTGTTCTTTCACCAGCTGGGCTGCCCTTATTGCGACAAGATGCGGGCGCGGGTGCTGCCGGCGAAAAAGGTCTATGATCTGTTCGACAAAAATTTTGTCATGATCGAAAGTAATATCCGCGGTGACCTTGATGTTGTCATGCATGACGGGACGCGGGGGACGGAACGGGACCTGGCAAGGAAATTGCGGGTCCGGGCGACGCCGGTTTTCGTGTTCTTCGACGAACAGGGGAAAGTCGCCCTCAGAACCACCGGGTTCCTGGGGGTTGACCAGTTCTATCTGGCCGGAAAATATGTCGTTGACGGCGTTTATAAATCGAAAAAATCTTTTTTCCGGTACGTTCAGGACCAAAGATGAGTTTTCGGCGCTGCTCCTTGCGTGCCGTGGCCGTTGCGGTGGCGGTTTTCGTAGGGTCCGCCGGTGGCCAGGCATCCGCTCAGGATGCCACCGAAGGGTCGCAGCCGACTGTTAAGGAAATCCTGCAACAGATTGAAAAAAATGGTAATTTCTCGATTGATTTGGCGCGTGCCGATATCGGGATAGCGGCGGCGCGCCGGGATGCGGCGGTGGCGGCGCTGTATCCGCGCCTGACGCTGTCGGCGACCGGGCGGGTATTTCGTTCTTCTTCCGAAGCTTACGGCAATGAACACAAGGATGTTTATGGCACCCTGGAAGTTGTTCAGCCGATTTACGATTTCGGCAAGACCTCATCGGCGATCGAGGCGGCAAGCAAGGATACGGCGGCGGCGGCCGATCTTCTTGTATCGGTACGCAATGCGGTGTTGATG
>VAPL010392080.1_pt1 | contig 10760 bp, 7 predicted proteins | sample 3395061 | NCBI WGS metagenome assembly VAPL01 (sample SAMN08290444, study PRJNA428436) | hydrothermal vent metagenome | isolation source: Deep-sea hydrothermal vent chimney 2 | place: Pacific Ocean: Juan De Fuca Ridge | depth 2182 m m
CATACGGATCAGAATAATGTATCTCTGCACCACAATCCTGCATGAGCTGCATAATCTCAACCGAGGGCGATTCACGCATATCATCAATATTCTTTTTATAGGCAATACCCAGCATTAGAATACGACTGCCATTTATTGCCTTTTTCTGACTGTTTAAACCTGAAACAATTTTGTTTAAAACATATTCAGGCATCGAACTGTTCACTTCACCCGCCAGTTCGATAAAGCGGGTATTGATGCCATATTCACGCGCTTTCCAGGTCAGGTAAAACGGATCAATTGGAATACAATGCCCGCCCAGTCCCGGCCCCGGATAATATGGCACGAAACCAAAAGGTTTGGTGGCCGCTGCGTCGATAACTTCATAGATATCCACACCCATTTTATCTGCGACAATTTTCATCTCGTTGACCAGACCGATGTTGACGGCACGATGGATATTCTCCAGCAGTTTGGTCATCTCGGCAGCACGCGTTGAACTGACAGATACGACTTCATCGATCACATGTTTATATAGAGCAATACCGACTGCTTTGCACGCTTGCGTGTCGCCACCACAAACTTTGGGTATGGTCTGCGTTTTAAAATCCGGGTTGCCGGGATCTTCGCGCTCTGGTGAATAAAGCAGAAAAATATCATCACCGACATTCAAACCAGCACTTTCAATTCGCGGCTTTAATTCTTCGTCAGTCGTTCCCGGATACGTTGTACTCTCCAGTGAAACCACCTGCCCTTTTCTCAGGTGAGGCAACAAACTATCCATCGTATCCAGCACATAACTGAGGTCCGGTTCGCGATGTGTTCCTAGCGGCGTCGGCACACAGAGTATCAAGGCATCAGTTTCAGATGCACACGCAAAATTAATCGTCACTTCAAAACCGTTATCAACCGCCAATCGAATTGCCTGATCTGGGATATGTTTAATATACGTTGTGCCGGCGGTTATTTTATTTATTTTTTCCGGGTCGACATCAAAACCAAGAACCTTATACCCGGCCTCGGCATAACGCAAAGCTAAAGGCAGACCAACGTAACCCAAACCTACCACACCAATAACGGCTGTTTTATCCGTTAATTTATTTATTAGCTGTTGTTTCATTTAAAAGCTTTATTATAAGAATCTTTTTCTCTAACCGGTCATTGTGATCATTCAGCCCTATTCGCTCAGGATGACAGGACTTCAGAAAGTATTCTATAAGCTCTCACAGAGTAATTTTAACCCCTGGCTTAATTCAACCTCAGGTTTCCATTTCAATTTCTCTATCGCTTTGTCAATCACAGCATAAGACTCTTTAATATCGCCCTGCCGCGCTTCACCATAGTTTACGTTGAATTCGATTTTGTAAATATCACACAGTGTTTGTAATAATTCATTCAGGGTTATCTTGTTGCCGGTGGCGATGTTGTAGTATTCGCCGACACCATCTTCTGTTTCAATGGCTTTCATGTTGGCTTCGACAACATCACTGACGAATACGAAATCCCGGGTCTGTTCACCATCACCAAAAATGGTGGGGGTCGCTTTATTTTTGAGCTTATCGGTGAAGATTGAGATGACACCCGAATAAGGTGAAGACGGATCCTGTTTGGGGCCATAAACATTAAAATATCTCAGGCAGACCGTCTCCAGGCCGTAGAGTTTTGTGTACATGCCACAGGCAAATTCGGAGGCCAGTTTATCAACCGCATAGGGCGATAATGTGACAGGACACATGGTCTCAATTTTTGGCAGTGTTGGTTCATCACCGTACAGCGCCGCACTGGATGCAAACACAAAACGTCTCACATTGTTGTTTCTTGCCGCCTCCAGCAGGTTCAACGTGCCCTGATAATTAACGGCACTGCTGCCAACCGGATCATTCACTGTTTTTGGCACGGATGCGACAGCGGCTTTATGAAACACCCAGTCGATCCCTGTCATACATTTCTTCACTGTATCGGGGTTACTTATATCGCCTTCAACAATGGTTAATGCTGCATTGTTTTCTGGCAGGTTATGACGATGGCCGGTCGAAAAATCGTCCAGTACGACTACCTCATGACCATCGGCCAGTAAGCGATCTACAATATGCGAACCGATGAATCCGGCGCCGCCGGTGACTAACGCTTTCATGATTTTTTATCCTCTCTGCCGTACACGTCATCAAAACGCACGATGTCATCTTCACCCAGATAACTGCCGGTCTGTACTTCGATTAATTCCAGTGGGATTTTGCCGATATTTTCCAACCGGTGTTTTGTGCCCAACGGTATGTAGGTCGATTCGTTTTCAGAAAGGATGAACACATCATCGCCTTTTGTGACTCTTGCAGTGCCATTGACGACGATCCAGTGCTCGGCGCGGTGATGATGCAACTGTAGTGACAGAACCGCGCCTGGATTCACTGTTATTCTTTTCGCCTGAAAACGGTCAGACTGGTCAATACCCTGATAGCAGCCCCAGGGACGACAAACACGTTTATGCAGAACGACCTCTTCCCTGTCTTCATCGGTCAGTGCATTTACGATCTGTTTAATTTCCTGTACATGATTTTTATTGGCGACCAACAGCGCATCATCAGTATCGACGATAATTAGATTTTCTACACCAAGGGTGGTAACAAGTTTGGTCTCAGCGCGAACATAACTATTCTTCGTTGCAACACTTTTTGTATCACCGATGAAGATATTATTATTTTCATCCCGCTCGCCAATCTCATGCAAAGCAGACCAGGAGCCAACATCACTCCAGCCAATATCAACAGGAATGACAACAGCATTTTTTACTTTTTCCATTACCGCATAATCGATGGAATCACTCGGACAATTTTTAAATTCTTCTACACCAATGCGGATAAAATCCATATCATGCTGCGCAGCATTGATAGATGCTTGACAGGCATCGTACATTTCCGGCGAAAATTCTTGCAAAGCTTTCAGGTACTCGGAAGCTTTGAACATAAACATGCCACTGTTCCAGTAGTAGCCGCCTTCTTTGAGATATTGTGTTGCTGTTTCCAGGTCGGGCTTTTCAACAAATTGATCAATCGCTGAAACTTCATTCAGGCCAACCGACACTGCCGATTTAATGTAGCCATAACCTGTTTCAGGGCTGTCAGGCAGAATACCAAAAGTTACAAAATGATTTTTTTGCGCCTGCTCCAGGCCTGTCTCGATAGCTTTGTGAAATTCTTCGACATCCCGGATATCGTGATCAGCAGGCAAAACAAGCAAAACAGCTTCTTCATCTGTGCGCATCGCATTAAATGCGGCCAGCGCAATCGCCGGCGCGGTGTTACGTCCGATTGGCTCCAGGATAATCGCGCTCACACCTATGTTGGTTGAACGTGCCTGCTCTGCCACCATGAAGCGGTATTCTTCATTACAGATAACAACGGTTTTTCCGATATCTTTAAGCCCATGCAACCGGTTTATCGTGTCTTGTAATAAAGAGGTTTCATTTAACAGAGGCAACAGTTGTTTTGGGTGTAATTTTCTGGAGAGAGGCCACAAGCGCGTACCCGAGCCACCGGACAAAACTACCGGAGTTATCATTTTTTGAATCCTTTGTATTAATGTAATTAATTGATTGGCTTAGTATAGAAAAGAAAATGCTGTTTTTATGAAATAGCCTTGTTTGCAAAAAAGTTATTAGTCATCCTGCTCGTCTATTCTGTCATCCCGAGTGAAGCCCGTCATCTTTAGCAAAGCCTGTCATCCTGAGCGAAGCCGAAAGATCTTACACTTTTCTGCTGGCACCACACTACTGTCCAGAATAAATGGCATATTTAGTATTTTTCTCGCAAAGACGCAGAGATCGCCAAGAAAAACAATGACTTCTTTGCACGCTTTCTGCGTCTTTGCGAGAAAAATAAATTTGTTGCATCTTTAAGTTAACAAATAACTATATGACTGTAACATTCGGATTTAACCGCTCTTATATTCATTTTTGTTTTTTATCCCGGACAGTAGCTTTGTAGGTCGGGCACTGCCCGACAAAATAGCGCTTACATACTCAAGAAACGGTGGGCAATGCCCACCCTACAAAATTTGTCAGATTAAATCTGCGTTAACACATATTTAGTCTACTCTTAACATCCTGTTCATCTGCTCTGTCAAAACCCGCTATCAAATCGCGTATATTTTATAGGATTGCCAGCCGGCTATGTAACTCCCGCGCATAAAAAAAATATATAGATACATCAACAAAGGGGTGTTGAATTTCGGTAAAAAACCTGTTGAAATAATGACACTAAATGCGCCGAAACTCTTAAATTTAGGCATTCTCTGCCTATACTCCTAGTCAACAACTGATAGTTCTTTCAAGGACGGCTCGCATTTAATCATGATAAATCATAAATTTATAACAAACTCTTTAGTTTGTTTAGCACTCCTGTTCGGCTCTTATGCACACGCACAAAAAGCACCCACATTTACCCTGCCCGGTGATAACAAGAAAATAAGCCTCGAACAGTTAAAAGGAAAAGTCGTGTATCTCGACTTCTGGGCATCCTGGTGTGATCCCTGCCGTAAATCTTTCCCCTGGATGAATGATATCCACTCCCGGTTTGACAGTAGCCAGTTTACTATTGTTGCTGTGAATCTTGACACCTCAAAAGCCGATGCGGCAAATTTTTTACAAAAAGTGCCGGCTAAGTTCGATATTGCCTACGATCCAAACGGAGAAGTAGCTGAAAAATATCACCTCAAAGCCATGCCAAGTTCCTACCTGATTGATAAACGCGGCAATCTTGTCTTTGCCCACAAGGGCTACAGAGAAGGCGAAGCCGCTGAAATTGAAGAAAAAATACACCAGTTAATCAATTCTAAATAAAACACACCATTATGAATAAACTTCTAACGATTTTTATCTGCCTGTTTATGGCGGCCTGCTCGACCGTGAAGAATATGTCTGTCCATGAAGAGGTTAAACCCTGGGAGAAAGATATTCTTGCCAAAGAGTCCATGCAGTTTCCACAGGACAAAATGTTCTCATACAGTGATGACCACATCTTCTTTAGTAAAGAAGCATCAACCGGTGGCAATGGTGTTGGCGGCGGCGGTTGCGGCTGTAACTAAAAGCCCGGACATTTCATAAGAACGCTGAAAACATTAAGTCACGTCATGATTCTTTTAAAAAATATTTGTATAACAGAAAGCATATTACATACCCGGCATCGCTATGCAGTTTCTGGAATAATCTCAGCGGCCAGTTTGACCGATTCGCCTGCAACCATAGCTACGGCTATGCTTTTCGACCAATCAGCCAAACTGACTCACTGAGATTATCCCAGAATTCTGCATTCCCATAAAATATCCGGGCCAGGAAATAAACATGAAGTCAATTAAAAATAAATTAACACTCGCCACTTGCTCGTTGCTATCGCAACAAAGCGGCAATGCGCTTGCTATCGAAAACGCCTGGGAGCTTGACAGTTCCTTCCTGTATTACAGTGAGGCGGAAGATCGTGTCAGCGTTGCCAAATTTGTGGTCGGTGCCTCCGGTGATGTTACTGACAGAGATCGCGTTAGCATACAATCTGTTCTCGATACCATGTCCGGTTCAACGCCATCAGGGGCAGTAAAAGCCAGTACCGGATCGAATACCGTGTCTGGCGCATCTGGCGGCGGTGGTACTGGCGTATCAAATCCAAACGCTTCATCTCTGGCAAAATTTGACGATACTCGTCTGGGCAATGCGCTGAACTGGACACATCAGCATGACAATAACTGGACGGTCGATTATAACGGCGCTGTTTCTATCGAAAACGATTACCGCTCTTACAGTGCAGCGGCAACGGTAAACAAGGAAACCGCTAGCAAGGACTATCGTTTTACCCTTGGCGTGGCGGGCACTTATGACCAGATATACCGTGTAGGTGCCGGTGACACTCCTGTTCCGTTATCCCAGATAGCTGACAATAAAGTAGCCGGTGAAGGCGAGAAAAACACCACAGACATTATTCTTGGTATGACACACATTATTAACCGACGCACAGTTGCACAAGTTAATCTTGGTTACAGCCTCTCGCAGGGTTACCTCACCGATCCGTATAAAGTCTTTAGCGTGGTCGACCGTGCAACAGACAACGTTATCAGTAATTCAAGCTACTATGAAAGCAGACCGGGCTCCAGACAGAGAACCAGTATCTCTTTCCTGATGAACCATCAAACGTTTCCGAGCAATAACCTTATCCATATGGCATACCGCTATTACACCGATGACTGGGAAGTTGACTCTCATACACTGGATATGAACTATCGTTTTAATATGGCAAATACAGCCTATATAGAACCACGGCTACGTTTATATACGCAAACAAAAGCATATTTCTACCAGAACCAGTTTTATGTGGATGATGCTGGCTTATCTGACCCTGTGACAAAGTTTCCACAGTACATCAGTGCCGATTATCGACTGGATGATATGACCAGCATCACACCCGGCATACGCTTTGGTAAAGAAGTTGGTAAAGATGGTCACTTTCGTGCCAGAGTGGAATATATGATGCAATCATTTAAAGCATCTGAGTTTGATACCAACAACGCCATTATTATTCAGATTGCTTATAGTAAGCGTTTCTAAAAAACCATAGATCTTTGCGGTCTCTGCGCTCTAGTAAGAGGAACAGTTTATCCTCTCGCAGAGGCGCAGAGATCGCAAAGAAAACTCAACGACTATGGACTGAAAGTCCATAGGTTGCACTGATGACTAAAACTCATTCTGATTATTCAAACTCATATGTTCTCGCGGAGCCGCAGGGCTCGCAAAGAAAAGCAAAAAACAGGACTAAGAAATTTCTAATCCCGCTCGTTACCACGCTCTGCGTGGTAACGCATACTTTGCCTAAAAGCTGGGAGTCAGGTATGGGTTCCCACGCAGGAGCGTGGGAACCAGAAAACTGGTTGATAGCACAGTAGTATAAGATCCTTCGGCTGCGCTCAGGATGACACGACAGCAATTAGTCAGAGACTACCTAAGAATAAAACTTAAAAATCTTTGCGAACTCTGTGGCTTTGCGAGAAAAAATCAGGTCATTTATCCCGGACGGAAGTAATAACTCACCATTAAAAACGCCGCACTAATGCGGCGTTTTTGTGTTGATAATTTATAACTTTAAAGGTTAAAACAGGTCAGCCTCACCTGCGACAGTCTCATCAATCGCTGGAACACCAGCAGGATTATTCGTCTCATCATGCGTCAGCACTTCCGGATTCTGTACACCGAAGTATGAATAAACCGTCGCCGCAACAGACATCGGCTCTGCTTCGTAACTACCTGGTGCCGGTTCAGTGACCTGATTATTTGTACCCGGATCACCAACACGAACTGTGGTACCAACGACTTTACCTAAAGCTGCCGCACCACCCTGTCGAACGCCTGCACCACCGAAGGTAAAGAAGTTCTGATTATTGCCGTGATCCCAACCCTGGTTTCCATTCAGGTTTACACGACGGCCAAAGTCGCCGCACATGTTGATAACGATGTTGTCGGTTGAGCGACTATTATTATCAAGTGTCTTGAAGGCGCCATTATTTTTTGAAGCATCAGCGTATTTGATATGTAACATGGCAGCTTTCATCACTTCGAATAAATCATTCATCCGGTTACGATAACTATCGATACCGTTATTATGATCATCCCAGCCACCCAGGCCACCGCCAACAGCGATATAAACTGAACCTGGGTTAACCAGTGCCAGCGATACAGCTGCACGGACTCGTGCTGTGTACTGGTTATTTGGGTAGACCAGTTGCTGACCCGCTGTCAGACCCAGCGACGCGGCATCGATACCGGCCTGAGTCGGGTCGTCTGCATCTGCGATAAGCGGCATGTTTGCCTGATCATCCGCCGTCCCGATATTACCAATTTTACCTTCCAGAAACGCCCTTAAATCAAAACTATTCGCCACACCTGAATATCGTGAAGCATCGTATTCCGTATTTGAAGTTTTTACACCAGTCTGAAGGAGAAGGTTTTCAAACACGGCATCATTCGTGTTTGAAGATCTTGAATATGGGTTATTGAAATTCTGATCCAGCGTTAAACCACGAAATAACAACGGAATCTGAAAACTTGGGTCTTGCTGATAAGCACGGGTATCCCCTTCAAAAGAAACAAAGGGCATCAGCAGGTCATTCACTACATCACCTATCTGAGTACCGTCCGCTAGAACCGTAGTATTTTCAAACAACGCTTTGTGCTGAAATAAAATCGCGGCAATCTTGGTACCGACACCCGCGCTGCCTTCGATATCCAGCGAACCTTTAAAACTTTGCAACAGGCTCTCACGATGGGAACGCGTACCATTGAGCCGTTTCATTAAGGTTCTGTACACAGTCATATGATTATTATCAACCAAAAACTGCATGGCGCGTCCGCCTGCACCATTATCATCTAAATGGAAGTTATTGTTTGTTCTAGCCGTACCGCGCCAGAAACCACTTTTGGTGATAAAACCGTTTACGCCATCACCGGTCGTGTCATTGGTCAGTATACGACTGCCAAATGCCGCTTCATATGAGTTCTGTGAATTATTTTCGATATCCTGAATATTGGTGAGATTACCTGAAAGCTCAGATGGTCCACCATATAAAAAGACATTGATTACCTGCGGCATAACCGGTGGTACTGTTACATTGGCTGCAGAATAATCAATCATCGCACTGGCATTTTTATACATTGCCAACGGGTTTATCGATGACGGCAATAACGCAGAGCCGCCTAATGCAGCAACACTTTTTAGAAAGCTTCTTTTATTCATAGTTAGTTCCTTTAATTTACTGCCTTGAAGTAATAAAACTCAGGCAATCTGGAAATATAATCGAAGGTGATCTCGGCAATATTATTGTGACGATTATTTGAGGTACTTGGTCTAATCACCTGGTTACCGTTGGTATCAAGTTCAAGCAGGGAAAGACCATCGAAAATAGTAATCAAACCACTGATCTCGTCAGCACTTGCCTTTCTTTGCACGGTATTTAAAAACAGGAAGTGAATGTAATCGGTCAGATCCATCTGAGCGATTACATCGCGTAGATTTGCATCGGCATCATCACCATCACCTTTATAAATCAGGCCAGGGATATCTAACTGGCTGCCGTCATAACTTCTTTCGTTTAATAACAACTGCTCACGAATACCTTTATGGTAGTTTGCAAAACTCAGTGCATCTAAAGGCACATCCGGCAAGCGGCCGATTTTTAGCGCCATCGTATTCCAGCCTTTATTACCCAGGTACAGCACATTGCTTCGGTTAGGCGGATTATCCGAGCCAGAGGCCATAAATTCAAAAATTCGTTTACCCACTGAATCTGTTGTTCTGGCAGCAGGATCCCACTTCAATGAATCCAGTAACGGCATCAGACTTTCTTCAAAAGAACGCGGTCTCTCAGTATTCAATAGATATTCTCTCGAAAAAATCATCGCAGTAAAAACATCTTCGTAAGTCTGCGCACCACTGCTAACGATAGAGTTAATGATATTCACCCGGTCTTCGCGTGCATGCCCGGAAAACAGATAATTAACCAGTACTTCAACCGCACGCGGCATAATCAGAGGATGGCCGGAGATCACATCATACAAATCGTCACAGGTGGTTATAAAATAGGAGTCTAGAATAAGTTGCGGTTCAGTGTTCGGCAAACTGGTGGTGCTGATAACATAGCCGGAATCTGCGTCTGTTAGATAGAAATCTTTACAGGCAATGCCACCTTTCACAGAGTCTTCGGCCGTCTGGAACAAGCCCAGATATAATTCATAAGCTTCCAGCGCATGGTTTTCTGACGAGCGCGAGACACGCCAGCGTGCCAGCGAAGGCAGGTTTGAACGCACCATCTGACTAACAGTGCTCTTCTTTCGAACATTGGTCGTCAAAAAGCGATACATGTTTTGCGCATCAACCGTATCAGTGCTTTCCATTTCAACCGCAGGCGAATACATAATGGTGTTGCTTAGAAAATACGCTATCCATTGCACATATAAATCACGACTGATCGGATATTCTTTTATACGTGCCAGCGGCAACTGCATGGCTTTTTCATTTTCATCAGCGTCAGTATCTGCATCAAAGGAATATTTCGCATCATCTTCAATCGGGTTTCCTTCTGCATCAAAACCCTCAATCACGGCTTCAACTGCAAAAAGCTCATCAGCGGCTAGCATTGTGGTTAACGCTTTTCTGGTATCTGTCAAAAAAGTAGTGCTTTTGGGTGTTAAATTCGCAGTACCCGCCTGGAGATCAAAAAAGTCTTCTGCAGAAATACCGCGAAATAACGTGCCATATAACTTACTGGCAACCTGGTATTGCGCTTCTGGAGAAAGAGAATTAAATTCGGCCTGACTTAGTGGCGCGGCATAACCTGATGCACTAAAACCAGTATTATCTTCAGGTTGCCCCGGATCACAGGCTGCCAGACTAAATGCAGCCGCAAGACAAAGAAATTTAATGGACGGTTTTATCGCGTATTCGAAAGTTTTCATAGTTTTACTCATCTACACACATCCTGCATATAAATAGTTTGAGGACATCACGAGGATGCTGAAAAATTTTATTTGGGATTCTTTTTCAGGCGCGAGAACCGCGACCGACATTTATGAACGATGAGCTGCTGCCCGTCGTTTAGAACGTAATATTACACTAATTCCAGAAAAAACTGTCAAATTTTCGACAAAGTGTCGAACTAAATGACGGATGGTATTTTATGGCCTGGCGACACTACTGTCCGGGATAAATAATATATTTAGTATTTTTCTCGCAGAGACGCAGAGCGCACAGAGA
>VAPL010929693.1_pt1 | contig 10759 bp, 6 predicted proteins | sample 3395061 | NCBI WGS metagenome assembly VAPL01 (sample SAMN08290444, study PRJNA428436) | hydrothermal vent metagenome | isolation source: Deep-sea hydrothermal vent chimney 2 | place: Pacific Ocean: Juan De Fuca Ridge | depth 2182 m m
CTTCGTCGGTGCCCTCAACGTTGGCAGCATTTCCACACCCTGGACGGGCGAAATACGACCGCGCAAGCGGGGCGTAGTCGAGGCGCTGGACCTGTCCGCACATTCGACCCGTGTAAAGAAAGGCGATTTGCTGGGCTGGTTCAACATGGGCTCGACCGTCATCGTGTTATTGCCCGCAGCAAACTACGAGTGGGATGACACCCTGCTGCCAGGTCGATCGGTGCACGTCGGCGAATCGATCGGCAAATTCTCGAGCGCTCAAAAATGACAAACTGGCGGCCGACGTCGGGACCGCGAGTCGCCGCACGCCGCGCCGCCTTGTTGCGACGCCTGAGGAACAGTTTTGACGAGCAGAGCGTACTTGAGATCGATACCCCGGCGTTGAGCGCCACCGCGGCCAGCGACGTTCAGATCGAGAGTCTTGAGGTTCGCAGCAGCCTGCACAGCGTACCGCTGTACCTGCACACATCTCCGGAATTTTGCATGAAACGGCTGCTGGCCGCCGGTTACCCGGATATCTATTCGATTTGTCGAGTGTTTAGAGACGGAGAGTCCGGAGCCGGTCACCAACCCGAGTTCACGATGCTCGAATGGTATCGACTTGGGTTCGATCTCGAGGCAATTGTCGAGAACACGCTTGACATAATTTCGGTAGCGCTGAACGACTCTCAGCTCCGTGCAACCGCATCGATACTGAACTATCGTGAAACATTTACCCGCATCGCAGGCGTGGACCCTGTCAACGCACCCATTTCGGACCTGGCGGATGCCGCAGCTGCAGATGATGCGCTGCGATCGAGTATCGGCGACGAACGCGACGACTGGCTGGACTTGTTGCTGACGCTGAAGATCGCACCGTCTTTTGCACCCGACCGACTCACCGTATTACAACACTACCCCGCCTCCCAGGCCGCTCTCGCCCGCATCTGCCCGGCAGACGCTTCCGTCGCCGACCGCTTTGAAGTGTTTGCCGGTAAGCTCGAACTCGCCAACGGCTACGTAGAGCTGACCGACGCAGAAATGCAGTCCGTTCGATTCACCGCCGATCAATCCGCGAGGCAACGTCGCAGCCACGCCCGCCGACCGCTCGACGAGTCGTTTCTCGCTGCATTGCGCTCGGGACTGCCGGCGTGCGCCGGTGTCGCGATCGGAATTGAACGCTTGCAGATGATCCTGGAGAACACCGACGATATTCGAAAGGTCGTAGCGTTTCCGTTTGAGGGCCGCAATGAGTAACTGCGACTTCCAACTGCTGGACTCGCAAGTGCGCGTAGTGCTCGCGGGCGAGACAGACCCGCTCGCGAACGCCAGTAATTTCGTCGCGCTACTGTACAACGCGATCGCAGACGTTAACTGGCTGGGGATCTACGTACTGCGCGGCGACGAACTCGTTCTCGGGCCGTTTCAGGGCATGCCTGCCTGCGTCCGCATTAAAGTCGGCTCCGGCGTATGCGGTACTGCGGCCGCCACTCTGGAAACTCAGCGCGTAGCGGACGTGCATCGATTCGCAGGACATATCGCCTGCGATGCGAATTCACGTTCCGAGCTTGTCGTACCGTTGCTGGTAGAGAGCAGGCTTGTCGGCGTCCTCGATATCGACAGTGCAAGTACGGACCGATTTAGAGCATCGGATCAGGCCGGCGTGGAAAAATTGTGCGCCTCATACTGCGAAATACAGGCTCAATTCGGTCGCTTTATTTGACGCGCGACACATACTCACGAGATCGTGTGTCTACCTTGATAGTTTCGTTCTGATCGACGAATAAAGGTACGCGAACCACAGCGCCCGTCGAAAGCGTCGCCGGCTTCACGCCACCGCTCGCGGTATCGCCCTTGACGCCGGGATCCGTCTCAACGATTTCAAGTTCCACAAAATTGGGCGGCGTAACGATCAGCGGCGCATCATTCCAAAGCGTGATACCGCAAACATCACCGTCAGTGATCCAGTCTTTGGCATCGCCGACTGCTGATTCGTCTGCCGCGTATTGCTCAAACGTATCCTGCACCATGAAATGCCAAAACTCGCTGTCGGAATACAGAAACTGCATCTCGGTGTCCATGACGTCAGCCGCCTCGACCGATTCGCCCGACTTGAACGTCTTGTCGACCGTCTTGCCGGTCTTGAGGTTCTTGATACGAACCCGGTTAAAAGCCTGCCCCTTGCCCGGTTTGACGAATTCATTTTCGACAATGATGCACGGATTGCCGTCGATGATAATTCGCAGCCCGGATTTGAATTCACTGGTGCTGTATTTAGCCATTGGTATCGCTCTGCTGAAAAGCCCGCCGGGCGGCGGCGAGGCGCCATGATACTAGAGTCTCGAGTCACCGCCAGGCGTTTTTCGGTCCTGGTCGAACCGGATTTGGTCTGAAACATGATTCAGGTCACGGTTTTGATGTCCCGAGGAGGACTCTGGAAGCAGCTGCGTCTAAACTGCTTATTCGGTTGATGGAATACGGATATCAGCGGAACTTAACCGTTGCCAGGGATTAGGATTTGAACGGGCGCCAGAGCATCTCTATTGCCGTGCTGACGGAAGATCAGGACGACGTCGAAGCCATCAACCGCACCTTGCGTGACGCCGGGCATGCAGCGCAATGTCACTGGGTATCCAGTCCGGCCAAGCTTGACGATACCCTGTCTGCCGAAGATATCGAACTGCTGATCCTGAACTGTGATCGCTTCAAAGACTCAATCCGCCAGGTCGTAAGGGTCAAAGACCGCTATAACCCGGAAGTGCCTCTCATCGCATTGCAGAAGCTGGCTGACGAGGCCAGCATCCAGAGTGCGATGCAATCGGGCGCATGCGATCTCGTGTCCTTATCGCTGAAGACACGCCTGGTCTCCGTCGTCTCGCGGGAACTGCGTGCACTGCGCGTTGAGCGTGCTCTGAACTCAACCCTCCGCTCCGCCACCGAATACAAACGCCAGCTCAAGGATCATATGGAATCTTCCAGCAGTTCGATCGCGTTGGTGCAGGAAGGCATTTTCACCGACGTCAATGACGCATGGATGACTCGATTTCAGGCTAAAGATAAAGACGAACTCATTGGCATGCCGGCAATGGACGCCTTTGAGCCCGAAAGTCAGGCGGCGCTCAAGGGGGCCTTGGTCGCCACAATTCAGGGCAAATGGCAAAGCCGCGAGAAACTGATCGTCCGATCGCGACTCGATGCTGATGACGCTAAGGAAATCCACCTTGAATTTCGCAGCTTTGATCTCGACGACGGACCGTGTGTCCAGATCCGCATCGCGCCGCAACTAAGAGTCGCCGAAGAACCGACCAAGCTGGTACACGATGCGTTAAAACGCGACCCCACGACCTTGTTCTATCATCGCGCGCAGTTTGTTGAACGTATTGGCAAACGCCTGCGACGCAAACCGGCGCAAGGTACGCATTGCCTGGTGTACATCAAGCCCGACAAATTTGGAGAATTGAGAGACGACATCGGCATCCTGGTTTCCGAAGAAATCCTCGGCCAGTTCGCCGAGGAAATTCGCAAGCGCCTGCACCCTCGTGACGTCGCTGGACGCTTTGAAGGTACTTCTATAATGGTACTCCTGGAGCGCGGTTCCGCGCGAGATGCACAGGTCTGGGGGAAACAGTTTTGCGATCACGTGGCACGGCATACGTTTGAGGTTGAAGACAAATCGATTCAACTGACCTGTACTGTCGGTGCTTGCGCGGCGAACGAAGTATTCAGCAGCCTCGAGAAATTTATTGCCGCGACGGTAAACGCTCATAAACTCGGCAAAATAGCCGGCGGCAACACGTCCTTCCTTGACCAAAGCGCAGAAGACGATACTAAGCAGCAGGAGTTCGACGCCATCTGGGTCAAGCACCTGAAGGCGGCGCTGATGGACGATCGCTTCAGGCTTGCTCAGCTATCGATCGCCGGTTTGCGCAGCGACTCAATAAAGATGTACGACCTGTTGGTGCGAATGATCGATGAACAAGGCAACTCGGTATTGCCCTCCGAATTCCTGCCAGCGGCAGAGCGCAACAATATGATGAAGAATATCGACCGCTGGATGTTGCAGGCGGCGGTTGAGTTCTGTAATACCGGCGATGCTGACCGCGTCTTCGTTCGCCTCTCCAGGCAATCGATCAAGGACAGCTCGTCTGCGTCCTGGATGCAGCAGATGTTTGACGACGAATCGTTCGATTGCTCGCGCCTCGTGATCCAGATCCCGGAACGCGACGCTGCCAAGCACATCAAGCAGACACGGACACTGGTTGAAAACGCTCGCCGGCTTGGTATCGGTTTCGCGCTGGAGCACTACGGCACCGATCAGGAGCGATTTCAGATCCTGGATATCCTGAAGCCGGACTACATCAAGATCGATGGCGAGTTGATGCATACGCTGATGACAGACTCTGACATGCAAAATGCCGTTGGCAGGATTGTCAAAGCCGCGCAGGAACGCAGCATCAAGACCATTGCGGAGCGTGTCGAAAATGCCAACGCGATGGCCGTGTTGTTCCAGCTCGGACTCGATTTCATGCAAGGACATTATGTTCACGAGCCTGAAGTCGTGCTGCAGGAAGCAGAAGGCATTGCTGCCAACACATTGGCCGAGCTATCGGCCGCCAGCGGGAGTTAGTTAAAGGCCACCAACAGCGAAGTGTGACGGACGTCACACTCGCGGCATGGAACCACCCGCTAACGCTCGACATCCGTCAAATCCTATAATACGGATCTGGTCCGAGTCACTGGCCTCAAGTGATTTCGAATACTGAATCTACGGCGGAGTACCTGACGGTGAAGAACACTACAACGGGAAAAAAATTCGCGCGACACAGTTTGCCAGCGCTCGTAGCAATGGGCGGCAGTCTGGCCGCAATACCGGCCGGTGCGCTGGAACTCGGTGAACTGACAGTTCATTCTCATTTGGGGCAACCCTTGCGCGCCAGTATTGCGTTCGCACTCGCTCCGGGCGAACGCCTGTCCGATAGCTGTGTTGCATTGCGATCGGGCCAATCCGCCAGCGGCCTGCCCGGCGTCGGCCAGGCAACCGTCAGCGTAGCAAGCGGCATTATCTTGCTGACCGGCAACACCGCCGTCCGCGAGCCGATGGTTTCGGCACAGATTGTTGTGAACTGCCCGTATTCCGCAAATTTAAGCCGTGAGTACATGCTGTTTGTTGACCCGGCAACACCCGTTTATGAAGCGCCCACGATAACGCAGCAGCTCGCTCCCGAGGCCGAACTCGTCGCAGTTGCTCCTGCTGCCATAGAACCGGTTCGCAAAGATATCGCCAAGTCGACGCGGTATCGAGTAAGACCGGGCGATTCTGTTTCGGAAATCGCTCAACGCATCGAAAATCGCAATGTTGGTCTGTGGTCTGCTGTTGACGCGATATTCACCGCCAACCCCGAAGCGTTTGTGAATAACGACCCAAACCGGTTGAAAGCCGGAAGCTGGCTTACGATTCCGTCTTTTGACGGCAGTGTTTCCGTCGTCACTGCGCCGTTAGCGACAGACGTTGTCGCCGATGTGGCGACAGCGACAGAATCTACTTCCAGCACAATTGGCGAAGTTTACGAACCCGAGGCGGTCGCTATTACCACTGCCACTGCGCCCGCAGAGCCCCGCGTTACGACGAATGACTTGAAACCGGGCGATATCGTTCTGGACGACAATCCGTTCGTCGCCCCCGCTGGCAGCTCTGAAAACATCGTCATTCCGGACACATCGCTCGATGCTCCGGCGACGACGTCTACATCACCGAACGTCCCGGTCGCAATCCTCTCCACTGATCGCCGTGGCGGCAACGACACATCGTCGGTCTCGTGGATCGCCTGGCTGGCTGGCAGTGCAGTCGTATTAATCGTCGGACTGCTGATGTTCGGACGACGTCTGCGTGGCCACGCCGGCGGCGCGCCGCTGGCCGCGACCGAGCCACGGGAGAATCGCCGCCGCTCCACAGACGACAACTCGGATAAAGCGAACATTACAAAACCAAGCCTCGACCACGACCTGAGCGATGACTCACCGACTGAAGAAAATCTGGCGCTTGATGCGGATCTGATACTCGGTACCGGCCTGGAGGGTGCTTCGGACTCAAGCCTTTCGAAAGACTTTGGGTTTGCGGCGGCCACAGCGCTGGATATCGAACTGCCGTTCGAACCGCTTACTCCGGTCTCCGATAAAACCGATATCCTGCCGCCCGTACGAACGGACGAACGCTCGATCCTCGACAGCGAAGTCATGCCAGAGGATGACTACGACATGTCTGTCATTGTGGACACGACGAAAGTGCCACAAACCGAAGACGCAACCGAACGCGATTTGAAAGCCGTCGAAGTTACTGCAGGTGACGATACGTCGATCTTGGATAGTTACACCATTACGAAAGAGATCGACTACCGGGTCCTGGAACAGGACTACGAAGACGAGTTTACTGCAACGCAGGCATTGAATAAGGAAATTTCCCGGGCGGCGGCAGAACTGGCCAAGCGCGTCGGGAGCGAAACCGCCGACACCGAGGCGACAACGGCATTGCCGTTAGCTTCCGTGACAGAACTCGATGTGACGGCACAAATGCCAGCGAAAAACGATGACATTTCAGATATCACGGATGCCGGGATTAACGAAGCGAATACTGCCAGTAACACGGGTGAGGATGATACGGTAGAGATGCCGGTCGAGTCCGAAAAAGCCAGCTAAAGCAAAGCAGTTGCTGTCGAATTATTCGACACCCAGAAGTCGTTCGACTTTTCGCCAGCCCTTGGGCAGCATGGTGCCACGCAGGGCTCGGTCGCCATAGTAGTCGTCCAGATCGCTCCACTTGATTGTCATCGTGCGAGTACCCGTATGCACCTGCAGCGACCCCTCCTCGGGCACAACCGCGGCGGCAACCATTGTCTCTTCGCCATGCTTGTATTTCTTCGCCGGAATGTTCATAAGCTTGTTGCCCTTGCCCTTCGCGAGTTCCGGCAACTCGTCCATCTCAAACAACAGCAATCGCCCTATGGAACTGACTGCGGCAATCAAACACTCTGCGTCTAATGGCACCGGGGCCGGCACTACGGCTTTGCCGCCCGAGGGCACTCGCAGAATCGACTTGCCGGCCTTGTTGCGCGAAACGAGATCGCTCAAGGTGGCGACAAACCCGTAGCCGGCGTCACTCGCCAACAAATACTTCTGCTCGCTCGAGCCAATCATCGCGCCGCAAAATGCAGCGCCGTCGGGCGGCTTGAAGCGGCTCGACAGCGGTTCGCCCTGGCCGCGTGCCGACGGCAATGTGCCCGCCAATACGCTGTACACACGACCGGTACTGTCAACAAACATCGCCAGCTGATTGCTACGGCCTTGCGCTACCGCAAGAAACGCGTCGCCGGAGCGATAGTTCAAGGTCATCGGGTCGATTTCGTGACCTTTAGCGGCACGTGCATAACCGGCCCGCGACAGCACAACTGTCACCGGCTCGCTCGCAACCAGTTGCGTCTCGTCAAGTGCCTGCGCTGCTTCACGCTCGACGATCCTGGTACGCCGCACATCGCCGTACGCCGCAGCATCTTCGAGAATTTCCTTCTTGATTAATGTCTTAAGGCGCGCCGGACTGTTGAGCGTTTTTTCGAGATTTCCGCGTTCTTCATTCAGCTCATCCTGCTCGCCCCTGATTTTCATTTCTTCGAGTTTGGCGAGATTGCGCAGGCGCAGGTTCAGAATCGCTTCGGCCTGAATGTCACTCAGCTTGAAGCGCTTCATCAGCACCGGTTTTGGTTTGTCCTGTTCGCGAATAATCGCAATCACCGCATCGATACTCAAATACGCGACCAGCAGGCCGTCCAGAATGTGCAAGCGGTCGCTGACGATTTGCAGGCGGTGGCCAAGCCGCTTCTTGACCGTATCCTTACGAAATCTGAGCCACTCCTTGAGCATCTCGAGCAGGTCAAACAAGCGCGGCCGGCCATCCAGCCCGATAACGTTCATATTCACGCGCAGTGTGCGCTCAAGCGATGTCGTCGAAAACAAATGCGACATGAGCTGCTCGACATCCACTCCGCGCTTCTTGCTAATCACCAAGCGCGTCGGATCCTCGTGATCCGATTCGTCGCGCAAGTCATCGACCTGTGGCAACTTCTTGTTGCGCATCTGCGCCGCAATCTGTTCCTGCAGCTTCGCGCCCGAAATCTGATGCGGCAACGAGGTAATAACGATGTCACTGCCTTCCATCTTGTACGAGGCTCGCAGCCGCAGCGTACCGGTGCCGGTCCGGTAAATTTCTTTTATGTCCTCCGCGGACGAAACCAGCTCTCCACCGGTCGGAAAATCCGGCCCCTTGATATGTTTCATCAGCTGCGCAACGCTGGCCTTGGGGTTGTCGATCAGGTGAACCAGCGCACTGGCCACCTCCTTCAGGTTGTGCGGCGGAACATCGGTCGACATGCCCACAGCAATGCCGGTCGTACCATTGAGCAGTAAATTCGGCAAACGAGCGGGCAACACCAGCGGTTCGCGCAACGTCCCGTCGAAATTCGGCGCCCAATCCACGGTGCCCTGACCCAACTCCTGCAGCAGACTTTTGGCATAGGCCGCTAACCGCGATTCGGTATAGCGCATCGCGGCGAACGATTTTGGATCATCGGTCGAACCCCAGTTTCCCTGCCCGATCACGATCGGATACCGGTACGAAAAGTTCTGCGCCATCAACACCATGGCTTCGTAACAAGCAGAATCGCCATGCGGATGAAACTTTCCGATCACATCCCCAACGGTGCGCGCCGACTTCTTCGGTTTCGACGTTGCCGACAAACCCAACTCGCTCATCGCGTAGACGATGCGCCGTTGGACCGGTTTTAGTCCATCGCCAATCTGCGGCAGGGCGCGATCAAGAATGACGTACATCGAATAGTCGAGATAGGCCTGCTCGGTGTAGTCCTTGAGGGCTTGTTGTTCGACACCTTCGAGATTCAAACTGTTTTGCATGTCACTCATACCTCGGCAAGATTGCCTTTGGTCTGCAACCAACTGCGGCGATCCTTGGATCGTTTTTTGGCCAGCAGCATATCCATCATCTGGTCCGTCTTGTCGCGTGCACTGATCGTCAGTTGAACCAGACGGCGAGTATCGCGGTGCATCGTCGTTTCACGCAACTGCTCAGGATCCATCTCGCCCAGCCCTTTGAACCGCGTTACCGAAATCTTCGCCTTTTTCTTTTCGGCCTCGATACGATCCAGTATGCCGATACGCTCGCCCTCGTCCAGCGCGTAGTAGACCTCTTTGCCGACATCGATACGATACAACGGCGGCATCGCCACATAGATGTGTCCGGCCACAACGAGCTCACGAAAATGTCGTAGAAACAGCGCGCACAGCAAGGTCGCTATGTGCAAACCGTCTGAGTCCGCATCCGCGAGTATGCAAATCTTGTGGTAACGCAGGCCGCTGATGTCATCGGTGCCCGGATCGACGCCCATGGCGACCGAAATATCGTGGACCTCGGTTGAGGCAAGGATTTCTGCGGTTTCGACTTCCCATGTATTCAGAATTTTGCCTCTGAGCGGCATGATCGCCTGCGTATTGCGATCGCGCGCTTGCTTCGCCGAACCGCCGGCGGAGTCGCCTTCAACCAGAAATAACTCGCACAGTTCCGGTTCCTGGGAACGACAATCGGCCAGCTTGCCGGGCAACGCCGGACCCGAGACGATCTTCTTTCGAACCACTTTCTTCGCGGCCTTGAGTCGTCTCTGAGCCTTGCCAATCGCCAGCTGCGCAATCAGGTCGCCGGTTTCCGGGTGCTGATTAAGCCACAAAGAGAAATTGTCCTTGATCAGGCCGGTGACAAAGGCCGCCGATTCCCGCGACGACAATCGCTCTTTGGTTTGTCCCGAGAATTGCGGGTCTTCAAGCTTGGTACTGAGAATAAAACTCAGGCCATCCCAAACGTCTTCGGGAGCTATAGCAACGCCGCGTGGTAGCAGGTTGCGGAATTCGCAAAACTCGCGCAAGGAGTTTGTCAGCCCGGTGCGCAGACCGTTGACGTGCGTACCGCCCTGCGGCGTAGGAATCAGGTTGACGTAACTGTCAGTGACACTTTGACCGCCGTCCGTCGTCCACACTAAGGCCCAGTCCAACGCTTCGTTGTTGCCGCGGACACTGCCGGCAAACGGTTCGGCGGGCAAGGTCTCAGCCGCGCCGATTTCCTCGAGCAGATATTCCTCAAGACCACCTGAGTAGCACCACTCGAACTTCTCCTTGGGTTTCTCGACTTTCAGACGGACCGTAATACCGGGACAGAGAACGGCTTTCGCGCGCAGTAGGTGCTTTAATCTTGTCACCGAAAATTTTATCGAATCGAAATATTGCTCGTCCGGCCAGAAACGGATCGTGGTGCCGGTATTCGCCTTGCCCACCGTGCCAACCACCTCAAGCTTGCCGCGCTTTTTTCCGCCGACAAAACTCATGTTGTATTCCTTGCCGCCGCGACGAATCCATACTTCGAGATTCTTTGACAGAGCATTCACGACCGACACGCCCACGCCGTGCAGACCACCGGAGTATTGGTATTGCTTGCTGGAAAACTTGCCGCCCGCGTGCAGGCGCGTAAGTACTAACTCGACGCCTGGAATCTTTTCCTTGGGATGTTTGTCGACCGGCATGCCACGGCCGTCGTCTGTGACTTCAAGTGAACCGTCTTTGTAGACCGTAACTTCGAGCTTCCTGCAATGACCTTCGAGCGCTTCGTCGATGCTGTTGTCGATGACCTCGTGCGCCAGGTGATTTGGCCGCGAAGTATCGGTATACATGC
>VAPL010606897.1_pt1 | contig 10756 bp, 9 predicted proteins | sample 3395061 | NCBI WGS metagenome assembly VAPL01 (sample SAMN08290444, study PRJNA428436) | hydrothermal vent metagenome | isolation source: Deep-sea hydrothermal vent chimney 2 | place: Pacific Ocean: Juan De Fuca Ridge | depth 2182 m m
GCGATCAACTGGGTGACCTGGGATCCGAAATCAATGATCAAAATGCGTTCATGCATGGCGGGCTCGCAACTGTCTCAGGGGTGTACGGACAATGGAGCGGACAGTAGCGTACACGCTGGGATTCTTAAACCAGAAATTCCAGCGCCAATTTATGAATGATGTTGTTGGGATCGTCGTAAACCAACTTGGCGGTGATGATCAGCGAGACGAAAACCAGCACCGGCTTGATCAGGCGCGCGCCATGTTTCATGGCGGTGTTCGCCCCTAGCCTGGAGCCGATGAGTTGGCCCACGGCCATGACTGCGGCGGGAAGCCACAAAACATGGCCCGCCACGGCAAAAAACAAAAACGAAGCGACATTCGATGTGAAATTCACCACCTTGGTGTGGGCCGTGGCCTTAAGCATGTTGAACCCCAGCACGCCGACGAAGGCGAGCGCCCACAAGGACCCCGTGCCGGGGCCGAAAAACCCGTCGTAAAATCCCAGGCTCAGGCCGAACACACCATAGAACGGTGCGTTTTCCATCAGGTGTGTGCGATCGACCTCGCCGATCCTGGGGCCAAAGGCAAAATACAGGGCCGCCGCGATGAGCAAAAACGGAATAAGCTGCATCATGATATCGGAGCGCAAAACCTGCACCAGAACTGTGCCGATGACGGAACCGGCAAAGGTGAACGCGATGGCGAGCTTCATCTCGCCCCAGCGCATATGGCCCTTGCGCGCATAACTCATGGCGGCGGTAAAAGAACCAAACATAGCCTGTGCTTTATTGGTGGCCAGCGCGCTCACCGGGGGAAGCCCGGCGCCCAGCAGGGCGGGGACCGAAATCAAACCGCCGCCCCCGGCGATGGAATCGACAAAGCCGCCGCTCAGTCCCGCCAGAAACAAAAGTCCCAGCACTTCACCCGACAAACTTTCCATGAACCCTCGCCCCGCTATTGGGACGCGTTGGTTTTCTGGTAAAGTTGTCCGCCGCTTTCACGGAATTTCTCACTCATTTCGTCCATGCCCTTTTGCGCCACGTCCTTGACTTCATGGCTGATTTTCATGGAGCAGAATTTCGGCCCGCACATGGAACAGAAATGCGCGCTTTTTGCGCCTTCTGACGGCAGGGTTTCATCGTGATATTGCATGGCCGTGTCGGGATCCAGCGCCAGATGGAACTGATCCTTCCAGCGAAATTCAAAACGTGCGCGGCTCATGGCGTCGTCACGTATTTGCGCGCCGGGATGACCCTTGGCGAGATCGGCGGCATGGGCGGCGAGCTTGTAGGTGATGACACCCACCTTGACGTCGTCGCGATCGGGAAGCCCTAAATGTTCCTTGGGCGTGACGTAACACAACATGGCGCAACCGTACCAGCCGATCATCGCCGCGCCGATGGCCGATGTGATGTGATCGTAACCGGGCGCAATATCGGTGGTGAGCGGCCCCAGGGTATAGAACGGGGCTTCGCCGCAAACCTCCAATTGCTTGTCCATGTTTTCCTTGATCTTGTGCAGGGGCACATGGCCGGGGCCTTCGATGAAGGTTTGCACGTCGTTGGCGAAGGCGATTTTTTGCAACTCGCCCAGGGTCTCAAGTTCGGCAAACTGCGCTTCGTCGTTGGCGTCTGCAATGCAGCCGGGGCGCAGTCCGTCGCCCAAACTCAGGCCCACATCGTATTGGGCGCAGATGTTGCAGATGTCTTCGAAGTGATCGTACAGGAAGCTTTCCTTATGATCCGTCAGGCACCACTTGGCCATGATCGCCCCGCCGCGCGACACGATGCCGGTGGTGCGTTTGGCGGTGAGCGGAATATGGGCCAGACGCACACCCGCATGGATGGTCCAGTAATCCACGCCCTGTTCGGCCTGCTCAATCAGCGTGTCGCGAAACATTTCCCAGGTGAGATTCTGGGCAATACCAGCGGCCTTTTCCAGGGCCTGATAGATCGGCACCGTGCCGATGGGAACGGGCGCATTGCGGATGATCCATTCGCGGATGTTGTGGATGTCGTTGCCGGTGGACAGGTCCATGACCGTATCCGCACCCCAGCGGATCGACCACACCATCTTGTCCACTTCCTGCGCCACCGAAGAGGTCACGGCGGAATTGCCGATGTTGGCGTTGATCTTGGTGAGGAAATTGCGCCCCAAAATCATCGGTTCGCATTCGGGGTGGTTGATGTTGGCGGGCAGCACCGCACGACCGCGTGCGATTTCGTCGCGCACGAATTCAGGGGTGACGAGGTCCGGGATCGCGGCCCCGAAGTCTTCACCGTCGCGCGCCTTTTTGGCAATGTCCGTGCGGCCTTCGTTTTCGCGTACCGCCACATATTCCATTTCCGGTGTCACGATGCCGCGCTTGGCGTAGGCCAACTGCGAAATGTCTTGGCCCTTACGGGCGCGCAAGGGACGTTGAAGGCGCGCGGGGCATTCTGCGACGGTGGCTTTCAGGCCGTTGTCTTCGGGTTTGACGGTGCGCCCCGCATAGTCTTCCACATCGTTGCGGGCCAAAATCCAGTTGCGGCGCAAGGGAAGAAGGCCCTTGTCGATGTCGATGTCAACGTTCGGGGCCGTGTAGGGACCGGAGGCATCATACACCACCACCGGAGGCTCCCCGCACGAAGGTTCCAGCGGGATGTGGCGCATGGCGACTTTCAGGCCGCTTTCGCTTTCCACAAAAAGCTTTTCGGACCCCTGGATGGCTCCGGTTGTAACTTTTATGTCGGTGTTGTGCGCATCCATTTTGGCGGTCTCCGTTCGATGTTGGGCACCGGCACGAGACGGACAGCTTTGGGAAAAGCGATTTTCCGTCCCTCCGCCGGTACAACCCGGATCAGGTTCAAAGGGTGCGTCTCAGGCCCGCTTTCAGATCAAGGCAGGCCGCCCCTCGGATGGTCGAATGTGGTCCTTGTGAAGCGGGTCGTCAAGGTGCCGGAAGTGATAAGTAAAAATCAAACGTCGTGTTGGAATACCGCTGCAAAAAAACCGTCGGTGCCGTGACGTGCCGGGGTGAGGTGCAAAAAGGGAGCGTCGTTCATGTCCGGGCAGGGTGTGGTTTTGATGGTTTCGCTCCAGACGTCCTGTATGGGGATGACCTTGAAATCCGGATGGGTGTCCAAAAAGGCGTTTACGCGCTCTTCGTTTTCTTCGCGCAACAACGAACACGTGGCGTAGATCAGGCGACCCCCGTCCTTCACCAGGGTTGCCGCGCTGTCCAGAACCGTGTCCTGCACTGAAATCAGGTCCTCAAGGCGTTGCGGGGTCAATCGTCTTTTTTGTTCCGGGTGGCGTCGCCATGTACCCGATCCTGTGCACGGTGCGTCCACCAACACGCGATCAAACGCGCCTGCGTTTGTGGCTGTCCATGCATCATCGGGGGTGAGGACATGGCGTTCGACCAGTTCCAGAAGTCGCGCACGGTGCAGGCGGCGATCCATGCGTTTCAGGCGGTCTTCGGCGGTGTCACACGCCACCAGACGGCCCGCCGATTGCCCCCCTTGCAGACCCATGCGATCGGCAAGGGCAAGTGTCTTGCCGCCTGCACCCGCGCAATAGTCAACAACCGCCATGGAAGCCTTTGCCCCCACCAGAAGGCTCAGGATTTGTGAGCCTTCGTCCTGCACTTCGACCAGCCCCTTCTTGAAGGCGACCGTGCGTGCCAGATCGGTATGCGCGCCCAAGCGCAGGCCCAGTGGCGAAAGGGGAGTGATTTTTGTTTTGACGCCGCCCTTGGCCAGGGCTTTTTGCGCCTGATCGCGGGTCACGCGCGCCAGCGCGACGCGCAGGTCCGTCGGCGCGGGGGCGTTGAGGGCAGCCATTTCATCTTCGAAGCGCGCGCCGAACACATTTGAGAGTTTATCCGCCAGCCAGTCGGGGACCTCGGCGCGCACGTGGGCGGGCATGGCGGGGTCGTCCAGGAGTTTATCCGTGAGCCGCTCAACGAGGGCGCGCTCGTCCTCGTGCAAGGGTTTGGGGGCATGGAGAGAACCGTCGAAGTGAAGGGCCGCGTCCGCGCCTTCCAAAACGAGGTCGGCAAGAACGCGCTTTCGGGCGCTCTTTTCATTTTCCCCCAAATGCCAGTCGAGACGGCTCAGGCTTCTCAGTACGCCGTAAACGCGTTCGCGAATGGCGCGGCGGTCCTTAGAGCCCACGAAACGTCGGGCCTTGAACCATGCGCGCACGATGTCGTCCGCCGCGCGGCGTTCGTCCGTGATTTTACCCAGCAGGTAAATCGCCGCTTCGGTGCGTGCCGCAGGCGTCACGTTAGCGCTCGGTTCTGTAATTGGGGGCTTCGCGGGTGATGGTCACGTCATGGACGTGGCTTTCACGCAGTCCCGCGCCGGTAATGCGGCGGAACCTGGCGCGCGTTTGCAGGTCCTTGATGGTATGCGATCCGGTATAGCCCATGGAAGCGCGCAGGCCGCCGATCAACTGGTGCACCACCGCATCCACCGGACCCTTGTAGGGCACGCGCCCTTCAATGCCTTCGGGCACCAGCTTCAGGCTGTCCACGTCGCTTTGGAAGTACCGGTCCGCCGACCCCTTGGCCATGGCGCCGATGGAGCCCATGCCGCGATAGGATTTATACGAACGGCCCTGATACAAGAACACTTCGCCCGGGCTTTCGTTGGTGCCAGCAAATAACGATCCCATCATCACCGAACTGGCCCCGGCGGCGATGGCCTTGGCGACGTCGCCTGAAAACTTGATGCCGCCGTCGGCAACCAGCGGCGTATTGGTTTTTTTGCACGCTTCAGCCGTTTCCATGATGGCGGAAAGCTGCGGCACACCGACGCCTGCGACCATGCGCGTGGTGCAGATCGTGCCGGGACCGATGCCGACCTTGACGGCGTCCGCGCCAGCCACAATCAAGGCTTCGGCGGCTTCCGGCGTGGCGATGTTGCCGGCCATGATTTGAATGTCTTTGTGAAGGCTTTTGAGGGTGCGGACGGCCTCGGCCACGCCCTTGGAATGACCATGGGCGGTGTCGATAACCAGTAAATCGACACCCGCCGCAATCAACGCCTCGCCACGATGGATCCCCGCTTCGCCCACGCCGATGGCGGCAGCAGTGCGCAGACGGCCCTGTCCGTCCTTGTTGGCGTTGGGGTGGGTCTGTTCCTTTTCGATGTCCTTGACCGTAATCAGCCCGATGCAGCGAAAGGCATCGTCCACCACCAACAACTTTTCAATGCGATGCTGGTGCAGAAGACGCTTGGCTTCTTCGCGACTGACATTTTCGCCGACGGTGATCAAGGGCCGATCGTCCTTGTGCGACGTCATCAGTTCGTGCACCGGCTGGTCGAGATTGTCGGCAAAACGCACATCGCGATTGGTAAGGATACCGACCAGTTTTCCGGTGTCTTTTTCCACCACGGGAATACCGGAAATGTTGTGGTTTTCTTTGATCCTGAGCGCATCCGCCAAGGTTGCGTCCGGAGCGATGGTGTAGGGGTTCACCACCATGCCCGATTCGAATTTCTTGACCGCAAGTACCTCGCCAGCCTGTTCCTCGGGCGTCAGGTTCTTGTGGATCACGCCGATGCCGCCCATCTGCGCCATGGCGATGGCCATGCGGTATTCGGTCACCGTGTCCATGGCCGCCGACAGCAGCGGTATGGTGAGATCGATGGTGTTGGTGAGCCGTGTTTTGGTCTCGACCTGAGCGGGCAAAATATCGGATTCCGCCGGGGTCAGCAGAACATCATCGAATGTTAAAGCTTCTTGGATTGTCATGCCGCCTCCGGGTCGGGGTTGGCGCGATATCATACACATCCGCCTTGAATTGCCAAGCGAGATTGTATGCTTGCGCAAAAACGTGTTTTCATGTCTTAGTTTCGACGTATATCATGAACATATTTCAGGCATCCTGGGATGCGCATTCATGCGCGTCTGCGCTACGCGAAATCTGACAGCAACATTTGGAAGATCCATGAAATCTCTTTTCAAATTAATCCCCGTTTTCTTTCTCGGCGCGTTCACATCCGCGTGGTTTGGCTTGATGATGCCGGCATGGGCGGCAAAGGCGCAAGACAACCAGATCACAACCCAGGAACTCAGGCTTGGAACCCGCCTTAAGGTCAAAGACCTGAAGATTGGAAATGGCGCCACGGCAACGCGCTATTCTCAAATCAAAGTGCATTATACGGGATGGACCGAAGACGGCAAAAAGTTCGATTCAAGCCTGGATCGCGGGACGCCCTTCTCTTTCCAGTTGACCGTGGGACAGGTGATCCCCGGGTGGGATATGGGCATCGTCGGCATGCGCGTGGGCGGCAAGCGCGAACTGATCATCCCGCCAAAACTCGCCTATGGCAAAAATGGCGTGCCCAAAGTAATCCCCCCCAACGCCATTTTGAAATTCGATGTCGAACTGCTGGCGGTCTCACCGCCGCGTTTCGATAGTATTGACATCAAGGATCTGAAAGCGCTTCTGGGACGTGGTGTAAGTATCATCGATATCCGCAGTAAGGATGAATGGCGAAACACGGGAATCATCAAAGGGTCCAGGCTTATGACGGCGTTCAACAAGAACGGAACCTTCGTGCGTTCCTTCCTTGGAGACCTTAAAACGGTTGCGGGGCCCAATGATGAGGTGATCTTGATCTCTGGCAACGCACATCGCTCTGCGGCGTTGGCCAATTTCCTTTCCGAACGCAAGGGCTACACGAAAATCCACAATGTTGCACGGGGCATTGCCAACTGGATCAAGGCGGGCAATCACGTTGTGAAACCGTAAATGCCGTGGTCGCGGCATCCTTTGAAACGGGAATCAGCTGAAACGGGGATCAGCGGCCCTTGAAACCTTGGGCGATCACATAAATTTCCGCAGAATTCTGGCGCGATGCCGGCGGCTTGGCGTGACGCACGACCTTGAAGTCGCGTTTCATGGCGTCGAGCAAATCCCCTTCTGTGCCGCCTTGCAGAACCTTGGCGAGAAATGTGCCGTCGGGGGCCAGCACCTCGCGTGCAAAATGCAGCGCCGTTTCGCACAGACCCATAATCCGCAGGTGGTCGGTGGCCGTGTGACCGGTGGCAAAGGCTGCCATGTCGCTCATCACCACATCGGCCTCGCCCCCTAGAGCCGCTTTCAAAAGCTGAGGCGCGTCATCCGCCATGAAATCATGGTGTAAAATGACGACGCCTGGAATCTCATCCATTTCTTGAATGTCGATTGCCACGATCCGTCCCCCTGCCGCGTGTTTGCCCTTGAGCACGATCTCTGCGGCAACCTGGGACCATCCTCCCGGTGCCGCCCCCAGATCGACAATCCGCGTTCCGGGTTTGAGAAAGTGAAATTTCTGGTCAAGCTCCAGAATCTTGAACGCGGCACGCGAACGGTAGCCCTTGCGCCCCGCCTCCACCACATAAGGGTCGTTGAGTTGACGTTCCAGCCAAAGTTTGGACGAGATTTTACGCCCCTTGGCCGTTTTAACCTTGGTGTGACGCATACGCACCTGTCCGGCGCCTTCGCGTCGTTTGTCACCGCGTTTCTTGTAGCCGCGAGGCGGACTGGTCATGGTGAACGGTTTCCTTTGGAGCTGTGGTGTTCGCTGCGACGACGAGGAATGTCGATCCCGTCTTTGGCCATCAGGTTCATAAGAATGCCTTCGCGAATGCCGCGGTCCGCCACCACTAACGAGCCCACCGGCCAGCGATTGCAGACCGCGTCCAACACCGCGCACCCCGCTAGAATCAAATCCCCGCGTTGAGGCCCAATACAAGGGTGCTGCAAGCGATCTTCCAAAGACAACTCGCCAAGATAGTTGATCACGTCACAGATGTGATCGAATTGCAGGCTCATACCATCGACGCGCGAACGGTCGTAACGACGCAGATGAAGATGCAGTGCGCCCAACGTGGTGACCGTGCCCGAGGTGCCCAACATCTGCACACGACCTTCACTCACGGCTTTCGAAACACCATTGCGCTGATCGAAGTCCTCCAGGTTTTTGTTGATCAACGCAGTGATTTCCCCATAGGTTTCGCCCGGTGCAATGCTGCCAGCGAAATCTTCATGCAACGTCACCACGCCATAGGGCAAAGAAATGATGTCGATTGCCCTGGGGCCTGCGGGATCGCTTGCGTCGATCCAAACAACTTCGGTACTGCCGCCACCGATATCAAAGACCAGAGCATTAGGGCGGACCCGATCCAACAGGGGCGCACATCCAGACAATGTTAATTCGGCTTCCTCCTGGGCGCTAATGGCTTCGAGGTCAAGTCCCACTTCTTCTTTGACACGGGCAAGGAACCCATCGGCATTTTCAGCACGGCGGCATGCCTCGGTGGCGACCGCACGCACCCGCGTTTCTTGTCCTGCGGTGGCAATTTTTGTGGCGCATATTTTCAAAGCCTTGATCGTGCGATCGATAGCGTCCTGGCTCAAACGACCCGCACCGGCAAGGCCCTCACCCAGACGGACGATACGCGAAAAGCTGTCGATGACGCGGAAAGTCTCCGCATACGGACGCGCCACCAGCATACGGCAATTGTTGGTGCCCAAATCAATGGCAGCATACGCCTTGGTGGGGGCGCAAGACGCATCAAATGCCGCAACGGCGCCCGTACGCTTATGGTGCCTATGGCGGCTCATAAAATACCCCTGTTTCGATCAAGGTCTCGCTTACACGCACCATAACCCAAGATGAAGAGGGAAGGAACCGTTCGCCTTTTTAAGGCACGGGCGAAATCGGGTCTTGCCAAGGCAGACGGCTGCGCATAAAAACAGGCTCGGCCCTGGTGGGGAATAGTTTAATGGTAGAACAGCGGTCTCTGACACCGTCAGTCCTGGTTCGAGTCCAGGTTCCCCAGCCAATTTATTGCCCATCGTCATTGCCGACATGACGTAGGTGCGCGGTTGGTCTCCCCTTTCAAAGCCGCCCCCATCACTCAAGCGGGACGATAGGTGTGAAGCGGGGACGGTTCAGCGGGACCCGCGTTCACCATCAACGCACGACCTCGCCCCTAAAGCTTAAATTCCAATTCCGGGCCGGCCGGAACGACACCAAACGGGTTAATGTGGGTGTGCGATTGATAGTAGTGCTTTTTGATATGGTTCATATTAACCGTTTCCGCGATACCCTTCAGACCATAGACATCGCAAACAAATCGCCACAAGGAAGGATAGTCAACGATACGTTTCAGGTTGCATTTGAAATGCGTGTAGTACACGGCGTCAAAACGCACCAGGGTCGTAAACAATCGGATGTCGACCTCACTTAAGCGTTCGCCGGTCAAATAACGATTGTCGTTCAGAATTGCCGCCACCTTGTCCAGGGCGGCAAACAATATGGCGAATCCCCGTTCATAAGCCTGTTGAGTTTGGGCAAAACCGCAGCGATAAACGCCATTATTAATGTCGCGGTAAATCCAGCTGTTCAAGGCATCGATCTGTGCCGTCAGATCGTCGGGATACAGATCAAGGGATGGATTTTTGGCAAATTGCTGAAACTCGGAATTGAACAGGCGAATGATCTCGGCTGACTCGTTATTGACGATGGTTTTTTCTTTTTTGTCCCATAAAACCGGCACGGTAATCACGCCCGAAAAATCCGGGGCAGCCGCATCATAAACCTGTTTCAAGTCCTCAAAGTGGTTGACCCGGTCCCCGGTTGCCCCCGGATCACTGGTTTTAAACGACCAGCCCGTATTCGGCAAAAACGGGGCCACCACATCAACACTGATTACATCCTCCAAACCTTTAAGCGTGCGCGTGATCAAGGTCCTGTGAGCCCACGGACAGGCATACGAAACGTAAAGGTGATAGCGGTTTTTTTCCGGCTGAAAAGGACCATCCGAGCTTATGACATGGCGAAAGTCCGTGGGCTTGCGATTAAACGCACCGTCTTCACCAATTTCAAGATCCCAGGTATTTCCTGTGTTTGTGCTATCGCTCATAACCCTTGGCTTTCCGTCATTTTTCATGAATTTGAAGAGAGCATCACTCTGCTTGCATATTGGGTTGATCCGTATCAGCTTTCAGCGGACATTTCGATGACAATGAAATGCGCGGCCCCATTTTCGGAAGTAAATTCCAGCTCCGCAGGGCCAACGACCTCAAGGGAATCACGCTCATCAAGTGTTGGAAAGTCCGTGATATTCACGCGACCTTCAAAGTTATTGATATAAGCCTGACGTCCGGCTTTCAGCGAGAAGGAAACCTTTGCCTCCTTATTCGTGATTTCGCTGACGTGAAAATTAACGTCCTGATTCAGATGCAGCGGAACCTGGTCTTTATTCGATACATTGCCGACGATCTGCAACAGCTTGTTGATCCGCTCTTCGGGCGCAAATTTGCGGTTTTCATAACGAACAGGAAGTCCCGGAACGGGCGGCAGAATCCAGATTTGCAAAAAACGTGTCTTGCCGTCTTGCTTGTTCATCTCTGAATGCATAACCCCTTTTCCGGCGGTAACGGTCTGGACATGGCCCCGCCCAAGGGTATCCTCGACATCCGTCGCACTGTCCCAGTGGGTCAGTTCTCCTTTGACCACATAGCTCACAATTTCCATATCCCGGTGTGGGTGTTGCGGAAATCCGCCCCCCGCAACAACATCATCATCGTTCAGAACACGCAAAACACCGAAGTTCACGTTGTCGGGGTTGACATAATTGGCAAACGAAAAGTGAAAATACGTATCCGCCGGATGTTGGTCGCTGGCCGGAAGATAGTGCAGCTGTTCGGCACTTATTTTTCTGTAAGACTTGGGCATCGCGTGTATCCCCTGCTTAAGTTGTCTTGATACAAGCAAGATAACTGTTTACA
>VAPL010007707.1_pt1 | contig 10755 bp, 8 predicted proteins | sample 3395061 | NCBI WGS metagenome assembly VAPL01 (sample SAMN08290444, study PRJNA428436) | hydrothermal vent metagenome | isolation source: Deep-sea hydrothermal vent chimney 2 | place: Pacific Ocean: Juan De Fuca Ridge | depth 2182 m m
AAGCGCCGGAATCTCAACACTGTAGCCACCATCTGAATTTGTAGCATCTGCAAATTCCAGGCCACTGTGGATCACTGTAATACGCTGGTTTTGATAGCAAGGCGCAAATTCGCCGCTGAATCAATTTTGTAAGCAGTGAAACTAGTAGGTTAGACGAGGCGTCCGTGGCAGTGTTTGAACTTTTTACCAGACCCGCATGGGCAAGCCTCATTTCGCCCGGGATTGCCCCAAGTAGATTGATCGTTTTCAACAAACCCTTTTGCCGCCGAAGACGAAACCCCGGAAGACGCAGATTGGCCTGATGCCAGCAGGCGCGTTGCTTCCTGTTGCGCCAGTACCTGTTTCATCATTTCTTCTTGTTCTTCTTTGGTCATCGGGCGAACCTGAGATAGTTTTTGGGTTACATCCTCTCGCAATGAATCCAATAGTCCTTCGAACAGTTGAAACGATTCAGTTTTGTATTCGTTTAACGGGTCACGCTGCGCATACCCCCGAAAGCCTACAACTGAACGCAAGTGTTCGAGCGTCAAAAGATGGTCGCGCCACTTACCGTCAATGGTTTGCAGCAAAAACTGCTTTTCGATATTACGCATGGTTTCAGGGCCAAATGACTCTGCTTTTTCCGCCATCATAACATCTGACGCCGCATACAGTTTTTCCCGAATTTCTGCGTCGTCGACACCTTCCTCATCCGCCCATTCCACTACCGGAACATCGATCCCAACCTTTTCCAGAATCGCGGCATACAATCCTTCCGTATTCCATTGATCAGCGTAAGACTTAGCTGGAATATGAAAATCAACCAGATCATCAATCACCTGGTGACGCATGTCTTCTACAATTTCTGAAAGATCCTTGGCTTCCATAATTTCACGGCGTTGGCCGAAAATTACCTTCCGCTGATCATTCATCACATCGTCGAATTTCAACAACTGTTTACGAATATCAAAGTTGCGTCCTTCGACCTTGGCCTGGGCCTTTTCCAGAGATTTGTTCACCCAGGGATGCACAATCGCCTCACCGTCTTTCATACCAAGAGAAGACAAAACTTTATCCAGCCGTTCAGAGCCGAATATCCTCATCAGGTCGTCTTCGAGTGACAGGAAAAACACCGAACGTCCCGGATCACCCTGACGGCCAGACCGTCCGCGCAATTGGTTATCAATTCGTCGGCTTTCGTGGCGTTCGGTTCCCAGAACAAACAACCCGCCTGCGGCAATCACCTTGGCTTTTTCATCTGCGTGTTCGGATTCAATCTTTAATCGCACAGCTTCCGGGTCTGCCTCTGGATCAGCGGCCAGTGCTTCTAGAACCGACATTTCCGCGTTGCCACCCAACTGGATATCCGTCCCGCGACCAGCCATATTAGTGGCGATGGTTACCGCCGCAAATTTGCCGGCGTCGGCAATAATCTGCGCTTCTTTTTCGTGCTGCCGAGCGTTCAGGACATTATGGGTAACACCGGCTTCTTTCAGCATTTCCGACAGGGCTTCCGATTTTTCAATCGAGGTCGTGCCCACCAATATTGGCTGGCCTTTATCGTTGGCTTTTTTGATTTCTTCAGCAACCGCTGCAAATTTTTCTACAGTGGTGCGGTATACATGATCATCCTGATCGTCGCGCATAATCTCTTGATTTGTCGGTATTTCGATAACCCCCAAACCATAAATCTCTGCGAATTCTTCCGCCTCTGTTAGGGCAGTACCAGTCATCCCAGACAGGTTATCATAAAGCCGGAAATAGTTCTGGAACGTAACAGACGCAAGCGTCACATTTTCCGGCTGAATCTCGACTTCTTCCTTGGCTTCAATCGCCTGATGCAGCCCATCAGATAATCGCCGCCCCGACATCATCCGGCCGGTAAATTCATCAATCAGAACGACTTCATTGTCACGGACCATATAGTCTTTGTCGCGTTGGAACAGCTTATGCGCTCGCAAGCCCTGATTTACATGATGAACGATACTAGTCGATTCCGGATCATAAAGCGTCTGACCCTCGGGCAGGATGCCTTCACTATGCAATATTTCTTCCAGAAAATCGTTACCCTCCTCTGTGTAGGTCACGCTGCGGGTTTTTTCGTCCAGCGTGAAATGCTCTTCTGTCAGGCTCGGGATCAGCTTGTCTATTGTGATGTACAGCTCTGAGCGATCTTCGGCTGGCCCGGAAATGATCAACGGCGTCCGCGCCTCATCGATCAGAATGCTGTCGACTTCATCCACAATTGCAAAGTTATGGAAGCGTTGACTGATCTGGCTTAATTCTGTTTTTCCATTGTCACGAAGGTAGTCGAACGCAAGCTCATTATTAGTCGCATAAGTAACATCGGCGGCGTAAGCTGCGTGCTTTTCTTCGTCTGGTTGCTGGGGATAAATCACGCCGTACTTAAGCCCCAAGGCCGTATAAACTTTACCCATCCATTCAGCATCACGATGCGCCAAATAGTCATTTACTGTTACAATATGAACGCCCTTACCGGTCAGTGAATGCAGATAGGCCGGGAAGGTTGCAACAAGTGTCTTGCCCTCACCGGTTTTCATTTCGGCGATATTGCCCTGATGCAGAAAAACCCCGCCCATCAACTGAACATCAAACGCCCGCAGCCCTAATGCGCGACGGGCGGCTTCACGACAGTTCGCAAATGCTTCCGGCAGCAGGTCATCCAGCGCCTCGCCATCCATTGCCCGCTTGGCAAGCTCTTCGGTTTTGTCCTTGATACCATCGTCGCTCAGCGCCTCATATTCGGGCTCCAGAGCGTTAATTTGTTCTACCAGTGGACCCATAGACTTGATCAATCGATCATTCGGCGTCCCAAAAACCTTTTTGGTAAGTTTTCCAAAACCCAGCATAGTTACTCCGCGTGACTAATTTTTATCACTTCTGACAAGGGGAACGCTTGTTCGTCAGATACTTGCATAATAGAATTGCAAACAACGGCCCCTTGAGTGACCTCTTGGCGATGTAAGGGTCCACATGTGTAGTGTCAACGTCGCGGACCGGCGAAGACCAATCAGAGGAACAAACGATGTTTAAACGAACCAATTTCTTTGCAGCCTTGGCGATTTCAAGCGCTCTGGCTTTCCCCGTAACAGCGCAAGACGTAACGGCTGACACTGTATTGGCAACTGTTAACGGCACTAATATTACTCTGGGTCACATGATTATCATGCGCGATGCTTTGCCAGCCCAATATGATAATCTGGAAGATGATGTCCTTTTTGACGCCCTTCTCGATCAAGCTGTTCAACAACTTGTTTTGGCCCAAACCGTCGATACCCCTTCCCGTGCTGTACAATTACGGCTCGAGAATGAACGCTGGACGCTTCTGGCGGGTGCCGCCATGAGCATTGAGATTAGTAAGGCTGTTACCGAAGAGGCCCTTCAGGCCGCCTATGACGAACAGTTTGCCGGTGTCGATCCCGCTCAAGAATATAATGCTTCACACATACTTGTGGAAACCGAAGAAGAGGCGGCCGCACTTGTCACTGAATTGCAGGGTGGTGCTAGCTTTGGCGGCCTCGCTAAAGAACACTCCACCGGCCCCTCCGGACCGAACGGAGGCGATTTGGGCTGGTTTGGTGCCGGTATGATGGTCGCCCCCTTTGAGGAAGCCGTAGTATTACTGGAAGTGGGCCAGGTGTCTGCACCAGTTCAGACACAGTTTGGCTGGCATGTAATTATTTTGAACGAAACTCGTTTGCTCGACGCTCCGACACTAGATGATGTACGCACCGATCTGACCGCTGAGTTGGAGCAAAAAGCGATCGAAATCGTTATCGAAAATCTGACCGAAACTGCAGATGTAACTCGCCTTGATTCAACAGAAATTGACCCGGCAATACTTCGTGAAACTAGCTTGGTTCAGAATTAACCGATTACCTAGGGCTATAATGATGGCAGCAATGAAAATTTCGCCCCTGGCCCCCGCCGGTGGTTTTCCTAATCTTGCGCCGATAAAGGGCGTACGCTTTGCAACCGCTGAGGCTGGTGTGAAATATTCAGGTCGCTCAGACGTAATGCTTGCTGAGTTAGCACCCAATACCGTGATCGCTGGCGTGTTCACCAAGTCCTCAACCCGCTCTGCGGCTGTACTGGATTGTCAGGCAAAAATTGGTGGGGATTCCAGTGGCGGCGCTGCGATATTGGTAAACTCGGGTAACGCTAATGCGTTTACAGGCACTTATGGAAAAGAATCCGTTGAAATTCTCACTACAGATGTCGCCAAAACACTTGGGATAGACACTAGTCGTGTGTTCACCGCCTCTACCGGAGTCATTGGTGAAACTTTAGCCCACGATAAAATCGTCTCCAAACTACAGGCGTTGAAAAGTAATCTTTCAGAGGCCGCAATAGAAAGTGCCGCCAACGCCATAATGACAACAGATACCTTCCCAAAGGGATATGGTACGCAAGTTGAAATCGATGGAGGTATTATAAATATAGTTGGCTTTGCGAAGGGTTCGGGCATGATAGAACCCGACATGGCCACAATGCTGTCCTATATATTTACCGACGCAAATATTTCGCAATCTGCCTTACAAGCGATGGTTACAAAAGCATCTGACGTAACTTTCAACTGCATCACTGTCGACACAGATACTTCTACATCTGATACGCTTTTGCTGGCTGCTACGGGCCAATGTGGCATGGCAGAAATTGCAGATATAGATTCTACAAACGGCCAATTATTTTATACCGCTCTTCACAACGTCCTACTGGAGCTGGCCCATCAAGTGGTGCGGGACGGCGAGGGCGCAACAAAATTCATTGAGGTTCGGATAACCGGCGCTGAATCAGTGTCTGATGCACGTAAAGTTGCAAAATCGATTGCCAACTCACCGCTCGTTAAAACCGCCATTGCGGGCGAGGATCCGAACTGGGGCCGTGTAGTTATGGCCGTGGGGAAATCCGGTGCGAATGCTAATCGCGACACGCTATCAATCCGATTTGGCGAAATTTTAGTGGCGGAAAATGGCTGGGTATCACCGGATTACACGGAAGAAGACGGTGCAGCATATATGAAAAACTCCGATCTGGTGATTTCTGTTGATTTGGGAATTGGCCAATCCAACGCTGTAGTTTGGACCTGCGACCTGACCCATGGCTATATCGAAATTAACGCCGACTATCGGTCGTGAAAATTGTATTGGTTTCCGCGGTCGCCCTAATTGACAAAGATGGCAGAATACTGCTCGCACAGCGACCAGCCGGGAAAACCATGGCCGGCCTGTGGGAGTTTCCAGGTGGCAAAGTTGAGGCCAATGAAACACCCGAAGCCGCTTTGATCCGGGAACTGCAAGAAGAACTGGGCATCAATACCTGGTCGAGTTGTCTGGCGCCCCTGACTTTTGCAAGCCACACCTACGACGATTTCCACCTACTAATGCCACTGTTTGCCTGTCGTAAGTGGGAGGGCGTCGCCCGGGGTAAGGAAGGCCAGTCTCTGGCGTGGGTAACCGTTAACAAACTGCGGGATTATCCAATGCCACCAGCAGATCTACCACTTATCCCCATCCTTCGCGATTGGCTCTGATAGGCTAACGCACCGGAAAACCACGGTAATTTTCTACCTATAGGCGAAAGTGTGCTTAATTCCTGAACAATAGACAAAAAAAGTAGTGTTTATTTCCAAATTTGCACTAATTTGGATTCTAGGAAACTTCAGGGGGATAGGTTTCGATGCTTAGAACAATTTTAATGGGTAGTTGCGTGTATGTGCAGGGAACATTCGTCCGAAATCTCGCTGACGGTAAAATCGTAGTTCGAGTAGGTGAACGCCTGTACCAAGGGCTACCCGTATTGGCAAAAGCCGCCGCTTAAATTAGTAAATAGTCGAAAGGGCGAATGTAACCCATTCGCCCTTTGTTTGTATATGCTCTGACGTGACCGCTTTAGTCTAGCTTACGTTCAAACTCTTCGCGCTCAAAAATCTCGATTACATCGCCCTCGCGGATGTCTTCGTAGGCTTCAAATGCCATCCCGCATTCCTGACCAGATTGTACCTCTGGAACTTCATCCTTGAACCGCTTCAGCGTCTTCAGTGTACCTTCGTGGATCACAATATCATCGCGCAGCAAACGGACCCCTGCAGAACGACGTGCAACGCCTTCGGTTACCAGACAACCGGCAATTCGACCTACGTTAGAGACTTTAAAGATCTCTTTGATAGTCGCATACCCGATGAACTTCTCTCGAATTTCAGCAGATAGCAGACCAGAAGCCGCAGCTTTAACATCATCAACCAAATCATAGATCACCGAATAGTACCGGATCTCAACGCCCTTTTGGTTGGCAACTCTGCGTGCCGTGGAATTTGCGCGAACATTAAAGCCCATGACAGGTGCACCAGATGCCTCTGCCAGACCAATGTCTGATTCGGTAATTGCACCAACGCCAGCATGAAGTACACGAACCCGGACATCTTCATTGCCAATCTTTTCCATGGCCTGGACGATGGCTTCAGCAGAACCCTGAACATCTGTTTTTACAAGAACCGGCAGTTCGGCGACATCTTCGTCGGCCTTGGCCTTTTCCATCAACTGCTCAAGCGTAGTCGCAGCACCAGCAGCAGCGCGCTTTTCTTTAGCGGCGTGGGCGCGGTAATCCGCGATCTCGCGGGCTTGGGCTTCGGTATCAACCACGTTCAGTACATCACCAGCTTCGGGGGTGCCGTTCAGGCCCAGAACTTCTACCGGAACAGATGGCCCGGCCTCTTTTACCCGTTCACCCTTGTCGTTGATCAGCGCACGGACTTTACCCCACTGCTCACCCACAACAAAAATATCACCCTGACGCAATGTCCCGTTTTGAACCAGCACAGTCGCAACTGGTCCACGACCAACATCAAGCTGTGCTTCGATTACGGCCCCAGAGGCCGAGCGTTTTGGGTTCGCTTTCAGGTCTAACAACTCGGCCTGTAGCGCGATATTTTCCAGCAATGTATCCAGGCCAGTGCCGTTAATAGCCGAAACTTCAACATCCAGAACGTCACCGGACATTTTTTCAACGATTACTTCGTGCTGCAACAGATCGGTGCGCACTTTGTCCGGGTTGGCTGCTTCACGGTCAATTTTGTTAATCGCAACGATCATCGGAACACCGGCAGCTTTGGCGTGGTGAATCGCTTCAACTGTCTGCGGCATCACGGCGTCATCCGCAGCGACAACCAGAATGACAATGTCCGTTACCTGCGCACCGCGAGCCCGCATTGATGTAAATGCTGCATGGCCAGGTGTATCCAGAAAACTAAGGACAGCGCCGTCATCCAATGTCACTTGGTAGGCACCGATATGCTGGGTAATCCCGCCAGCTTCACCGGATACAACCTTGGTCTTACGGATCGCATCCAGCAAAGATGTCTTACCGTGGTCGACATGGCCCATAACCGTAATAACCGGCGGGCGTGAGACAAGATCTTCGTCTTTATCTTCAATTGAATCAATTACATCTTCGACGTCGGAATCGGACACGCGAACAATCTTGTGGCCAAACTCTTCCACGATCAGTTCAGCAGTATCCGTATCAATCGCCTGATTTTGTGTGACCATCATGCCATTTTGCATCAACGCTTTGATCACATCGACCACACGTTCTGCCATCCGGTTGGCCAGTTCCTGCACCTGAATGCTTTCGGGTACCTGAACTTCACGAACTACCTTTTCATGTACTTCAACGCCACCAAGGGCTTTCAGGCGCGCGCGCTCTTGCTTTCGCTTCATCGCGGCCATCGATCGCTGACGTCCGCCTTCGCGACCACTTAGCGCCTGATTTAGTGTCAGCTTGCCAGAACGCCTGCCGTCATTGCGGGACGGCTTAGCCTTGTTTTCCTTGCGTGGCTCACGATCTGTTTTACGTGGTGATGCGAATGTTTTCGCAGGGCTACGCGGCGCTGCAACTGGCGTGCCTTCAGCATCCACAGCCGGTGCGGCTGGTGCTGCAGCTGCTGCGGCCTCGCGCACCTTATTTTCTTCTTCTTGTTTCTTCGCTTCGGCTTCTTCAACTTTCAGGCGCGTGCGCTCAGCGCGATCACGTTCGTCCTGTTCTTTCGCTTCAATTTCTTCACGGCGACGTGCACGATCTTTCTCGCGTTTTTCGTCGTCGGCCTGGCGCTTTTTCGCGTCTTCAGCTTCCTGTGCTTTCGCCAGTTTCAATGCCTTTAAACGGCGTTCCAAAACTGCATCCGAAATTCCAGCCGGGCGCTTGGAGGGCGTTCCGGCCGGTGCCTTCTTGGCAGCAGGGCTGGACGCAGGTGCAGCAGTCGCCGGTGTCCCAGCACTTGGAACAACAACACGCTTGCGCTTGGTCTCAACAACAACGCTTTTGGTCCGGCCATGGCTGAAGCTCTGCTTCACTTGACCAGATCGAGGTCCGCCACGCAGACCTAATGTTTTCTTGCCGTCACTATCGCTCATTTAGTCGTCTTACCTTTCCGATGGCCTTTGCCACCGTCAATCTCGCGAAAGCCCGCAAGCCGCGTAGCTTCCTCTACAACACGTTTCGTGAGTCCACCAGCCGCAAGCGCGCCATGTATCACACTTTCCCGCCCGAATGCCAAACCCAATTCCGACGCACTCAGAACACCGAAAAATCGCCCACCTTCCGGTGTCCACAGCTTGCCTTTGCCTCGCTCCGAACCATCAGATGCCTGCAACAGCACTTTTGCCCTGCCATCGGCCAGCCAACCCTTGACCTTTTCAAATCCGGCAACCGCCGATCCGGTTTTCCGTGACAGGGACACCAGATCGACCAAACGGCGGGCAATCTGGCTCTCTACCTCGTCAACCAGACCATCTGGCACCGATACCGATGCTTTGGCACCGCGGGAAAACAGGCCTTTTCCAACGGCGTTCTCCAACGCTTCACGTTCGGCGCTTACCCAAATCCCACGACCAGGCAGCTTTTCCAGAATGTCCGGCACGATTACGCCGTCCGGGCCTGCAACAAACCTGATCATCCCGCGCTTTGGCTGGGTCTCGCCGGTGACGATGCACCGACGCTCGGGTTCTTCCCGATCTGTTTTTCGGCCGCCGCGTGACACGCGTAACCCCGAGGCCCGAATTAGGCCTCGGCTCCGATCGTCACTTCGCCGTCTTCAGCGGGTTCTTCACCTTCTTCCACATCGGGTTCCAGATCAGCGGGATCAACCCAACCCAATTGAATACGCGCTGTCATTACAAGGTTCTGGGCCTCTTCCAGACTCATTTCGAATTTCTCCAATAACCCGTCATCTTTGACACGTTCGCCATCAATCGTTGTCCAGCCACCGGCCAGCTCCCAATCAGCGCAGGTCGCAAAATCTTCCAGCGTTTTAATACCATCCTCAGCCAGTGCTTCGACCATCTGTGGCGTCAGGCCTTCGTAGGAAATCAGGCTGTCTTCAACCCCAAGTTCACGCGCATGATCCAGCGCTTTCTTGTTCTGCCCATCGATGTAATCGCGCCCGCGTGCCTGAAGCTCACCAGCCGTATCTTCGTCAATTCCGTCGATAACGATTAGCTCATTCACTTCGACATAGGCAACTTCTTCCAGTGTGGTAAATCCTTCCGCCACCAGAAGCTGGGCAAAGAATTCATCCAGATCAAGTGCTTCCATAAACAGCTTGGTGCGCTCTTCAAATTCAGCCTGACGACGCGAGGATTCTTCAGCCTCAGTCATAATATCAATGTCCAAACCAGTCAGCTGACTGGCCAAACGAACGTTCTGACCACGGCGGCCAATCGCCAGTGACAGCTGTTCATCCGGCACCACAACTTCGATGCGCTCGGCCTCTTCGTCCAGTACAACCTTGCTAACTTCCGCAGGTTGCAGTGCGTTCACCAAAAACGTCGGTGCATCATCATTCCAAGGAATGATGTCGATCTTCTCGCCCTGCAATTCGTTCACAACCGCCTGTACACGACTACCGCGCATACCAACACACGCACCAACCGGATCGATAGAGTTGTCATAGGAAATCACCGCAATCTTGGCACGGCTGCCCGGATCACGGGCGACGGCTTTGATCTCAATGATATTGTCGTAGATCTCTGGCACTTCCATCTTGAACAGCTCAGCCATGAACTCTGGTGCTGTGCGGCTCAGGAAAATCTGCGGCCCACGAACTTCGCGGCGCACTTCCTTAATGTAGCAGCGGATACGATCATTGGGGCGATAGCTTTCACGGCCAATCTTTTCATTGCGCCGCAGGATGGCTTCTCCGGTTCCCACGTCAACAATAACGTTGCCGTATTCTTCGCGCTTGACCAGACCGTTGATGATTGTCCCGGCGCGATCTTCGAACTCTTCGAATTGACGATCCCGTTCAGCTTCACGAATCTTCTGCAAAATCACCTGCTTAGCAGCCTGCGCAGCAATCCGACCCATTTCAACGGGCGGAACTTCTTCACTGAATACATCGCCAATACTTGGTTCGTCCAGGTATTCCTTGGCCTGCTCAACGGTAAATTCAGCCTGGTAATTTTCCAGCTCATCATCAGCAACAACCGTGCGATTACGGGTAAACGTGGCGCGACCGGTTTTGCGATCAATCACCACCTGAATATCCATTTCGGTGCCGTAGCGGCTCTTGGCAGCGCGCGCCAGGCTCTCTTCCATTGCCTCAATAACCAAACCCGGTTCGATCATTTTTTCGCGCGCAACAGCTTCGGCCGTTTGCAATAGTTCCAGCTGGTTTGCTGACGTAATCGCCATATCTCAGTCCTCCTCAGAACCGTTATCGGTTTCTATCTCATCAAATTTATCTTCGTCTACAATGCC
>VAPL010072724.1_pt1 | contig 10752 bp, 13 predicted proteins | sample 3395061 | NCBI WGS metagenome assembly VAPL01 (sample SAMN08290444, study PRJNA428436) | hydrothermal vent metagenome | isolation source: Deep-sea hydrothermal vent chimney 2 | place: Pacific Ocean: Juan De Fuca Ridge | depth 2182 m m
ACCATTTCTGATCACATGGATGTAACCTTCTTTTGAAATATAATTGACAAACCATGAAATTTCATCACAATGGGCTTCAATTACTACCTTATACTTCGCTTTGGGATTTATGATTGCCGCAGCAGAACCATAAGTATCAATGATGTAATCATCGGAAAATTGTTTAATATAATTCAACCAAATTTTCTGCCCTTCTACTTCAAATCCTGTAGGAGATTCACAATTCAAATAATTATATAGAAATTTTTTACTTTTCGCTTTCATTGATTATTAGTTTAATTTTTCGGTGAAATTACAAAAATTAGTTTTTGAATAATTGATAAAATAGCTTCAGTCCAAGTAAAAATTTCATTGGCAAAGAAATATTAGACAATATTTACTTTTTGCATTAAAATTTGACATAAAGCCTTTTACTTTGCTTTAACTTTTAATACCATAGACAATAGATGATATGAGTGTCAGAGATAATATCAAAGAATTTGACGAATTGCTCAATTTGACAAATTGCAAATTGATCGCAGTAAGTAAAACCAAACCGATTGAGTTAATCAAAGAAGCTTACGAAGCAGGACAACTTGATTTTGGAGAGAACAAAGTACAAGAATTACGTGAAAAACCCAGCAACCTTCCGGAGGGTATCCGATGGCATATGATAGGGCATTTGCAAACTAATAAGGTAAAGTATATAGCCCCATTTATTTACATGATCCATGCTGTGGATAGCTTGAAACTATTAAAGGAAATCAATAAACAAGGATTAAAAAACAACCGAATCATTAATTGTTTATTGCAAATTCATATTGCGGAAGAAGAACACAAATTTGGCTTTAGTGAGTCAGACATTAAAGAATTGCTTTCCTTTGGGGAATTTGGATTATTTCAAAACATTAAGATTGTTGGACTAATGGGTATGGCCACCAATACTGATAGTAAAGTCCAAATCCAAAAGGAATTCAAAAAGTTAAAAAAATTTTTTGATGAGATAAAAAGTAAATATTCTACTTCAAATGTTGAAATGAAAGAAATTTCGATGGGGATGAGCAATGATTATCGATTGGCCATTGATGAAGGTAGTACAATGATCAGGGTTGGCAGCAAAATATTTGGTGCCAGAAATTATTCTAAATAATCAAAAAAATGCAAAAGGTATTTTTAATAGCGGGCACACTAATGGGAGCATTTTCGGTGATAATTGGTGCCTTTGGCGCTCATGCACTAAAAGCAATATTACAGGCTTCTGGCAGAATTGATACTTTTGAAACTGCTGTTAAATATCAGTTTTATCATGCGTTTGCATTAATACTTGTTGGTATTATCATGTTCCATTTAAAGCATCAACTATTTAATTATGCCGGTTATTCATTTATTATAGGTACAATTATTTTTTCAGGCTCTCTTTATATTTTATGCATAACGGGAATCACCAAATTTGGCATGATAACACCAATCGGTGGATTGATTATGATTGTCGGCTGGATATTATTAATGTTTGGAATAATAAAATCAATGTGAATAGTATCAATTTGAAGTATTGAGGAAAAGCCAATAATCGTTATTCTTTTTTTTGAGGCAAAACCATAATAGAAATCCGAAGACGATAATCACCAGATTTGGCATTAGAACGAATGGTAATCACTTTATTTTGACGTCCTATCTTGGAGGAAGAATCAAAAGCCACAATAATCTCCCCTTTTTTCCCAGGAAGGATTGGATTGTTGGGCCATTTTGGAACTGTGCATCCACATGTTGTCAAAACATTATTTATTATTAATGGAGATTTACCAATGTTTTTGAAAGTAAATGTATGCTCAGCTTTTTCACCTTGATAAAGATCTCCAAAGTTATATTCCGATTCGACAAATTCCATTTGGGCAAAAATAATAGAGTCTGCCTGTACTTTTCCCTGCCCTTTCAAAACCAAAGGATTAACTAAAAATAGTGACAATAAAATAACTAAGAGATAAGATTTTTGCATGCTTATTTTTACTGACTAATTATAAATTAAATACTAAACGACTATTTTTAACTAAAGTATTTGTTGTCAAAATTAATTAAAAAAACTTCCTTTTCGGCTCTTGTCAAAGCGGTATAAAGCCATCGCGTATTTTCTCTGCTCATTTCTATTTCTTGTACATTGCCTGGGTCAATAAACACAACCTTCCATTGTCCTCCTTGTGATTTATGGCATGTCAGTGCATATGCAAATTTTATCTGAAGGGCATTCAGGTGCTCATCATTTTGTATAGCTTCTTTAAATTTCTTTTTACTTTTTATTCCTTTATTTAATTCCTTAATCTGATGATACAGTCTATTATTATCCTCCAAACTCAATGATGGGGTATTACTGTGTAAGGTATCCAGAAAAACCTTTGTCTGAAAAGGTGCCATTTTTGGATAATCAATGAGTTGAATTTCGATATCGGCAAATCTAAATCCATATTCTTCTTCAAAGGAGATTATTTTTCGGACCTCTGCAAATTCACCATTGGCAATAAATCCCGCTTCCGAATCAGGTTCCAGAATAAAATAATTATTCTTAACAATCATGATGATATCTCCAGCCTCAATCTCATCTTCTTTAAATAAGAGATTTCGCCTTATATATTCGTTGTAGCGAACAGCTTGCCAATTTGATCTGCAAATAATTGCTGTTTCTTCCATGCCAAATTTATCAAAAGCATATCTAACTCCCTCCTCAAGTTTTTCGTTGGTCATTCTATAAATATCACTAAATCGCTTGGTGTCAAAAGATATCTTAGGATCTGCATTAAAAATGACATTACGTAATTTGGTAGCATTTAAAAGTATACCCGATTCCTTTTCTTGTCTCACAACCTCTTTCAACTCCAATTGCATTGCATCAAGACCAAAATGTTCCTTAAGATATGATAACTGAAGTGCCGGACTTTGATTACTCATTACTGGAGGTAATTGTGCATCATCTCCAACAAAAATTAACTTATTAGAGTGGTCTTCAAAAACATATGATATTAGATCTTGCAAAAGCCCAGAATTCAAAAAACCAGTATCATTAGAAATCATGGAAGCTTCATCCACAAAAAATACTGTCTTTTTATAGTAATTTCTCTGTTTTACAAATCGTAATTCTCCTGTCTTTGGGTCTGCTACTTGTTTATAAATTATTTTATGGATTGTGAAAGCCCTTTTACCGGAATAAGCAGAAATTACCTTTGCCGCTCTTCCGGTGGGTGCTAATAAGGCGTACCGAAAATTGAACAATGGCAGGACATTTACCAATGTGCTAATCACAGTAGTTTTTCCACTTCCTGCATACCCTTTAATAATAAGCGTATCTTTTTGATTTCCTGATTTGCCAATAATATCATCAAATGCTAAAAAAAGGTCTCTTTGTCCAATTGTTGGTTCGTATGGAAATCTTGAATTTAAGATGCTGGAAATCCTTGGCAAAAGAAATAAGTTAATAAATTTTAAAAAAAGAGAACGCAAAATTAGCTTAAGTAATTCAATTCTAATCTTTACTTGTTACTTTTAATAAGTCCGATTGATTATTATAATTACAATTTGATGAGTCATATAGAAAATAGGGTAATTGAACAATTCGGAAATAAAGTTCGGGTTAGAGTGTGTGGATTATGTATTGAAAAAGAAAAAGTTTTATTGGTAAACCATAATAGTTTAAATGAACAAAATGAATTCTGGAGTCCACCAGGAGGAGGTTTGGAATTTGGACAATCTTCTTCAGCGAATCTGAAAAGAGAATTTTTTGAAGAAACAGGAATTATTATTGAAATAGAAAATTTTCTTTTTGTCCATGAATATCTTAACCCTCCTTTACATGCAATTGAATTGTTTTTCAACGTAAAACGAATAGGTGGAAACTTAAAAGTTGGGACTGATCCAGAACTGATCGTAGACAAGCAAATTATTATAGATGCCAGGTTTGTATCAATCGAAGAAATTAAAAAAATAGCAGAAAACAGCTTGCACCAAATATTTCATAATATTGATGCTATAGATTCAATAGAAAAAATGGATGAATATATTATATGGGAAAAGTAATCAAATTAAGTTATTTACATATCAATTGGTTATTACCAGCTGTCAATGTTGGTTAGATAATTGAGATTTATATTTCTCAAATTAATAAAGAATCAATATATACAAATAATTATTTGAAAGGTATTCAAAGTTTTTTTTTAGAATATTCAACTTTATGTATAAATTGTGACTTAATATCGGATATATGTTTATTGGATTAGGGAAACTATTAATTGCTGAATATTAATAGTTTGTGTACTGAAAAAATAGATTTTCCAAATGAAATAGCTTTGCTTAAATTGTAAATTAAGACATAAAATAATTATAATTGCACAAAAAACAGATTACCACAATGGGTATAACAAAAGTACTTTCCATATTTTTCTTCGTCGTTGCTATAGTATTGGCAGTAGTATTGGTTAAAAATATCAAATCAAAAGTTGATGATGATAAACTAATAGAAAGACAAGAGCAAACAGTTATCAATAAATTAAAAATGATTCGTGATGCTGAAGTAGCATACTTGTCTACCAATAGAAAATATACTGGTGATTTTGATACACTTGTTAGCTTTATTGATACTGGAAGCATATATATTACCCAACAAAGAAAGGAGATAAAAATGTTGGCATATGGTGCTGAAGAAGTAACTCTTATCATTGACACAATTGGACAAGTCTCCGTAAAAGACTCTGTTTTTATAGTTAGGGAGGCAATATTTTGTCTGGCACCAGGCACTGTGCAAGAGTTAAATATTAGCGTAGGTTCTACCATAAAAAGAGGTGACCAAGTAGCCACGATATTAAGCAACAAGGGTAAAACTGTTAAGCTTATAGCACCCTATAACGCAACAGTTGATAAAGTACCTGTAAGAGAAGGACAGCAAGTTGAAGCCAAAAATGCTTTAGCCTTTTTATCTTATAAGAGATTATCAAACATTTCTAACCTACCTTTTTTACCAGGATCTAACAAAGCCAAATTTGACTTATTTGCAGGCAAAGTAACAAAAGGGAATGTTGTAGTTGATGTCTTTGAGGCTAGCGATACTAAGCCTATAAACCCAATGCGGCGAAGGAACAAAAATGAAAATGCATTAAGAGTTGGATCCAGAACCGAAGTATCTATAGCTGGAAACTGGGAATAATCTTGAGTAGCATTGGTCAAAAGTCTTTTCGACTTCTTCGAAAAATTAAAGATCCAAAATTTGAAATTGATAGGCTGGAATTTTACAGCCTATCGTTGTATATAGGAATTCATGACTTCCAAATTTTAATTACGGATGAGGAAGTGAATCAATGTGTTTTATTGGAAGACTATGTGATAGATCCTAAATTGAAGGGCTCTGATAAATTTTCTGTAACCAAGTTTATCTTTGATGATCATCATTTGCTTTTAGCCAATTTTTGGAAATCAATAACGCTGATAATAAAAAACAAAGTATATTCCTTCATACCTAAATTTCATTTTGTTGAAGATCAATTATTCAATTATTTAAACATTAACACTTCCTATAATCTTAAAGATGAGGAAGTAATGCTTACTTATCATAATCAGTTGGATTTGGTTAATGTATTTTCTGTCTCAAATTCAATTGTCAATCTGGCCTCAGACGTATATCCTGGTAAAAAGGTTAAATTTATTCATCAGAGTAGTTCTTTGATAAATGGAGCAATTAAACTAAATAGTTTTGGACACCAAGACATATTACTTTATATAGACAGGTTTGGTTTACACATAGTAATTGTTAAAAACAAAAAGTTGATTTTTTACAATCAATACACAATTAAAAAATTTGGCGACTATACTAAATACATCAAAATGGTAGCCAATGAACTTCAAATTAACTTAATACAAGATCTGATTATACTCTATGGATATTTAGGGACAAATACTCCACATTTCAATGAGTTAAAAAAAAGCATGCCTAAACTGATACTAGGCAGTAGACCTAATAACCTCAATTTCGGATATGTATTTGATGAAATATTGGATCATCAATATTTTGACCTATTTTCAGTAGATAATATTAGACTTTAAACCTGTATGAAAAAAATTGCACTATTTCCAGGTTCTTTTGATCCTTTTACCAAAGGGCATGAAGATATTGTACTTCGAGGACTAAATATATTTGATGAAATCATTATCGCCATTGGATATAATTCACAAAAGAAACGGCATTTTGAGATTGACGATATGTTGGGAAAAATAACGGAATGCTTCTCAGGTTATGCAAATATAAAGGTAGACAAATACACAGAACTCACTGCAACATTTGCACTTAATCAAGGGGCCAACTACCTGTTAAGAGGATTACGCAATACTACAGATTTTGAATATGAAAATAGTATTGCCACGGTAAATAAAGACCTTTACAATGGTCTTGAAACTGTATTTCTAATCACTTCCCCGTCATTTGCATTTATCAGTTCTACAATAATTAGGGAAGTGCATACCTATGGCGGCGATGTCAGTAAATATATTCCATATTCTCTTAGCTAATCCATTAAATAATAGTGCCTAAAAACATCTCTAATTGCTGGATAAGTATTGTACAAAGCCTCCTTTAGCTCGGCTTCATTCATCCATTTCGTTTCCTCAATATTTTCTTCCAATTGCGGTTGCATATTTGTGTCGTCAATACAATACATCCTATACCAGTAGGTTTTTTTGAGGATTCTCCTACCATTTTGCTTGTAGGTATGCCATGTATGACAAATCTTTTTTCCCAGTTTCACCTTTACATTGCACTCTTCCTCCACCTCCCGTACAGCAGCCTTTTTTGGTTTTTCTCCTTTGTCTAATTTCCCTTTTGGTAAATCCCATTTTTTTAATCTGTAAATCATTAATACTTCACCTTCATTTAGCACTAATCCCCCAGCTGCCTTAATGATAGTATAATCTTTCTTTATTTCATCTATAATAGCCTTATAATCTTTAACTGAAAAAGTAATCTCTTCTAACTTTTTAAGATTATTTTGCTTGAGAAAAACAAGGAATTGATCGATTAACTCAACGGTAGCATTTTTAATAAGTACCTCTCCTGTAAGGTTTTCAAAATTTAATTTTGAATCCGATCCTTTAAATATATTATCATAAATTGAGGTTTTAACAAAATCCTGGTTTGAAGTAATTATAACTGGAATATTTTTAATAAAAATTTTCATATTATAAGTATTTAACTACAACTTTTAGTGTTTTTTATAATTTAGTTCCATAATGATATTCTTATAAATAATATCTTGCAACATAAATAAAAATTGGCTGGATAATAAACGATTTGAATTGAATCTAAATATCTTATTTATACAGTTGATGAAATTAATATTATAGAATATGGCAAACATAATTTTTTAATTTTGTTCAAAAATCAAAATATTCATATGAGTGAAACTGCAAAAAAAATTGCAAAGATGTTGTTAGACATCGATGCAATAAAATTAAATGTTGAATCTCCATTTATCTGGGCATCTGGATGGAATTCCCCAATCTATTGTGATAACAGGCTATCATTATCATATCCAGCAACCAGGTCCTTTATTAAAGATAAATTGGTTGAAGCAATTAAAAATTCTTTCCAGAACCTTGAAGCAGTAGTTGGTGTCGCTACAGCAGGGATTCCACAAGGAGCACTTGTAGCGGATGCTTTAAATCTCCCATTTATCTATGTGCGATCCAAGCCAAAAGGTCATGGAATGGAAAACATGATTGAAGGAAAGATAACGCCAGGTCAAAAAGTAGTCGTGATCGAAGACCTTGTTTCTACAGGAGGTAGCTCACTTAAAGCTGTTGATGCTTTGAGAAAAAATAATATTGACGTGCTAGGAATGGTATCAATATTTACATATGGATTTTCATTGGCAGAACAAAATTTCAATAAAAGTCAAGTAAAATTAATATCCTTGAGCAATTACAATGATTTAATTGATGAAGCCTTGAAACTTAATTATGTAACAAAAGAACAAATAGAAAATCTGAAAAAATGGAAAGAAAATCCTTCTGAATGGAACAATTAATAATCTCCATTAATTCCCATCCCAAATAACGCAAAATCATATTTTACAGGATCGTTTGGATCAAATTGCTTTAAACTTTCGGTTAACTCCACTGCCATCCGCCAGTCGATTTGTTTCCTCGAAATTAACTGCATTTTTCTTGCTATTTTTTCAACATGAATATCACATGGGCAAATCAGTAGGTTAGGGTTGATTTTTTTCCAGAGTCCAAAATCAACTCCTTTATTGTCTTTTCTTACCATCCATCTCAAAAACATATTTATACGCTTACTAGCAGATTTTGTCAATGGACTTCCAATATGCTTTCTTGTTCTTAAGGGAAAATATTCACTTGAAGTAAACCGATTATAAAAACTATTAATGCCTGACTCTATATTCAAGGCATCTCTATCTTGAGGGATAAATAATTCTTCTAAAGACAAATTACTAGAATAATAATCATTGAAAAAATGAATAAAATAAAGTAGATCAGTTGGGTTGAATGTACGATGCTTAAAATGCTGTAAGGATTTCAGATCATTTTCATTATGATTAACAATAAAATCATAAGGTGAATAATCAAATAAATCCATTAATTCCAAACCCTTATTTATTATTGTCTTTCGCTGACCCCAAGCGAAAATTGCGGCGAAAAAACCGGATATTTCAATGTCTTGCATCTTAGAAAATTTATGGGGAATGGAGATAGGATCCAATTCAATAAAGGAACTATTATTGTATTTCTCATGGTTAAACTCGAGCAATTCGAATAATTGTTGCCTAATCAATCTTTTGGCTTGCTAAGGTATATATGATATTTCTACTGGAAACCTGCTATCAACTGCTCCAAGTCGGTCGTAGGCTTTTTTTGAAATTTTCAGAATTACTTTTGAATTGTCTCCAGTTGGAGAAATAGGACCTACAATTCTCACAAAAACACTTTGGTTATTCATCTCATTTCGTACTTGCATAATTGTCCCAACTGGAGCATTACGATGCAAAGCCAGGTACTTTTTTGTGTCAGAGGCTTGCTCTATAACTTCAGCCAGGCCTTTCTGAGTAATTTTTTCAGAAGGGGCTTCAATTATATCCTTATCTGATTCATTATTTACGTCTACTAAAGCAGATGTAGTACCAATGACTAAAGTTTGTTTTGCTTGATTCTTTGTTTTAGAATCATCAATTGCTTTTTTGTTTTTTCCATCACCTGCCGGCAACATTGACGAATTAGATACGGATATTATATTTTCATCAGCAGATGAAACAATCAATGTCTGGCCAATATCAAGAACATCAGAATCTAGATCATTCCATTGGCGTAATTGTGCAGCAGTAACTTCATGAATTTTAGAAATGGAATACAACGTTTGAGACTGCTCTACAATATGTATTTTTTGCCCTTTCAGATTTTTAGATTTTTTATCAGGACTGCTTTCTTTAATCACTAATTCCTGACCTATTGATATACTGTTTTCAGTAAGATTATTCCACTTTTTCAGATTATCCAATTTTACATGATATTGCCTGGAAATAGAAAATAATGTCTCAGAAGACTTCACAACATGGATAGTACCGTTGCCTTCAAACTTTGAAACAGTTTTGACAATAGGCACTAATATCTTTTGACCCACCTTTAAGCTTGTTACATTATTAATATTTGCATCTTTTATTGATTGCACATCAACACTGTATATTCTAGAAAGTGCAAATAAAGTCTGACCAGCTTCAACTTCATGTAGAATATATTTTTTGCCTTTTTCGACTACCGTCCCCAAAGAATCCAATACAGGTGCTGATACGACAAATATTTGAGAACTTAAGTAAAAAGTGATGAAAAATAATAAGATATATTTCTTCATAAATTGATGAACAAAAATTTAATTTTATATGGCTAAATTAATACTCAAAATAACGAATTATGTGCAATTAATAGTCCCCAACAAAAATATAAAAATATAGATTGAATTGGCCAGTAACTACAATTCAATTTAATCCACACAATAAAATTTGATTATTAATTCTCCATCTACGATAGTATGTGCAGGTTTTATATTTATCAACTTCATTACAAAAAAAATATACACAAATCTATCTTGAATTTTTAATTAAATGTCTTTTTAGGGTAATCAAAAGAAATCAATTTTCCGGTATATTTTTCAACTAAATTCCACGAAGAAATATAAAAATCAACTTCAGTAATTCCACATGTAGGGATATTATAAATCATCGATCCGGTAAGGTAATTTGTTAGATCAGTCATTCCAGGGTTGTGACCATAAATCATAAGTATATTAACAGAATCATCAACATTTTGAATAAAAGAAATTATATTTTCAATATTTCCATGATAAAATAAGGATTCCTTTCTAATCTTATTAGTAGGGAAGGATATTTTCTTAGCAATAAATTTTGCTGTAGAAAAGGCTCGTTTTGCAGAAGAAGAAATCATTAAATCTGGCAATACATTTCTTTTTGCCAGTCTCCTACCCATTTCTGGTGCATTATCTTTTCCCCTTTTATTTAAAGGCCTATCGTGATCATCTAAATACGGGGAATCCCAACTTGATTTAGCGTGTCGTACAATAAAAAGCTTTTTCATTTTTCAATCCGATATATGAGAATATGTTACGTCAAATAATGAAATATGTTGATTGTTTGAAACTTTTTTTTAGAACATTACGTCTTTATATATGAACATTTGTTTATATGAATATTACTTCATATATTTGTTTAATAATTA
>VAPL010091601.1_pt1 | contig 10747 bp, 12 predicted proteins | sample 3395061 | NCBI WGS metagenome assembly VAPL01 (sample SAMN08290444, study PRJNA428436) | hydrothermal vent metagenome | isolation source: Deep-sea hydrothermal vent chimney 2 | place: Pacific Ocean: Juan De Fuca Ridge | depth 2182 m m
ATCTCCCGGCCGTGCAGAAATCCGACAGGTGGCCTTCATAGATCTGTGCAACCCGGGGCCAGGAGAATCGTGCGGCAATTGTTTTATATTTTTCCCTTTGCCCGTCTGCCTGTTTGCTTAAAACCTTTTTTAGGGCATCACCGAGCGGCTCCCGGCCATAACGATATTCACCGGGGTAGAGCTCTTGATAGGAGAGACGGTCTGGAACCAGCGGCCTGCATCCTGACCGAACCGCCTCGAGAACCGCAATGCCGAAAAACTCATGCCTGGCGGTCGAGACCACCACATCTCCCTGTTGCAGCAGGGCGGCATATTCATCCCGGCTGTCGGCGTAGCCGAAATGGAGAATACGGGGTGCCAGTTTTTCCCGTGCACGAGCGAAAATCTCCGGTTGATAACGAAAGTGTTGGCCGAGAATCACTAATTTGAAATCAACCCCCTGATCCTGCAGGCTGAAAATTGTCTCAAAAAAGGTTTCCGGGTCTTTGTCATGTTCCCAGCGGTGATTCCAGATAATGACCGGCTGGTCGAGTGGATCAGCCCCGTGTTCAGCCCCGTCTACAGTTGAAAAATCTATCCCGGGATAGAGGACAACGGATTTTGTTGCAATCTGCTCCAGGGTTGAGAGCAGATCCACATCGACTGCCTTTTTCAAGAAAGACTCAATTCCGGATAGAAACGACTCCAAGTTAAACTGACTGTTGAAGAAAAGGGCGTCTGCGACCAGGGCTGTGGTCCAGTTGATGTTTGTGAACTGATGGGATGCCGGGTCCTGAATCCGGCCCGGATAGGCAAACTGATTTTCATGAAAATAGACCGCCAGCGGAATGTGCAGCCCTTGTGCGGCAAGCAGGCTGCGCAGAACAGCCACGTCGATAAAGGTGGAGCAAAGAATCCCATCAAACCGTTTATCCTCTTGATACAGGGTAACAATCTGCCTTGCCATCCACGGTGCGGCTACCTGCATCCGCATCTTCCACTTCCTGGCCGGCAGGGACAGTAAGGTGAAATCCAGGTTTACATACGCCTGCAGCCCTTCAAGAAATGCCTTATGCGAGCCGCCGTAATACGGTTCAACAAGAAGGATATGTTTTTTTGCAGCAGCCATTCATTTTTCCTTTTATGAGACGAGGAAAACCCTGTATACCAGATTTATCAGAATATTCTTCTTTTACCTATACCTGAATCCGTGAGCGTTCATCTGCGGTGCGGATGGACGCCCCGAAGGGCGCGTCAGGGTGAATTGTATTCGGAACGTTGCAGTTTTATTATTATCTTTTAATACAATGAATTACGACTATCAAACACTATTTTGCGTCACGGATTCAGGTTATATTAAACCGTGCATCAAATACATTCCTTCAAATATATTAACAAATAAAACCCTTACAAGAAATGAGGTACCGTCATGTCCACCTGGTATGTCGCTGTAAATGAGAAATCCATCGGCCCCTTGTCCACCAGCCAGCTCGCATCCGATATTGCCTCCGGCAAGTATTCCGGCTCAACCATGGTCTGGCGTGACGGATTTTCCGACTGGCAGCCGGCCTCGGAGGTTACAGAACTAAACTCTCCTGTTACGGCAACGCCGCCTCCGCCGGTCTCCGGACAGCAGGCCCATGAGATCGATTATGAGATCTTCGGCCATGAAATGCAATTTGTGGAGATAGAACTGGATCCGCAGGAAAGCGTGATCTCCGAGGCCGGTGCCATGATGTACATGTCGGATCAGATGGTCATGGAAACCATCTTTGGTGACGGTTCACAAGAATCCCAGTCAGGCGGTTTTTTTGATAAGATGATGGGGGCCGGGAAGCGGTTGATCACCGGCGAGGGACTGTTTATTACCATGTTCACATATAATGGCCGAGGTAAGGGAAAAGCCGCCTTTGCCTCACCCTATCCCGGTAAGATCATCCCTCTTGATTTGAAAAATTACAACGGCCGGATCATCTGCCAGAAAGACGCCTTTCTCTGTGCGGCCAAGGGGGTTTCCATCGGCATAGCCTTTCAGAAAAAAATTGGAACTGCGCTCTTTGGCGGTGAAGGATTCATCATGCAGCAGCTCGACGGTGACGGCCTTACTTTTGTTCATGCCGGCGGCACCATTATTGAAAAAGAGCTGGCAGCCGGAGAAACGCTGCGAGTTGATACCGGCTGCCTGGTCGCCCTGACCCAGACCGTCAACTATGACATTGAATTCGTCGGCAATGTAAAGTCAGCCATTTTCGGCGGTGAGAGTTTCTTTTTTGCCAGCCTGACCGGACCGGGCCATGTCTGGCTGCAGTCGCTGCCCTTCTCCCGGCTGGCCGGCCGCATCTATCAGGCTGCGCCGCAAACCGGTGGCCAGACCGTGGGCGAGGGCTCGGTACTCGGCGGCCTTGCCTCCATGTTTGAGCGATAAGAATACGTTCCTGAATCCGTGACGCAAACTATTATTTGATAGCCGTAATTCATTGTATTAAAAAATAATAATAAAACTGCAACGTTCCGAATACAGTTTACCCGTGACGCTCACGGATTCAGATACTTTGAAAAAAACTGGAGCTGGATGGTCGGCTCATCCAGCCCCTGAACAATGGCTGTTTTTTCTTCGTTGACTTGCTCTACACTCTCAGTTAAGAGGATGGACGACCGGTTGATGCAACCTGCCGGTAAAAGTGAACGGAGAATCTCAAAAAGATGCTGTCTCTAAGTGCAAAAACCATATACGGACTCAAAGCCACGCTCTTTCTGGCCGAACATTTCGACCAGGGACTGCTGACGATTAAAGAGATCGCTGCAGCACGTACCATTCCCAGGCAATACCTTGAACAGATCTTCAACCAGCTGGGCAAGGCGGAAATCATTCGCAGCGTGCGCGGCAAATACGGCGGCTACCAACTGGCCCGATCTCCCGGTAAGATACCGGTGTCTGAAATAGTTTCGGCTCTGGAGGGAAGTATCGACCTTGCCCCGGACACGAACGATCCCGCCGATGTGATCCACGATCTGTTAACGGAAGCTGAACAGGCCCTACGCAAGGTTTTCTCTCTGAACCTTTCCGAACTTGCGGAAATGTCGAGAAAAAAACGTCAAGTCATTAACTTCGTAATCTAACTTCCCCCTTCCACCTGCCGCAGTTTGCGGCCCATAATTCAGACTTTTTTTAATTGCGTATACAATTCTCTTGACATTTTTTACCCTTTGCTTAAAGTTGATATACATGATCAGTGTACTCAAGATTAAAAACATGCAATAGATAAATAGAGGAACAAAACATGCAAATCACTGTAAACGGCGAAAACAAAATATTCGATGCCCCGTCACTGCCCATACTCACCCTGCTGAAAGTCGCAGAGGTGGAGTCACCCGACATGGTGTCGGTGCAAGTCAACGGCAAGGTCATCGACCGCACCCTGTACGCAGACACTCAGCTTCGGGACAACGATGAGGTCGACTTCCTGTATTTTATGGGAGGAGGGGCCTGATCATGTCGGCTTTTGCCACCACCGCCGTCCACGGCGGAACAAGTAATCCCGACAGCCACGGCGCGTTGCGGGCCCCGGTCTACGACTCGGTGGCCTTTGAGCATCCGGATGCCCGCTCAATGCAGCTCACCTTTGAGGGCAAGAAACCTGCCCATGCCTACAGTCGAATCACAAACCCGACCGTGAGTGACTTTGAACAGCGGATCAGCAGTCTCTGCGGTGGCGGGCTTGTTATTGCCGTTTCTTCCGGCATGGCCGCAATCAGCAACACTATTGTCGCCCTTGGCGGAGCTGATACAAACATCGTTACCAGCAGAAACCTGTTTGGCAACACCCTCAGCCTGTTTGAGAAAACCCTTGCGCCCTGGGGCCTTGAAACCCGCTGTGTGGACATGACCGACCCGGGTGCTGTTGCCGGAGCGATCGACGACAAAACCAGAGCCGTGTTTTTTGAGAGCATGACCAACCCGCAGCTTGAAGTAGCCGACTGTACGGTTATAGCCGAAATCTGCCATGACAAAGGCGTGCCGTTGGTTCTTGATAATACGGTTATGACCCCGTACCTGTTTGACTGCAAAAAGGCCGGGGTCGCAATTGAGGTCATTTCCTCGACCAAGTATATCTCCGGCGGTGCGACCACGCTCGGAGGGGTAATAATCGACCACCGCACCTTTAACTGGAACAATGCGCCCCGACTGGCCGAGCGGGCGGTAAAATTCGGGCCCATGGCCTTTATCAGTTCCCTGCGCCAAGAGGTCTATCGTAATCTCGGCGCATGCATGGCTCCACACACGGCCTATCTCCATACCCTCGGACTTGAAACCCTGGAGATGAGGATTGAAAAAAGCTGCGCCAATGCCATGGCAATTGCGCACTTTCTCAACGATCACCCGGGAGTACGGATGGTGCATTACCCCGGACTTGAGAGTTCAACCTTTCATGCGATCTCAAGTCGCCAGTTCCATGGTCGGCACGGCGGGCTCCTGACCTTTGATCTCGAGAGTCGGGAAGCCTGTTTTGCATTGATTGATGCATTGCAGCTGATCCGCCGGGCAACCAATGTCAACGACAATAAATCCCTGGTCATTCACCCGGCATCAACCATCTTTGCGGAGTACAGTGAAGAGGAAAAAGAGGCCATGGCGGTTTGGCCGACCACGATACGATTATCGGTGGGTATTGAGGATTGCGACGATATTATTGCCGACCTGGCGTCCGCTCTGCATTCGCTCTCCCATATAAGGTGAGGACTGATCGACAGAATTAAGCCGGCTATTTTGGTACGTTATTCAACACCGTGAACACTAAAAAAACCTCAAAAAACCTCAAAAAACCTCAAAAAAATAAAAAAAATTATGATCGATTTCACAGAAGAACAACTAGAACGCTACAGCCGCCATATACTCCTGTCCGATGTCGGAGTCGAAGGCCAGATCCGCCTGTCCTCAGCCAGGGTTCTGATTATCGGGGCCGGGGGTCTTGGAGCACCGGTTGCCCTGTATCTGGCAGCGGCCGGGGTCGGCACCATAGGTATTGTCGATAACGACATCGTGGAAGTCAGCAACCTCCAGCGCCAGATCTGCCATTTTCATAACAACATCGGCAAAGCCAAGGTCGAATCGGCCATGGAAAAAATGAAGGCGATCAACCCGGATATTACCGTTATTCCCCTTGAGAAATATCTTGTCGCCGACAACATCCGCGAAATCATCCGTGACTATGACTTTGTTGTCGAGGGTTCTGATAATTTCCCGACAAAATTTCTGGTCAATGATGCCTGTGTCATGGAGTCCATCCCATTCTCTGTTGGCGGCATCCTCAGGTTTGACGGTCAGGCCATGACGGTTGTTCCGGGTGAATCAGCCTGCTATCGCTGTGCATTCCGTACCCCGCCGCCGCCAAATGCCGTTCCGAGCTGTTCCGAGGCAGGCGTTCTTGGCGCTATTGCCGGTATGCTGGGCACCATCCAGGCGGCCGAAACTTTGAAATTTATCACCGGAGCCGGTTCACTGCTGACCGACACCCTGCTCTCTTTTGATGCCAAAAACATGGATTTCCACAAGGTACGGCTGCAGCGGCAGGACGATTGTGCACTATGCGGCAAGGAGCCGACCATCCACACCCTTGTTGATTACGAGCAAGCGATCTGTGGAATTTAACTCCTTACACCCGCTCAACCAGGGCATAACAAAACAAAAAAGAAAAAATTGTATCTTCAGGCTTGCAGACATTGCAGGCCTCAAGACGTAAAAAGGATACGTAAAAATAAAATGCTGACCATTACTTCAAAAATAATTAAAGCTGTTATTGAACAGGCCGGAAATGAGCTGCCGTTTGAGGCCTGCGGGTACCTTGCCGCCGACGGTGATATTGTAACCACCCACTTCCCCCTGAAAAATATTGATCAGGCCCGGGATCACTTCAACATGGACCCTGCCGAACAGTTTCAGGCGGTTAAGGCAATGCGGCAGGCGGGCCTGCAGCTGCGCGCAGTCTATCACAGCCATCCGGAAACTCCGGCCCGGCCCTCGGACGAGGACTTGAAACTGGCCTATGATCCGACCATCAGCTACGTGATTATATCCATGGCCGCCTCAGACCCGGATGTACAATCATTTATCATTAAAAACGGCAAAGCAACCCCTGAAACAATTCAAATCAAGGAACAATGAAATGAGTACGATAACTACCGATGCAAGCAGAGACTGCCGCAATGTCGGATGCCCGATGAACATGGTCTACACCAAGGTCGAGCTGGCAAAGCTTTCCCCGGGTCAGGTGCTTGAAGTCATTCTCGATGACGGACCACCGATCAACAACGTTCCTAAATCCGTTGTTCTGGAAGGGCATGAAATTCTGGAGAAGAGCCGTTGCGACGACGGTACCTGGCGGATTCTGATCCGCTGCGGCACAAAGTAATGCCCGTGGTGATTATTTGTAATAGTTCACCAGGGTATCCGAAGCGGGCTATATTCTGGTACTGTAAAAGTTTACCAGTACTCAATATTCGTTCAAGCAGGCCGACGAGCTATAACCCGTCTATGTAAGGAGGCCTGATCGGACGAAGATGGGGTGCTGGTGAACTTTTACGATTATTTAAGGGTCAATCCCGGTGGATCGGACCTGTGTCTGAAAGCTCAATGCAGCACCGAAGAACAGGATTAAGCGCCCTTCTCTTACTCCTGTTCTTCGATAAAACGCCTGACCTCAGGACTGAGGCCGAGTTTATCCCCCAGCCCGTCAAGCCAGCTACGTTCGGCCTCGGTGTCGACTTCAATGGCAGCTGCAGCCAGCATGTACATGGCCTTTGCCGTAGAGGAATCCTCAATGCCTGCGGTTAACTCCTCAACAGATTTCGGTCGGTGGAGCTCATCGAGTAAAAACATCTTCTCCTCACCGTCGAGCTCGGCCCCCCGCAGTCTGTCCAGAATCGCCTTTTCCTCGGCCTCGTCCAGAGTGCCGTCGGCGTGGGCGGCGGCTATCATGATCTGAATCATGCGGCGGGCCAGTTCTTCAGCAGAAACAGCCCCGGCTTTTTTTTCTTCAACCCCTGCAGAGGGAACCGGTGGCGGCGTGGCCTGAGTCGACCCGGGCAACGGCGGTGGAGCACTGCCTGATGCGGAACCGACGGGTATCGGCGGGGGCGCTGAAGTACCTGCAGAGATGCCGGTATCTTTTTGTTGCTGTTGCTTTAAAATTTCATAGGCCCCGACGCCAAGACCAATTGCGGTCATCAGCCCCTGCCCTGATGCCAGGGAATCAAGCAGACTATTACTTTTTTTACCCTTTCTCTTTTTTCCCGAACCGGAACCGCCAAGAGTTTCACTAATTATTTTTCCGAGTAATTTTTCGGCGTTAAACATACATACTCTCCTCGCACTTCAATTGAAAAAGCGTTGTCGATTTTTGCAAAATTCGATCTAATGCAGTATAGTATACATATTCAAAGTATTTATTTTTTATTTTTGCAACCGGAATCTCTATGATACTTGCGGCGGCTACTCAAGCCACACCATACAGCGGTCTGCCCAACAGTGATATATCGGCGAATCTTCAGTCCGAACCGACACAGCCTGTCACTGTAACCGCTCCGACGACGGATTCAGCCCCCGGTTACCCGCAGGATACGATTACACTGTCGCAGGACGGGCTCAACCGCTCCAGGCAGGGCCGGGAGACAACCAATGAAAACAGTGAAAGTCGGACGCCCGGGCAAACCGGCAAAAACAATCCGGGTTCCCCGGCACAGCTCTCCCCGGAAGAACAACAGGCCGTACTTCAACTTAAACAACGAGACATTGAGGTAAAAGCCCATGAGTCCGCCCACCTGGCCAACGCTGGACAGTATGCGGCCGGCGGCCCGTCCTATACTTATCAAACCGGACCCGACGGCAGGAGATATGCCATAGGCGGCGAGGTTCCCATTGATGTGGGCAAAGAAAAAACTCCGGAACAGACCCTGCAAAAGATGCGGATTGTCCGCCGTGCTGCCATGGCACCGGCCAATCCATCTTCAGCCGACCGCAGTATTGCAGCCGCCGCCGGCATGGCGGAAGCGGAAGCCCTGCGGGAGATAAACAGCCCTGAAAACGACTCCGGCAACACCGAGCCCACAACAAGTATCAGCTCCTCTTCTGAACAGCCACAGGCTGAAAACAGAATACAGCAGCCCCGGAATCGACGTGAATTTCAAGGAATTTACGCCTGAAATTCACCCAAAATTATTCAATGCAGAATACATCCTCGCTTGACAGGCTGCTCGATTTTCTCGCTCAAAGTCCGACCCCTTATCACGCCGTAGCCTACCTGTCGAACCTCCTGAACGGCTGCGGTTTTCAAAAACTTGAGGACTGCGGCCCCCGGAACTCGCTTGATCCCGGTAAATATTTTAGTATCCGTCAGGATGGCGGTCTTATCGCCTTTACCCTGACCGACGCCCCTCTTGATCAAACCGGACTGCGGATGGCCGGTGCCCATACCGACAGCCCCTGTCTCAAGGTAAAGCCGCAGCCTGCAAAAAGAAAAAACAACTGCCTGCAGCTCGGAGTTGAAGTCTACGGCGGCGCGCTGCTCAACCCGTGGTTTGACCGTGACCTTTCCCTGGCCGGTCGTGTCAGCTGGCTCGAAGAAAACGGCGGATTCAACAAGGCTCTGATCAACTTCCAGTACCCGCTGGCCGTTATCCCCAGCCTGGCCATCCATCTGGATAGAGAGGCCAACAAAAAAAAATCCATCAACAAGCAGACCGACCTTGTTCCGCTGCTTCAGCTGACCGATGGGGAAGAAACCTTTGCAGGACTCCTTATCGAGCAGATTGAAAAAGAACATCCACAGGCAAGGCCACAGCAAATCCTGGGCCATGACCTCTTTTTCTTTGACGTACAGAAACCAGCCCGGATCGGCCTACATGGCGACTTTATTACCGGGGCCCGCCTGGACAATCTGCTCTCCTGTTTCACCCTTATCCATGCGCTGACCCATGCCCCTGAACCGCAGAACTCGCTCGTCATTCTCAATGACCATGAAGAGGTGGGCAGTGTTTCAGCAGGCGGAGCCCAGGGCCCCTTTCTCAAGCATCTGCTCAAACGGCTTGTGCCGGAATCCGATAGACGACAACAGATGCTCTGTCGTTCCCTGCTGATCTCCACCGATAATGCCCATGGGGTGCACCCCAATTTTGCCGACAAACATGACCCCGAGCATATGCCGACATTAAACAACGGACCGGTTATAAAATGGAACGCCAACCAACGCTATGCAACCGATGCCGTAACCGGTGGCTTTTTCCGCGCCCTCTGCCGGCGTGCCGGTGTGGAGGCGCAGGACTTTGTCATGCGTAACGATATGGCCTGCGGTTCGACAACAGGCCCGCTGACGGCGGCAGAGGTCGGGGTGAAAACTGTTGATGTGGGAATCCCAAGTCTTGCCATGCATTCCATCCGGGAAACAACCGGCAGCCATGACTATAAAGCCCTGCAGGAAGCTCTTCAGCTCTTCTTTGCCCTGGCACCGGAGGATCCCCTGTGGACGGGACAGAGTTAATGAAGAGACAATTGGTACGGACACTCACCTTTGCCCTCCTGCTTTCTTTTATCTCAACCTGCGTATTTACCGGGCCGGCAACGGCCGCGTTAAAGCAGTATGTAACAAAATATCGGGAAATTCAGGTGTCAAAGGAGCAACACCGACGGCTCAACCGGTATGACTACCTGATCAAATATTTCTGCTCTTTTTCTTTTTTCCAACCCAGGCACAAGGTTAATCCTGACTTCATCAAGGCCTTGATCCTGGCCGAATCAAACGCAAACCCCAGAGCAAAATCCAATAAAAATGCCAAGGGATTGACTCAGATCATCTACAGCACCGGACAACAGGCGGCTCGTGCTCTGCTGAAAAAAAACATTCGCTTTCGGTATGTCAGCAAAAAGAAACTCCAAAACCTCAGGCCCGAGGACCTGTATGATCCGGCGGTAAACATTCTGCTGTCCTGTTACCTGATCGCTAAATACAACTACCAGCATAAGGGCAAGCTGGACCTGGTGGTGTCGGCCTGGAATGCAGGCGAGTATTCGATCAAGAATAAAAAACCGGCTCAGTATAAAGAAACCCTCAACCACATCGGTAAGGTCAACGGCTATTTTGTGTATTTTCTCAACCTGAGAAACAAGGGCAAGAGATACGCTTATCGACGTTGACGGAACCTTTTTCCGACAAGGGCTCCAATGCCCCCCCTCTGGTGCAGATGGTGACCAAAGCGGGGAGCAAAAAAAAACCATCTTGTAAAATTTCAGCACTCAGGCAAAATGTTGAACCTTAATCATGTTATATAGTTTTATCTTTTTTGTTCAACGCGGATTCAGAAGGACGACGCCTGCCGGCGTGCTCCTGCTCCTTTTTTCTCTTTTTCCCTGTTTTCAACTCCAAGCCCGGACAGCACAACTCCCTGAGTTTGAGATAGTCACCGAACCCTTTCCTCCGTATCAATTTAAAGAAAATGGAAAGATCAGGGGCGTTGCCGTTGATCTGCTGGTCCTCATGCTGCAGCGTGCTGGCTCCAGTCAGGGAGCAGGCGACATCTCCATGCTCCCCTGGGCCCGCGGTTATTTTATCGTTCTCAACCATAAAAACAGTCTACTCTTCTCCACCACCCGGACAGAAGAAAGGGAAAAGCTTTTTAAATGGATCGGCCCGATCTTTCAGAATACCATGGTCTTGATTGCAAAAAAAAAGCAGGATATCAAAATAACTCAAGCGGAAGATCTCCGGAACTATCGCAT
>VAPL010133011.1_pt1 | contig 10746 bp, 8 predicted proteins | sample 3395061 | NCBI WGS metagenome assembly VAPL01 (sample SAMN08290444, study PRJNA428436) | hydrothermal vent metagenome | isolation source: Deep-sea hydrothermal vent chimney 2 | place: Pacific Ocean: Juan De Fuca Ridge | depth 2182 m m
ATTACAACTGATAATAATAAAAAATATGGGATTAAAGTATACCCTGATATAAGTATGGACTCTTTTGATCGTTACTCCATTGAAAAAAATGTCTATAAGTTTTTAAATTATAATAAAATTTCATCTATTCCTGAGATGGTTTCTTATGATAATGAGCAGAGGTTTTTGCTATACGAGTGGGTAGACGGGGTGCGGCCAAAACTGTTTTTAAAAAGTGACCTACGTCACTGTATTGGTTTTTTAAAAAATCTTGATATGTTGAAAAACAGGCCAGGTGCAAAGAACCTTTCAAAGGCTTCAGACTGCTGTTTGACGCTATCAGATGTAGAAAACAAGATAAAAGAGAGATATTTAAGATTAATAGAAAAGGGCGATAACCCAGGCGGTTCCCTTGTTACTTATCTGGAGCTAGAATTTCTTCCGATTTTTGAGCAAATCAAAGTGTCATCTAATAATATTGATAGCATGTGCAAAAATCATTTTATGACATTAAGTCCGTCAGATTTTGGTCTCCATAATATGATTATTGACAACAGGAAAAGTATCTGTTTTTTGGATTTTGAATACTTTGGCTGGGATAGTGCTGTAAAATTAGTGTGTGACTTTATAATTCACCCTGAAAATAGATTTTCAGATGGGCAGAGGAACTTTTTCATAAATGAGGCAATAGATCTCTACTCCAAAGGAGATAGGGAGATTTTTATAGCTAAACTTAATAGTTTTTACCCAATGCTTGGAATGTTATGGTGCATGATAATGCTAAATGAGTATCTTCCAAAAGTTGTTGATAAGAGAAAAAAAGCAACTATAAAGTTTGATCTAAAATCAGAGAGAGAGAAGCAACTTAATAAATCAAGAGTTTTGTTAAATAAAATATCTGACGATGTTATCAAAGGAGTATCTTTTGTCTGATAATGAGCGTGTCAAAACATCACCTGATACAGCCCCTCTTGATGAGCGCGCGCGTTATCTGCGCAGATTAATTGTTGAGATGCTTGCCTCTTCTGGCCGTGGTCACCTAGCACCCGCAATGTCTATAATTGATATTATTCGAGTGCTTTATGATAATTTCATGAAATATGATGCAACACAGCCGTCATGGAGTGAACGTGATCGTTTTATCTTAAGCAAGGGCCATGGATGTATGGCTTTGTATGCAATTCTGGCAGATAAAGGTTTTTTCCCCATGGATGAGTTGCAAACATTCTGTTCTATGAACTCAAGACTCGGTGGACACCCTGAGTCACTTAAGCTGCCAGGGGTAGAAGCTTCAACAGGATCACTAGGGCATGGGCTTTCAATCGGTGTTGGAATGGCACTTGCCGCACGAATAGAGAAAAAGTCGCATAGAGTGATTGTCTTAATGGGGGATGGTGAGGTGGCCGAAGGCTCTGTCTGGGAAGCGGCAATGTGCGCTTCCAAACACAGGCTATCAAATCTAATAGCACTCATTGATTATAATCGATATCAATCCTATGGGCCGGTTAAAGAGGTTCTTGATTTAGAGCCGCTCACCGAAAAATTCAGAGCCTTTGGCTTTGATGTGGATGAGGTAAATGGGCATGAGATTACTCAACTAAAAAATCTCTTCAGTGGCGTCTCTGTTTCTGGATCAAAACCCAGAGCGGTTATCTGTCACACAGTTAAGGGGAAGGGCATTCCATTCGCTGAAAACAGTCCCGAGTGGCACCACAAGTCCAGATTGAGTGATGCCGAGCGTGAAGGGCTGTTTGCTGCCTTGAGTGGTGACTCAAAATGAGACGTCGCTGTCTGAGTATGGTTCATGAACTGGCAAGGGTTGATGAGCGAGTGGTTTTTATCGGCTCTGATCTGGGGGCAGGAACACTCTCCGCAATGAAAGAAGAGTTTCCTGAACGCTTCTTTATGGAAGGGATTGCCGAGCAAAACCTTGTTGGTATAGCGGCAGGGCTGGCACTGGAGGGCTTTATCCCCTTTGTGAATACGATAGCAACATTTCTAACAAGACGCAGTTATGAGCAGATTGTGACGGATGTTTGTCTGCACCGCTTGCCTGTCGTTTTAATAGGTAATGGTGGAGGCGTTGTATATGGCCCACTGGGGCCAACTCACCAGGCAACTGAAGATATCTCAATAATGAGATCAATTCCTAATATGTCAGTTGTTGCCCCCTGTGATGCTGAGGAGATGGGGGCGCTGATGCAGGGTATTCTTGAGTATGGAAAACCACTCTATATTCGTCTTGCTAAAGGCGGAGATCCAATCGTTCCTAAAAACGGCTCAATATTTGGCATTGGTCACGCTAGAAAATTGCGCGGCGGAGTCGATGTCTCAATCATGACCTATGGGGCAATGGTTGCGCCATCACTGGAGGCGGCGGGGTTGCTTAGTGAGGTTGGCATTGAGTGTGATGTTATCAATGTACATACAGTTAAACCACTTGATCACAAAGCGATATCTGAATCTGTATCAGATGTGAAGTTGCTTCTTATTGTAGAGGAGCATAGCAGAGTTGGCGGTCTCTGTGCGGCTGTATGTGAAAGCCTTATACAAAATGGTAAGAACAGACTGCCTCTGATAAAACATCTATCGCTGGATGATCAGTTCCAGGTGCATTATGGTTCACAGAAGGAACTGCTGGAAAATAGTGGACTCAGCACTCCAAATATTGTTGAGACCGTAAAGTCACTATTGCAATAGTGATCAGAGTGAGGCGATTTCTGATATAAAACGCTCTAGTTTTTCTATGTTATCTTCAAGTGTAATAGTGGATTGCATATTTAATATACTATTTTTTAGTTTTTTATAATCAGTTTTTTCAATTATTTCAGGAAGATTATGGATCTCATTTTCTCTGACGACAATCCCAATGTTATATGATTTTATCCAGTTGGCGGTGTACTCGAATTTATCACTGATTATTATGGGTAATCCAGCAGCAATGTAAGTGATCACCTTTGAGGCAAAGCCGACCTTCATTCCAAACTCACGATTTTTGGATGTCTTTCCCGCGAGTAACAGAGCATAATCAAACTCTCTTGATATAGTTTTAATTAGTTCAATTCGGCTTAATGCTTCTCTAAAGGTAAGATTAGAGCGTTTTTTTTCAAGTGCGGAGTAGTCTGGAAGAGCTGCGCTGAATTCAATGTTACTTTTATGGCCAGTAAAAAGCGATATTTCAACCCCTGTCTCACAAAGGTCGCTAATTATATTAAGGATTTGGTTGTCACCAAATAATTGCAAGGAGGCAGAGGTTTGGATGATACTTCCTGCCCAAACCAGTCGAGCTGGTGTTTGGTTTTTATCTTGCGAATAATTTATTATACTATTTTTTTCAATAAATGGTTTGAATGATAATATTTTTTTATTATCTATTGGTATGATCTCTTTCACCACAGAGTTATCTTCTTTATGAACAAGGCCATCATAGATATACATACCTTCAGATTCACCAGCAAGTGCTGCGTCAAGCTCCTCTCTGTTCCAATACCACTCCTTACTCATGATGTCAGGATCAGAAAAGAATAGATTTATGAAATCATAAAGTTCAAGTATGACTTTTATCTGTGGGAACAGTGATTTTACCAATATCGCGAGTGTATTGCCTGTTGTGAACTGATCATATATATAGACAATATCTGGTTTAAGGTGCTCCGTACATTGAAGTAGGCGTTGAATGGACTGTTCACAGTTGAGTGTTTTGTGACTGAATTGTTGATTAAAGTTATCATCCCGGCCAATATTTATATGTATAAAACTATGTGAACATTGTAGTTTTTTCCACGCTTTGAGTGAAACTATAGTCGTTGGGCGTGCACTGATGAGCAATATTCTACACCCTCTCTTGTCCCACTTTATATTGTCAAGACTTTCATTGAATAGAGAATCATTAACAAATTTCATATAACCTGGGTCTGAATAGATTCCAATAACTCTATCGTCTTTTATTGACCGCTTGTATAATTCAGATTTAAGTGATAGTTCAAGTTCATGGTGAGATAAAACAATAGGCTGTTTCTCTAAATACGGAAGGTCGGATAGTGAAAAAAGTGGGAGGTTAAAAGAGAAGCTTGAGTCAAGATTCTTTGCTCTTTTATCGATTATTCCAGAGACTCTGTTACGTAAAAAGTTATCGTTATCCAGTCTGAAAAGTTGTTGTGTATGGCTGCCGGCACCATAAAAATAAAAGTCACTCTTTAGGTCATAAATTTTTGATCGTAGGTATTTATAAGCGGATTCAATACTCCTCGGTTGCCAGCGAGAGTGTATATTATTTATAATGGCTTGAGACGCCTCTTTTTTATGCACAACACCTTCAATAGCGCTAACAATATCTATCATATTTTAATTCAACATCTAATTTAACTCTGTTATAGAAGTTAGAAAGTCTATCTATCTGTTTGTCAATAGAGAGTTCATCTCTAACCTTAAATATATTGGATCTAAGTCTATTGTAGTCGGTCTCTTCAATGATCTTGTATAAATCATCTATTTCATTGTCATTTATGCATATCCCAATCTCATATTTTTTAACAATATCACATACGCCTTTAGCTCGTTCACTGACGATTATTGGTAAGCCCATCTCCATATACGAATATAGCTTGCTTGGAATAGCTGTTTGGAAATGTAGCTCTCCGATCAAGACGTTATCATATTCGTAAATCATTAAACCATAATGACAATGTTTGGTTGCCTCCATAAGCTCCCATGGCCACCTGCCTTCAAGAAAATGAAAGTTAATAAATTCATCTGATAGCGCTTTATATTCTGGATATCTCTCATGAAGTCGTTTACCAGTGCCTAGTATGGGGTTGTTAAAAACACTCACATCAAGTCCCTGTTTTGAAAGCCGCCGAAATATTCCAAGGAGTTGTGCATCGCCAAAAATCTGTGGAGGATAGTTTCTTCCAAATGGTGTTATACCTCCAATAAAGGCAAGTCTAACCTCTTTGGAGTTATTGTATGTCCGTCTATCAAGGGGGGAGAAAAACTCTTTTAATGGATAGCTATTAAAGTTTATTAGATGTGTTTTGGTAGTTTCTCTATTTTCAAATAAAAGTTGTTGCTTGGGAGAACCGGTATATATTACGCCATTTGAAAATTTAGTTATGTGTTCTTCACATTCTATATCCAGTTTATAAATATCTTCAAATGAAATGGTTGACTCCCCCCATGCATGATTAGCATATTTACCAATTGTTTCAAGACTATCCTCAGGAATTACGAATGATGTTATATCCATAAGTTCAATGATATGAGGGAGATTTGAGGGTTTGTACCTCTCTATTAATAGAGGTAAATTATAGCTTAGCATCCAACCTTGAGTATGAAGTATAACATTGTTGATTAAAGGTAATTTATCTAAAAACACCCCTAAATCAACCTGAAAAGAGTGATTAAAGAACTCTTTATGGTAAGAATCTTTTGTTCCCTTAAAATTAATACTAACAGTTCTCCACCCTATTTTTTGCAGTGCCCGGCTTAATCTCAGTTGACTGAAGAATATTTTATCGGCGATAAAAAAAATAGTAGGGGCTTGGCTGCTTTTGCTAAGATCAATTATGCTATTAATTCTTTCTAGCGTGATCTCTTTTGACTCTTTTGTATAAATATTACGAGCAAGGGAATCAAAACTGACGATTTTTACTTTATGAACTAACTGTATGGTTTTTATCATCTCTATTCGCCATGACTCTATAAACGAAGTCACTATGGCGATAGAAAAATTTAAATCAGTTAACTCTTGTGGATTTACAACGGGTATATTTTGATATGTATTATATTGATTGTGCTTGTATGTATCACAGATAGCAATAATGTCTATGGAAATATTATTTAGAAATGAAATTAACTTATCTGTAATATTATTTATACCGTAGAGTAAAACTTGTGGCTTAGGTATATTGCTCTCTTCAATAGCGTTTAGTATTTTATGTTGAAGAATTGAAATGGCTAACTCTTGGTTTAAGGGAGGGTTTTTATGAATAAGATACTCAAAATGTGGGTCAATAATATCTGAAGCAGATTTTTGTTGTATGAAGTTGGAGGAGATATCCGTCTCGTAGCTGTTACTGTTTTTTGAATTCATTAGGTTTATTGAAAAAATGTTCGCATAAAAATATCCACCTTAAAGAGGCTTAAATAGAGTATTGAAAATATTTAGAGATACTCGAGTATATGATGCTTTAAAAGTTACTTCAATCTGGTATCTTTAACAATGCAGGATCTAAAAATAGTAGATCTATAATCATTATAACTTAGATGGAATTATGAATAATCAGAAAATAGACTCCTATATTACCGATCTATTCCCAGAATCCGGATGGAAAGTCTTTAAAGACGTAATTCCATTGAGAGTATTGAGTAAAATAAAAGAGTATTTGATCGGTAGGCAGCAGCGACTACAAGGTAGGCTCGACAGTTATAATGAAAACCTTGGTTTGCCCAAAATGCCTTATCTTGAGGCACAGAGCTATTTTTCTGGGGTGATTAAGGGTGATATTGGTGTGGATTTAACACACTATTTAAGAGGGGAGTATGAGCTTGAAACCCGGTTATCGAAGACTTTAATGAAAGTATTCGAAACAGATTCGTTTGTTAAAACAATGAATGATTTTTTAAAATGTGAATGTTTTTACATTCATTACCCCCCTATGGTTCGCTACATTCCTCCCGGCGCATCAAAAAGTGGTGTACCTCTACACCAAGACTGTTCATATAACAGCCATATAACAGACTTTATGACGGTGTGGATACCCTTTACAAAAATTACAGATGCCTGTGGTGGCGTTATATGTTATGAAAAAAGTCAATATGAAGTTTTTCAGCATGATTTGTCCGCTGATGTTTGGGAGTACGAAATTGAAGACTCATTTGAAAAGTTTAATCAGAGACATATAGTGGTAGAACCTGGTGATTTATTGCTTTTTCCGCAATATTTGCTGCATAAATCGGCCGGAAATACGAGCAATGATGTCCGCTTCAGTATGGATCTGAGGTTATTTGTTGACCCAGAAGGGAGCAAAAAATCATACTATGATTCAGTTGAAAAAAATGTTGTAAGGAAGGGCCTATGAGCAGTGACAGCAGTAGTGATGGAAAAAATGATCCATTCCAAAAATATGAGAAGGATAAAGGTATTGAGGGGCTAATAGAGGAGGTGGTGAATAAACATAATATATCCCCCACAGATTTGTTGGCGAATTTCCCTGTTTTTGCTCGTCGTGTCACGCTAAAAAGGTTTATGGCGTACTATGACTTGTATAAAAAAACAGTTGACTTGCCAGGAGATATTGTAGAGTTAGGTGTGTTTCGTGGGAATTCACTATTGATGTTTGGGAATTTTCTGGAGGCTCACGAAATTGGTAACCGGACAAAAAAAGTCTGGGGTTTTGACAATTTCAAAGGGTTCACGGAGCTAGCGAGTGAAGATGGTGGTGAGGCGCCTCATCTGCAGAAAGTTGATGGAGGATTTAGTCCTGAATGTTATCTGGATGAGTTAAAAGATGCGATAAACATATATGATCAGGATCGTTTTATCCCGTTTAAAAAACGAATTGAATTGGTAGAGGGTGATGTAGCGCAAACGGTCCCTGAATTTGTTGAGAAGAACCCAGGACTAAGAATATCAATACTGCATCTGGACATTGATCTATATAAGCCGACTCTCTTGGCGTTAGAACATTTTTTCCCTCTGGTCGTAAAGGGGGGGATCGTTATATTCGATGAATATGCGATTATGGAGTGGAGTGGAGAGAGCAGAGCCGTTGACGAATATTTTAAAAATTCAAATTATATTATCAGAAATTTTAATTGGACAAACAGTCCGGGTGGTTATTTAATTAAAGAGTGACTGTAAGTCATTGATAATATATTGATTTTTCTGATATTTTATCGATAGTTATTTATCAGAAATATAATATGGTTGATGTGCTAGTTTTATAGGTTCGGATAGTAGAAGTGGGCGTATAACATATAATGAGGCTGATAGTAGATAGACAATTCGGTTACAAATATATCGATCCAGACTGTTCACCAAAAAGTTCTGCGGCACTCTATAAAGAGCAGTTTTACGAGGAAGATAAACCCAACTATCTGGCCAGCATGTCAGATGAGTTGCCTTATTGGAGGGCTATTTGGGGGCTTAGAATAGGGCAAATGAAAAATGCTCTGCTCAATGGCAAAACAGTGTTGGATATTGGCGCCGGAGGCGGTTTTTTTCTTGACTGCGCACACCGTGACGGATGGAGTGTCTTCGGTATAGAGCCATCTTTGCAGGCAGTTAAATATGCCAAAAAGAGGTTCGATATAGAGTTGTTCCAGGGGTGCCTTGAAGAGTATCCTGAAACGGATAAAATGTTTGATGCGATCCACCTCTCCTTGGTTTTGGAGCATGTGGTTGACCCTGAAGCTTTTTTACGTAAAGCGATGAAGCTGCTTAAGCCGCAGGGGGTATTCTGGGTTGAAGTCCCTAACGACTTTAATCCACTACAGCTCGCCATAGAACAGCAGTTAGATAAACCACAATGGTGGGTTGTTCCTGAACACCATATTAACTATTTTAACTTTGATAGTTTAAGCCGTCTGCTTCAAGGCCTGGGGTTCGAGGAGCTGGATCGTCTCTCCTCTTTTCCCTTGGAGATGTTCCCGTTGATGGGGCTGGATTATCTGGAGAGTGATGCCATTGGAGCACAGGCGCATAAAATGAGAATGGAGTTTGAACAAAATTTAATCGCTCATGATCCCGGTTTGCTTATGAATCTCTACCGTAACCTGGCCAAGACGGGTATTGGTCGAACATGCAACTTTTTGGTGAAAAAAACATGAGTCGTTCACTTGATTGGCTTGCTACGCAGTTAGGCATAACAATAGAAGAGCCTCTCCCTCTAGAGGGGATGGATAAGTTACGTGACACGATTCTTGAAAGTAGAGAGGTTGTTGTTTTTGGTGCAGGAGCGGGTGGTCTACGTGCCTATAAAACATTGAAACGCTTAGGTGTTGAGGTTTTATACTTTATCGATAACCGGCCACAAAATAGATTTTTAGGTGCGCCTGTCTACTTGCCAGAGAGCTCTCCAAAGGTAAATTGCCCTATTGTTATCGCATCGGCCTGGTTTGTAACGATTGCTAAGCAACTTGATGCAGAGGGGTGGTTCTCTGTCGGCCAATCAATTTTTCCTCTACCCGATGTTTTGCAACTAGAGAGTCTGCTCTATGATGATATGGGGGGCTGGCCATTTTATGAAATACTGGAGAGGCGCCTTACTGATTTTCAGCAGGTTGCTGATCTGTGGGATGATGAGATCTCACGTCGCCGGTTTTTAAACCTGATCCTCTATAGACTACTCTTTTTTCGACCACAGACTCTGAATCCCGATCGCCTTCCCTGTACAGAGAGTCGATATAGCGAGGGGGAGAAGTTGGTATTGAATCTTAAGTTGCCCGCCGTGCTCTCCAGTGAGATGAAGGGGTTGATAAATTACCAATACTCTCACCCCTCCTATTCGGAAGAGGGGTTTATGCAGCCACGTTTAGGTGATGTGGTTATTGATGGTGGTGCCTGGCAAGGAGATACCGCCTACTGGTATGCGCAACAGATAGGCACGCATGGCCGAATTTTCAGTTTTGAGCCTGGGGAGATTACCCGGAATAAATTGGTAGAGAATATCGACCTATTGGATCTGTCGGAAACTATTACTGTTGAAGCTTCTGCCCTTGGCGCTGTAGAGGGACGAGCAAGTTGGTGTGATCTACCTAATGCAACACCCTGCTCACATATCAGCAGTCGAGGGAGTACCATTCCAGTAACAACGATAGATAGTTATGTAGAGAGAAACAGCTTGGGCCCTGTTGATGTAATCAAATTGGATGTTGAGGGCTATGATTATAAAGCCCTGCACGGGGCAAAAAAAACGGTCTGTAAAAACAGACCTGATCTGGCAATCAGTATCTATCACTCACCGCACCATCTGGTTGATGTGCCTTTGTGGATTGCGGCTCAAAACCTTGGCTATTCCATGCGGTTATCACACAATCAAATCAGTGTGACAGAGACGGTCTGTTTGGCAACAGTAAGAGGTATAGGCCGCTAGTGTTCCACCGTCTGTTTTCGGATAATTCAGACGATTTTTGGCGTTTCTATAGCGATACCAAGCTCTATTTCTGTCTGCAAACTGAAAAAGGCAGAACGACTGCCTTGCAGTTGATCGATTGGTTGGAGGGTGTACGACCTTTAGTTATCAGTGATGCAGGGGTCTCTGCGACAACATTTTTTATAAATTTTCTCAAGGGGAGTCACTTCCCACAGGTTTTAATAAAAGATGAGAGTGACCTCTTATCAATTGAGTCAGCAGTCGCTTTGGCCAGGAGAGAGAAAAGTGATCTGATTCTTGCTGTCGGTGGGGGTAGCGTTTTGGATGCAGCAAAGATAGTTGCTGCCGCCGTGGGTGCAGGGGTAAGCCCGGTTAATCTTGCATCACTGGACTGTTTAGAGAGAGCACCTCTGTCGCTGATTGCTGTGCCGACAACATTTGGTACGGGGTCTGAAGTGAATATCTACTCCCATATCACTCTTCCGGATCAAAAAATCAGTCTACGCAAATCCTGGTTAGCACCAACGGCGGCTATTATTGTTCCTCAGGTAGCGTTTGAACTGCCTGAACGACTGCGCTATCTAACGGCTGTTGATTCTTGGGTTCATGCATTTGAAGCATTAACGCTAAAGTGTGAAAACTCCCCTATGCAACGGGCTATATTGATAGAGGC
>VAPL010208890.1_pt1 | contig 10744 bp, 8 predicted proteins | sample 3395061 | NCBI WGS metagenome assembly VAPL01 (sample SAMN08290444, study PRJNA428436) | hydrothermal vent metagenome | isolation source: Deep-sea hydrothermal vent chimney 2 | place: Pacific Ocean: Juan De Fuca Ridge | depth 2182 m m
AACGTGCCGACATTTGCTCCCACCTGAGCCTATAAGGGTTCAAGGGTTGACGCCACCACGGCACATGCGGGGACGCCCTTTTATTATCTCCTTTTTTGCTAACTCATTAATTATTTTACCTTTAGAACCAAATATAAAAAGATCAAATAATAAAAACCAATAATTATTACCTTTCTTGGACCTCCTTCTTCATTCATAAGCAGCACCCACGGAACCCCTTATCAATACTTAACAACGTTGGTAATTAAGCAAAATGGCGACAAAAATCAAAACGCGAAAAAAAATGCGGCAAAGGCGGCAAAATCTAAGCAAAAACATGAGTAATTTTCTTGCCACGCAATTCACTCAACATTTTTTACAAACATCATTATTCAAGACCAGCAAAAGAATCGGCTGCTATTTACCAAATGACGGTGAATTGAATTTACAATTTGTTATCCAGCACATCTGGGGAATGAATAAAACATGTTTTTTACCAGTACTAAACCGAAAAAAATTATTATTTACTCAATACCATAATGATATGCAACTCAAAGAAAACAGGTTTGGCATTCCCGAACCTGCTATTTCTCCACGAAAAGCGCACAGCGCACATAACCTGGATCTTATTTTAATCCCGCTGGTTGCATTCGATAGGGCCGGTAATCGCCTGGGTATGGGCGGGGGGTTCTATGACAGAACATTGGCATTTTTGGATAAACGCGCGGTCTGGCTAAAACCCAAAATTTACGGTGTAGCCTATGAATTTCAACAGGTAGACTCAATAAAAACAGACGCATGGGACATACCCTTACACGGCGTATTAACCGAAATCAAACAGTACGATATAAGATAAAAACTCGACGTCACCCCATTCCATGCAATACTTTCCTGAAATCACTGATTTTCACTATAAAATAACGCCGCATATTCCAGGTAATTGAAATCAACAACCCGACATACTGAACGAATCGTTCAATGCAAGACACTATCATCGATAAAATTTAAACAAGACGTTCATTTACCCGCTGATTCTCCCCAATGACGTTATCAGAAACTCCTTGAAATACAATAAGACAAGGCGATACCGCGAACAATAAGCGTTTGGTATAACTTCTGCAAAAACAATCAGGTATGAAATCACAAATATTGGATACCGCTATGATTGAAAACCCATCGGAGATAGCAAACGCATTGTTATTAACCGTTGAGGATATATCAGTACGCGCTAATCGCTGTATGCGTGTCGAGAAAAAAGCGCATCAGGACGGCTCAACGTGAACGGTTTATTTCTACTCGCTATCAACCTCACTAAACGCTGTAATCTCGCCTGCAGCCATTGTTATCTTGATGCAAACACCCTAAAACACGGTACCGCTAACGAACTGAGCACTGAAGATGTATGTCGACTGCTGGATGAAGTTGCGGGCCATGAAGCGACGAACCATAACATTGCACACACTGACGGGGACACTGCATCTACGATGGTTGTGCTCACAGGCGGTGAACCATTATTGCGCACCGACCTGGAAACCCTGATCACCCATGGCACGACGCGCGGTTTATCCATGGTTATTGGTACTAATGGCAGCATGCTTACTGATAAACGCGTTGTGTCATTAAAAACAGCCGGTGCGATGGGGGCGGGCATCAGCCTGGATTCACTTAACGCGGCGCAGCACGACCAATTTCGTGGAAAACAAGGTGCCTGGGAAAAAACACTGGCGGGTATGGAAGCTTGTCGACGCCATGAGCTACCCTTCCAGGTCCATTTCTCAGTCACAAACTCGAACGCGCATGAAGTACCTGCAATGATTGATTTTGCACGTAGCGTCGATGCACGCGTGCTCAATGTATTCTTCCTGGTTTGTACCGGACGTGGCGAGTCCATGTCAGACATCACTCCGCAAACTTATGAAAAAGTATTACAACAACTGGTTGAAGCACAGGAACAATCTCAAGACCTCATTATTCGCGCACGTTGCGCCCCGCATTTCAAGCGCGTCGCTTATCAACACAACCCACTTTCTACTTTGACACGGGCTCAAGGTTATGAAGGTGGTGGTTGCCTTGCGGGCATCCATTATTGCCGCATTACACCCGAAGGTGATGTGACAGCATGTCCATATATACCTGATACTGAGGGTAATGTACGGCACACACCCTTCTGGGAAATTTGGAAAAACTCATCCACATTTCAACAACTGCGCGACCCACAGCTAAAGGGGAAATGCGGCAATTGTGAATACACAAAATTATGTGGTGGCTGTCGCGCACGCCCACTTGCCATCGGTAAAACCATCATGGATGCAGATCCGTGGTGCGATTACCAACCAGGCGATGGTGAAATTATACAGCCCCTTATCGCGCAAACCCCGACCATAAACTGGACACCCGAAGCGCAACAACGACTCACTCGTGTCCCTGCATTTTTACGCAAGATGGTAAAAAAACGCGCTGAAGAATATGCTGGTGAACAAGGATCTGCCCAGGTCACAACGCAACATCTGGCGACCCTGTCAGCGCGTCAATTTGGCGACAAGGGACCGCCACGACCACAAAGCCCAGCCGGGACCTCAGCAAACGAAAAAAACAATAATACACTGCCCTGGACCGAACAAGCATGGGAACGGTTACAGGCAATGCCCGCGTTTTTACGCCCAGGTGTACAACAAGTGGCCGAAGATCTGGCCCGTTCTGAAGGACGACTGGAAGTTAATATTAAATTACTCGATCGCCTTGAAGCCGAAGATGAACCCGGTCGTACTTTATCGTGGGCAGCGGAAGCAGACCAGGCTTTACAGGAAATACTCAAGGATAAAAGCCAGTTAGTCCGACTTTTCATCGCTTCGGCATTGGAAAGCGATGCAGAACGATTCACAAAAAAACGTCGTGCAGAAATTGTGAGTCTGGAGGACATTGAAAAAGCGATACTGCCTCTGACGGGCGGTGTGGAATGGACACCAGAAGCTTATGCACGTGTCGCTTCCGCTCCTGAATTTAACCGTGCCGGTATTAAAAAAGCAACCGAATTCAATGCCCGGCGCGAAGGTCTGCAACGTATCACCAGTGAAGATCTGACACGTTTTCGTAATCGCGCCATGATGCGGGCAGTGCAACGCATGAAAGGCTTTGGCATGCAGGAACTGAGTTTTGATGCCTTTGAAATTGCGCGTACACGGGTACCGCGTTTACGCGATAATATTGAGGCTGAAAAACGCTTCAACACGATACGTCAATTCGTACAAGCGCGTGAAAACCCCGGCGAGCTACTCGGACAGGAATTACTCGGACGTATGAAACAGGAATTGAAAAATAATACAAAAAAAGCGAAGCGCGGAAAACATGAATGACACGTGGACATACCATCACTAAACAGGGTCAGCGCTTATACCCAAAATCTGCATAACAGTGCACAACTTTGTATTATGCCACCTTTGGTAGATAGCGGAAAATCAGGGAAAGCCCCATGTCAATCATACAACATAACGGCATAACCAATAATACTACTAGGACGTTCCATTCCATACAAACAACAGTAGTGGTACTGTTAAGGATATCCAGGTAAATCTGTTTCTGACTACCTGACTCGTACACAGGATCACATCCAGGAAGCATGTCGATCATGAAAGAGAAACCAGCACAAAATGATTTCGCCCACGTTGCCCTGAAGCGTTTTTTACTTATTTTCCTACCCCTGACAAGCCTGCTGATCGGAACGGCCACCATTCATTATTTAACGGATATGGAATCTGAAAAAACAAACCGCGAACTGGATGAAGCACACAAAGTCAATATCAGCCAAAAACTGGTTACTAATGAAATTCGTACAATTATATCAGACCTGACCTTTCTGTCGAAACTCAATGAGTTATGGGCTATTTTAGACCACCCTGATAACGAAGAAGCTAAACATATGCTGGCCCAGGAATTTCTTTATTTTAGTGAAAAAAAAGCGATCTATGACCAGATTCGATTAATTGATTCAACCGGAATGGAAGTCGTACGCGTGAATTACGACCGCGGCAATACCGCCATTGTCGGCGCTCCTGATTTACAAAACAAAGCCGGGCGTTATTATTTCCAGGAAGCGATGACCCAAAACTTGGGTGGAATTTACATTTCAGCGTTTGATCTGAATATGGAAGATAGCCAAATCGATAAACCATTTCGTTCCGTACTACGTTTCGCCACCCCTGTCTATGATAGCCGGGGAATAAAAAGAGGCATTATTTTATTAAATTATATGGGCGAAAAACTCATCGAACGGTTTCGTCAGGGCACTTTTGAAACAAATAAACATATCAATCTGCTCAACGCCGATGGATTTTGGCTAAGCGCACCCATTAAAAGTGATGAATGGGGATTTTCCCTTGGCCACCGTCGCGCCTTTTCATCATCCTTTCCCGCTGCCTGGAAACGAACTCGCGCACAGAATTCCGGTCGATTTTATAACAAAGACGGATTATTTACTTTCACAACTGTTTACCCGATGATACCGATCATGGAGCTTTATGCACGCATTGAAACAAATAAATTACCTATTGGCGTTGAAGGCCCTTTTGCGGGTCGCCCCGGTTTTTTGAAAATTATTTCACACATTCCTACACCGATGTTGAATAAGGCTTCATACGAATTTCAAAACCAATTTCTTTTATTTTATTCCGCTATTTTTGTTCTAAACCTGGTAAGCGCTGGCTTTATCGCTCACACCAGCGCAAAAAATTACCTGGTCAGAAAGCAAAACGAATATGAACAACAATTTCGTCGCACTTTAGAAACAATACAACTGGCAGCAGTGACATTAAATAAAAAAGGAAAGGTCATATTCTGTAACGATTTTTTTCTGGCATTAACCGGAAGATTTCACGACGAGGTAATTGGTAAAGACTGGTTCGATACATTTGTTCATCAAAATGGCCAAGTTCAAGCCAGAGAAATATTTTCAAAAATATTTTCTGGCGAACCCGCTCCCACCTTATTGGAAACACCGATTAAAACAAGTAGCAATGATTCGCGACTGGTATCCTGGAACAACACACTAATGCGTGACCATGCTGGCAAGGTAACAGCACTTACCTGTATCGGTGAAGATGTGACAGAACAACGAAAGACAGAAGAACAGTTGCGAAAGTTATCGCGCGCAGTCGAACAAAGCCCTAACCCAGTCATTATTACCAGCGCCAGGGGAATAATCGAATACGTTAACCCGAAGTTCACCGAGGTCACCGGTTACACTTCTAAAGAAGCCATTGGACAAAATCCACGACTGCTAAAATCAGGCGAAACAAATTCGACTACCTATAACAAACTTTGGGAAACCATCTCCAGCGGTAATGAGTGGCGTGGTATTTTTCATAATCGGAAAAAAAATGGTGAATTATATTGGGATTATACGGCCATTTCTTCAATACGTGATAGCCAAAATAAGATCACTCATTTTCTTGCTGTAAAAGAGGATGTCAGTGAACGACGTCGCTTAAAACAGGAAGTAAAAGAACGTAAACAGGAACTGAATCAAGCCAAAACACTGGCTGCGATGGGCCGTATGGCAAGCATGATCGCCCACGACCTACGCAATCCACTGTCCAGCGTCAAAATGACTTTACAGATTCTGGGCAAACGCGCGACAGAAAAAGGAGATAACGAAGCTGAAGAATTACAGCAAATCTCACTTGACCAGGTCCATTACATGGAACAGATACTCTCCGATTTACTGGCATTTTCGCGACCAGATGCACTCCATCCAGAATGGCTCAGTATAAATAAATTACTCGACACCGCCGTGTCAACAACACAAAAAGCTATTCAGGAATACCACGCCAATGTAACTACGGAATATCAACACCAATTACCTACCGTACACGGAGACCCAACAAAGTTGAGACAGGTATTTAGCAACCTCATCATGAACGCCCTGGAGTCAGGTGAAACGACTGGCAAATCCCCGGCAGTGACTATAAGAGCCCAACTAGAACTAAATAAACATGCACCTAAAATCAGAATTGAAATTCACGATAACGGGATAGGTTTTGATAATAGACTTTCCGATAAACTGTTTGAGCCATTTTTTACAACACGTGCAAAAGGTACAGGACTAGGATTACCTATAGTTAAACGAATCATAAACCAACACCATGGAACGATTAATCTAGAGCATTCCGATAATGGGGGAACCTGTGCAATTGTTATTTTGCCGACAGGACCAACACAAGCATGAAATCAACTTTAAATTCGACTTTTAAATCGGCAATGGAAGCACAGTCAACACACGCCACTAAGCAAAAAATGGACAGGAATAATAATATCCTGATTGTCGATGATGATGTAGCTAACTGCCGGACCTTACAATTACATTTGAGAAGCCAGGGATACACCGTAAAAATCGCGCACAGCGTTGATGAAGGTATGACGCTGGCACTTGAGAAACTACCTAGCCTGGTCATTCTGGATATCCGCATGCCCGGAAAATCAGGTCTTGTGGGGCTGCCAGAACTCAAACAGCGGTTCCCGAATATTCACGTCATCATGATCACGGCGTTTCATGATATGGAAACCACCATCCAGGCGATGCAACGTGGTGCCGATGATTATATCCACAAACCAATTAATATCGACGAGCTGGATAATGTAGTCGCCCGCCTGCTTTCACCGGTTCGAAAAAACATTGTTCAAGCCGGGGTCGACGCTAGCATCACTGCCTACAATACCATGGTGGGCCGAAGCCGTGCGATGAAAGAAGTGTTCAAGACGATTGGTCTTGTTGCAACCATCCCGGTCACTGTGCTGATTACAGGTGAAAGTGGAACCGGAAAGGAACTCGTTGCACGCGCCATCCATCTGGCAGGAGAAAATCCGGATGGACCTTTTGTTGCGGTGAACTGCGCTGCATTGGTCGAGACCTTACTGGAATCTGACATGTTCGGCCATGAAAAGGGGGCTTTTACAGGCGCAGTAAACAAACAACCGGGCAAGTTTACGCTGGCCAATAATGGCACTATTTTCCTCGATGAAATTGGTGAGCTTTCCGCAACCATGCAAGCCAAACTACTGCGCGTTATACAAGAAAAAGAGTTTACGCCGTTGGGTGCAAAAGAACCGCTACACACTAATGCACGGATCATTACCGCAACCAATGTCGATCTGGCCGAATGCGTAAAAGAAAACCGCTTTCGCGAAGACCTGTTTTATCGATTACGCGTGGTGAATATCCATATTCCACCACTACGCGAACGTAGAGATGACATCGTCGATCTGGTTCAAACCTTGCTCGCACGCATTAACCAGCAAATGCACCGCTCCGTCACCAAGGTTTCCATGGACGTCATTAACTGTATGAAAAAGTATGATTGGCCGGGCAATATCCGTGAATTGGAGAATGTGTTAGCAAAAGCAGTCGCACTTTGCCCGAGCAACATTATCACACTCGATCTGGTAGCTGATATTTGCGACTTACAAAATCGGGAGCCTGACGTAATAGAACGGCCTTTATCGCAATGGTCACTGGAAGACATGGAAAAAGCACATGTAACCCGAGTATTAGAAACATGTAACTGGCATAGAGGTCACGCGTGTGACATTTTAGGTGTATCTCGCCCGCGGCTGAGGCGCATGATCAAGCATTTTGATCTAGTCGCACCCGCCGGGGCACATGAGGACGATGCATTATCGGATGAAGATGAAAACGAAGCATGAAAAAAACCAACTTATCGACTCTTTTGGCAGAAGCATTGAATACCTGCGCCTGTCGGTAACAGACAAATGTAATTTACGTTGTTTCTACTGCCTACCCCAAGGCACCAGGGGGTTTGAATCTAGAAATAATTGGTTGACCCTGCAGGAAACAACCCGGATCGTACGTTGCTTTTCCGAACTTGGGGTCAAGCGAGTGCGTATCACAGGTGGCGAGCCGTTAACACGTAACGATCTGCCCAGACTAGTGAAACAACTTAACACCATTCCCAATATTGACGACTTGTCTCTAAGCACAAATGCCACGTTATTAAATAAACATGCGCATGAACTTAAAAGCAGCGGTATATCAAGAATCAATGTCAGCCTGGACAGTTTAAAACCGAAACGATTTGAAAACATTACCCGCGGCAAGCTCGAATCCGCTATTAGTGGCCTAATGGCTGCCAAGGAGGCGGGATTCACGCCAATAAAAATTAATATGGTCGCCATGAAAAATATCAACGATGATGAATTTGAAGACATGGTCGAGTTTTGCCTTGAGAATGAATTTACACTGCGCTTTATTGAAACGATGCCCATTGGCACAGCGGGCTACAAAGCAAGCAATCATTACCTCAACTTACAAGAAGTAAAAAAGAAACTGTCAAAAACTTTCACCCTGATCCCAAGCATGGTACCGGGTGGTGGTCCAGCACGTTATTTTAAAGTAAAAGACACAACACTGCGCATCGGCTTTATCACCCCTATCTCGCAACATTTTTGTGAGACCTGCAATCGTGTCAGATTGACAGTCGACGGGACATTGTATCTCTGCCTTGGTCAGGAACATCAAGTCGCACTCAGGCCCCTGTTACGCCAAGGAATAAGTGATACTGAAATAAAAGAAACGCTAATCAAAGCGCTGACTCTAAAACCGGCGCGCCATCATTTTTCGGAAACGCCGCAGCGTACCATACACCTTATGTCGCATTTGGGTGGATAATCGAGACACCTTTAACTTTAATAGTTCTGACTCACGATGTACTCCGATATATACCCGTAGCGATTGAGATAGCGCACACTTAAACCTAAATCCCAAACGTTACGGATATAACCATTAAAATAGTTCACTTATTTTTGGACTGCTCCATTTCTATACGCTTGTAAAACAGTTGTTCATGCTCCGCTTCGTATTCCCCCAACTTCTTGTAAACGTTTGACAATGTGTCATCTTTTGTTTCGGCTTGCAAATCCAGGTAGAACTGCCTGGTATATTGCTCAATCAGCAATGCCATCTGCAGTAAAGTTTGGGCCATGTTAGAATTCACAACAAAAAAATGTTCCATTCTTTTATTGACATCAATTGACTCCAGCACTGTGATATATTGTTTAAGTTCGTTAGGGGGAACAATGTCTTTTGGCACTTCCTCACCGAAATACTTTATATATTCTAACTTCAGCTCCTGTTCATGCTGTAGCTCTTCCTGCTCCAGATCTTGAAAAAACTTATAGGTATCAGCATCATAACCGCGGAAACGATGAGACCACTGCCTAAACCATTTCGCATTATGCTGCTCTAATGCAATCGCAAGCATTAACGCTTGTTTTGAATCTGTTACGGTACTATTACTCACACTCATTATAATTTCTATCTCCACGGAAACCATAAAAACATTTATTACACATTTTATATTTTCCCCCCAGCGCTCAGCAAACACTACCCTCCCGTTACAGGGGGGAAAAATGCCACTTCATCACCGTGTTCCACAATTTGATCGGAATCAACATATTCCTTATTGACAGCCATCACGACTGTGCATGGCACAAATTCTTCACCCGTTACCACGCACCAAATCTCGGCTACCGTTGTTGGTTTATTAATGTCAAGCTGGTCTTCCTTGCGTCCAAAACGCTCTCGTATACTTGCAAAATATTTTACGCGAATCATGACAAATACCACTCCCGCACTGAACAAAACGTTCAATGTCTTTATTTACATTGAAATGAAATAGACACGCTTAACACAGCCAGTAAGCTAAAAACCAGCTGGGCCGTTGTTTATCTGACTCCTTAATAAGTATTCTAATCTCTAATATTTCAAATAGTTAAACACCTGGATAAGTGCTGACTCAGGCACACTAAAAGAGATTTGTCGCCTTAATAAACTGGCATATTTCCTGCCAAGTAATAAGAAGGCAATAAAGAACAAAGAGCGATGGTAGATAAAGTAGATTTTGGAAACCTGTTAAGCAGATCCATGGAGCGAATAAATGATGAAGTTAAAACCACAGCGGCATATCGGGTGAATTCGGTTAAGTAAAAATGAAAGCCAAAGATCGCCGTTTGGCGAACCTTAAAAGCACTATTATTGAAGCAACCCCAGAAGACGCCTTTAAATTACATCAACACGGCGCTGCGCTGATTGACGTGCGCGAAATCGACGAAATCAAACAAGGTAGCCCGAATAAAGCACTGCGGCTGGGACGTGGTTTGCTAGAGCTTCAAATTGAAGACCTCATTCCGGACATGGACCGCACCATACTCATCCTGTGCGAGGTCGGCACGCGATCGTTATTTGCCGCCGAAAGCCTAAAACTACTCGGATACACGCAAGTGATATCGATAACAGGTGGTTTTACACGCTGGAAAAACGAGGGATTACCCTTTGAAATCCCACAGCTACCCAACGATGATTTTCGAGAGCGTTACTCGCGACATATATTACTGCCTGACGTCGGAGAGAAAGGACAACTCAAACTTATCAACAGTAAAGTTCTGCTAATCGGCGCAGGAGGACTCGGTTCACCCGCAGCCCTTTATTTAGCAGCAGCAGGCGTTGGTACAATCGGTATCGTGGATCACGATATAGTGGATCGCAGCAACCTGCAACGCCAGGTATTACACAACGAAAACCGTATCGGCAAACCAAAGGTAGACTCAGCACGAGAAACACTGGAGGCGCTCAATCCATCAATTAAAGTTATAACACATGACACACACCTCGAAGACAATAACGTCAAAGAAACCCTAAACCCATACGATGTAATCGTTGATGGTTCAGACAATCTGATCACCCGCTACCTGATCAACG
>VAPL010102239.1_pt1 | contig 10741 bp, 15 predicted proteins | sample 3395061 | NCBI WGS metagenome assembly VAPL01 (sample SAMN08290444, study PRJNA428436) | hydrothermal vent metagenome | isolation source: Deep-sea hydrothermal vent chimney 2 | place: Pacific Ocean: Juan De Fuca Ridge | depth 2182 m m
AGCCCCCACACCACGATCTCATGTGCTTGCAATAGCAAGCATATCGCTGTATACTGCAATCATATGAAAGCACCACAGCTCGGCGACGTTGGATCGTTCATCAAGGAACATCGTGAACGAAGCGCCCTGTCGATCCGCAAGCTCGCTGAGCTGACCGGGGTTTCCAACCCGTATCTGTCTCAGATCGAGCGAGGGGTTCGCACCCCATCGGCAGAGATCCTGCGATCCATCGCAGGAGCCCTCTCGATCAGAACAGAGACGTTGTACGAGCAGGCCGGCCTCCTCGACGAACAGGAGTTGCCGGGCGTTCGAGAAGCGATACAGGCCGATGCGAGCCTCACAACCAGTCAGAAACAGGCGTTGATGGAGATCTACACGAGCTTCGCAACTGCCAAACAGGAGGAATCATGATCAAACTCGACACACCGAGAGAAGCCGTCACCAAGGCGACCAAGACCATTGCAGACACCACCGTGTCCGCGGCGACCAAGGCGAAGGAAGTTGGTTCGACCACCGTCAAGACCGTCGCCGAGTCGTCCATCACCGTCAAGGTCAAGGAAGCTGGCTCTGCTGCTGCCTCGACCGCCACAGAAACAGCAAAGACCCTCTTCGAAAAGACGCAGTCCGTGACCGGCAAGGGCGTCGAGAAGGTCAGCGACCTTCCCCTCGGCGACAAGAAGATCGGTGAACGAGCCCACGAGACCGTCGAGACCGTCCAGGACAAGATCGACGTCGAGCAGATCCAGGAGCAGGTCGCGAGACTTCGCGATCAGATCGAGAACGTTCTCGGTACCTGGAAGGAGTCCTTCCGCCCCGCGGCTGGTCAGGATGCCGACCTGAAGACGACGAACAACAAGGTCCAAGACAAGGACGTCTCGAAGAAGAAGACGGCAGCCAAGAAGACCACGACTGCCAAGGCGACCACCGCCAAGAAGACCACGACTGCCAAGGCGACCACCGCCAAGAAGACGGCAGCCAAGAAGACCACGACCACGCAGTCTTCATCGAAGTAGCTCCGCAACTCGAGGCGGGCGGCCCGCACTTCGGTGCGGGCCGTTCTACGTTCAGGACGTGACGATCGGATCGAGTCCTGAGGCGTCATCGATCCAGCCCTGCACCATCTCGACCGTAGGAAGACGCTGAACGATCCTCTTCTTGGCATTCACCTGTGTCATCGTCGCGATGAGGTTGGCAGCGTTGCGTCGGCGTAGCGCTTTGATCGTGTCGACACCCGACGCTGCGAGAAGATCGGCGTACTCGGGCCCGATCCCGTCCACTCGCATCATGTCTGCCTGATGAGCCCACTTGAGGAGGTCGGCCGTTGGTATACCCGTACGACCCGAGAGTGAACTCCGCCCGGTACGGGTCGATGCCTCTCGAAGCAGTACCTCAGTCGTACGGACTTTGGCCTTTCTGAGTTTCGTAGCGTGGCGCTGGCCCATTGCTCGAATCGCCGAGATCGATGCCATGGCTTCCCTCTCCCTCATCACCTACGTGCGGCAACGCGTTCTGCCGAGACTACCCATTGATGCGTCGGCATGTGCAGCCGACTCACATGGTGGGTCGTGATGCATCGTCGAGTGAGCTGATGATCCTGGGGGCGAGATGGTCGACCCAAACCTCCTCGATGATCTCGGCATGAGTCGTGATCAGATCCTGCACGTCGACATCACCCTCGAGACCCAGGAAGTGCTCCCACAGCCCGGGGCCGATGACGACAGGCCATGAGCGGGCGTAGCGGTACTTCGGTACGACCGCGTCGGCACCCGACTCGCGGGCTGCATCGATCAGTTCCGAAACGAGGCCAGAATCGATACCGGGTTGATCCCCCCTAGCAAGAACGACAAGATCGATAGCCCGATCGCGCGAGACGAGGTCGAGTGAGGCACGAAGCGGCGATGCGCCGCCTTCCTCCCAGCACGGATCGATCAGGATCGTCGCACCATCGAACTCCATCGACGAAATGATCGTGTCACCGTTGGAGCCCAGTACGACGACCACCTCGTCGACCGGCCACTTCGCCGCGTCCTTCAGGACACGCTCGAGCAGTGGGGCACCCTGGACTCGGGTGAGGTACTTGGGTTCAAGGAACCCTTCGCCTGGATCGGCGGCGAGGATGATCGCAACGGTGGACATAGGAGCAGGGTAGGCGGGCTTCCGGAGGCAGCCACCGGCCAGAGGAGAAGCCCTTCGCTACTCGACGGAGAGTGCCTGGATCAGATCGGCCTGAACGTATCCGAGCCACGCGACCGCAGCGAGAGACCGATCGGCCGGAACCATCTCTTCCCACCCAGGGCCGCTCTCGAAAGCTCCTGCACGTGCGGCGACCACGAGACGCGCTTCGTTGAGTGATCGCAAGAACCCGCGCGCCTCCTGGCGAGTCATGGTGGCCACCCCCTGCCCGACACGCTCGACGATCTGGCGGTCTGCGGATCGCATCTCCCATCTGTCTGACGCGACGAGGTTTTCCAGTTCCCGCGATGCATCGGGGTCATCCCGGTACACGGCCCGGTGAAGTACCTCGTACCCGGGGTCACCAACTGCGGTATCGATGTCATGGAGAAGACGCGGGATCTGCCGCAGGAGCATCCGCTCATCATCGGTGAACACCATCGTCACGACGTCATCGTCAACGAAGAACATGATCCGTCAACGCCCCACCGTCGCCCACAGTCCGAATCCTTGAAGTCTCGTCGCCGTGAACTCGGCATGCTCCCTCATCCCGGCGAAGACCGCAGCCTTTCCTTCGTTGTGTACCTGAAGCATCAGTTTCGTCGCCTTCTCGACCGGTGCGCCGAGTACCTCCTGGAATACGAATACGACGTAGTCCATGAGGTTCACCGGGTCGTCCCACACGATCACGCTCCACGGAGCGTCGGGCGCACGTTCGTCAACGACATCGGGGTCGCGAGTCTTTTCCGGCGCGGTCATAGAATCTCGACTGCGCTCACATCGTCGTCGACTGAAGAGCGTCGTTGCTCATTGATCCAGTCCTCAAAATCCCCCGTAGCGACCCTCCACTCCCGACCGAACTTGACGGCAGGGAGATCACCGGAGCGCAGTACCGACGTAACAACGAACGCGGACACATCCATGTACTCACAGATGTCTGCCACCGACAACCAGGCCTTGTCTATGTCCACGCGGAGTCGCTCCATGCCGCCAGCGTAGACAGGACAGAGTGCCGATTCCAGAGGTATGAGAAAGACCTTGCGATGTCGCTCGCTTCGCCGTATCGTTCCCTGGCTTAGACAAGTGGCCACTTGGCCGCACGCACAAAGTCGGAGGGGCTTCACGGGCGGCGGACGAGGAAGGTTACGCACATGATCAGCGCATCTGCCGCCGAGACCCACCGATTCGGTCGGGTAAAGCGAAACGGATATGACCCTGCCGAGGTCGACGCCGTTGTGTCGCGCCTCATCGAGACAGTACACACCCACGAAGTCCGCACCGAAGCGCTCGAAGAGCGACTGAGCGAGGCCGATGTATCCGCCGACGCGATCCGACGCACGTTCATCACGGCGGAACAGACCAAAGACGAGCTGCTCGCTGAGGCTGCACGAGAGGCAGCAACAACTCTCGATGCAGCCCGACGCGAGGCGACCGAAGTCGCCGCACTCGCAGAGTCACTCGGGATCGAGATGGCAGCCAAGCGCGAACAGATCTTGAGAGACGCAACAGAAGCTGCCGAGCACATGCTGACAACGGCAGAGACCGCTGCAGCCGAGAAGGAGACCCTGGCAGCCGCCCACGCCGACGCACTACTCGAGTCTGCAACGGACGAGGCAGCCAGGGAACGACACGAGGCAGCGATGACGCGCCGCGCGTCGTCGATGGCAGGCGCATGGATCACGCGTCGTGGACATGAGAACGCACAGTCGATCATCTCCGATGCCACCGCCGAGGCAACCGTCATCCTGCGACGAGCCGACCTCGAGAGTGAGGTCCTCAGAGCACGAGCCATCTCTCTCCAAGTGGCCGTCGCTGAGCTGGAGGCGGCAGCGGCGAGCCTTGCATCGCTCACCTCGAGCGAGTGCTCGGTGATCGACCTCAAGACGATCGAGGCGCTCGGAGCCGTTTCCGAGCCCACGATCACCGTCCACCACGATCCGGTTCCACTTCTCAGTGTGTCCGAGGCAAAGAAGGAACTCGACCAGGAGCCCGAAACATCCCTGGTCGAACCGGAAGATCCAGGTCCACCGACGTACTACCAGCGCACCACCGGCGTCCCACTGCGCGAACGAATCAAGATCGCCCGGGCATCCACCTAGGAAGTTCCGGGGCGGGCGGAGAGATAGACACCGGTGGGTTCCCCACCGGTGTTTGTCGCGTTGGAGGCAAGAGACAACCGATCGCTTCGTTCTCAGATCACCAACACAGTGCCCATCGATCGATATGTGACACTTTTCCGGGAATTGATATGACTCGACTCAGGTTATTCTCACTGTATTGACTTAACAACCACGTCTGTGCTATCACGTGGGTAGATCGAACACAAGGAGACACATCATGGGACGAGCGGTCGGCATCGACCTCGGAACAACGAACTCGGTCATCTCCGTCCTCGAGGGCGGCGAGCCGAAGGTCGTCACAAACGCTGAAGGCCACCGGACGACGCCGTCCGTCGTCGCCTTCGCAAAGAACGGCGAGGTCCTCGTCGGAGACCAGGCGAAACGCCAGGCCATCACGAACCCTGAACGCACGATTCGCTCAGTGAAACGCCACATGGGGACGGACTGGTCCGTCGACATCGATGGCAAGAAGTACAACTCCCAGGAGATCTCCGCTCGCATCCTCCAGAAGCTCAAGGCGGATGCTGAGGCGTACCTCGGTGAGCCCGTAACCAAAGCGGTCATCACCGTTCCGGCCTACTTCGGGGATGCCCAACGCCAGGCCACCAAGGAGGCCGGGCAGATCGCAGGACTCGAAGTCGAACGGATCGTGAACGAACCGACCGCAGCGTCGCTCGCGTACGGCCTCGACAAGAAGAGCGATGAGCTCATCCTCGTCTACGACCTCGGTGGCGGCACGTTCGACGTGTCGGTGCTCGAGATCGGCGAAGGTGTGTTCGAGGTGAAGTCGACTGCCGGGGACACGAGCCTCGGTGGCGACGACTGGGATGACAAGATCATCGACTGGCTCGTCGAGGGCTTCAAGAACGACAACGGCATCGACCTCTCGAAGGACCCGATGGCGTTGACCCGCCTCAGGGAGGCCGCAGAGAAGGCGAAGATCGAGCTCTCCTCCGTCCAGGAGACAGAGATCAATCTCCCCTTCATCACCGCCAACCAGGATGGGCCGATCCACCTCCTCAAGACGTTGACGCGCTCTGAGTTCGAGCGGATGACCGCCGACCTCGTCGAGCGGACTCGCGGCCCGTTCGAGCGTGCGATCAAGGACGCCGGCGTGTCGGTGGCCGATATCGATGACGTGATCCTTGTCGGTGGGTCAACGCGCATCCCCGTCGTGCAGAAGCTCGTCGAAGAACTCGCCGGGAAACAGCCCCACAAGGGCGTCAACCCAGATGAGGTCGTCGCACTGGGCGCAGCGATCCAGGCCGGTGTCCTCACCGGCGACGTATCGGGCATCTTGCTGCTCGACGTCACCCCGCTGACGCTTGGCGTCGAGACCGAGGGCAATCTGTTCACGAAGATGATCGAGCGCAACACGACCATCCCGACACGTCGATCCGAGATCTTCACAACGGCAGCCGACGGCCAGTCCGAGGTCGAGATCAACGTCCTACAAGGTGAGCGGGCCATGGCAGCAGACAACATGTCCCTTGGTCGCTTCAAGCTCACCGGTATCCCGGCGGCGCCGCGAGGCGTTCCCCAGGTCGAGGTGACTTTCGACATCGATGCGAACGGCATCGTGTCTGTCTCGGCCAAGGACCTGGGAACAGGCAAGACCCAGCAGGTCACGATCACCGGAGGAACGGCACTCGACCAGGTCGATATCGACCAGATGGTCAAGGATGCTGAGGCGCACGCAGCCCAGGACGCCGAGCGCAGGGAAGCTGCGGAGGCCCGCAACGCGGCCGACCACGCCGTGCACACGATCGGGAAGCAACTCGCTGAGCACGGAGACAAGCTCACCGAGGACGAGAAGGCCCCGGTGCAGAGCAAGCTCGACGCTCTCAAGTCCCTGCTCGAGGACGAGGACGCATCACCAGATGCCCTCAAGTCCGCGACCAGCGAGCTGATGGAGAGTGCCCAGATCATCGGTCAGAAGATGTACGAAGCTGCTCAGGCAGAGACCGCAGCGCAGGGCACCGAAGGCGAAGAAGCCGCAGGCGACACCGATGAGGTCGTCGAAGCCGAGGTCGTCGAGGAGGATGAGGAGTAGGGACCGAGCATGATCTGCTCTCCCTATCCCCTCAACACACTATGACCGACCCACGCAACACACAGACCGAGAGCTCCTCACCCGCCGAGGGTGAGGAGCCTCTCGGGAACGACCACATCGAAGCCGAGATCCTCGAGATCCCTGACGTGGAGCCGACGGCAGAGATGCTCGGAATGGCACTGCCCGACGATCCCGACGAGGCCCAGCGACTCCTCCTTCGTGAGCTGTCCGAAGCCAGACAGGAGACGGGCGAGATCCTCGTCAACCTCCAGCGTGTCGCAGCGGAGTTCGACAACTTCCGCAAACGCGTCGAGCGAGACCAGGTAGAGAACGTTGGTCGTGCAAGCCAACGCGTCGTCGAGTCACTTCTCCCCGTACTCGACAGCCTCGATGCAGCAATGGCGACCGAAGCGACCACGGAGGCCGAGACCAAGATGCTCAACGGTATCGCCAGTACGAAGGACCTCCTCCTCGAAGCACTCGCTCGCGAAGGCTTCGAGCCGATCGAGGCGTTGGGACGACCGTTCGACCCGGCGCTCCACGAAGCGGTATCGATGACGCCGGGCGAGGGAGACCAGGTCGTCGAACAGGAACTCAGAAAGGGGTACACGATGCGGGGCCGAGTGATCCGTCCGGCTCTCGTGTCTGTTGGACATGCGTAAGGAATGGTTGGAGAAGGACTACTACGCCGAGCTCGGCGTCGACAAGAGCGCCTCTCATGATGAGATCAAGAAGGCGTTCCGCAAGCTCGCGCGCAAGTTCCACCCCGACAACAACCCGAACAACCCCAAAGCCGAGGCACGGTTCAAGGAGATCAACGAGGCCTACGACACGCTCTCAGACGAAGAGACACGCAAGGAGTACGACCACGCCAGAGAGATGGGGTACTTCGTCGGAGGACCAGGCGGTGCGCAACAGTACGTGCGCGTCGAAGATCTCTTCGGTGGCAACGCCGGGCCGCGAGGAGGCGCTCCACAGGATCTCTTCGGTGGCTTCCAGGACCTCTTCGGGGGAGCACGCCATCCACGCCCGCAAAAGGGCGCGAACATGTCGGGTACCGTCACGTTGAGCTTCCACGAAGCTCTCGCCGGCCCCACGAAGGAGCTGGTCGTCAACGCCAAGCGCGTGAAGGTCAAGATCCCCAAGGGCGTCGCCGACGGCACCAAGCTACGCGTGAAGGGCAAGGGTGCACCGGGCGTGGACGGTGGACCACCCGGTGACCTCATCGTCAAGGTGCGAGTCGGATCGCATCCGATATTCGGACGCAAGGGAAAACGTGACCTCACGATCGACGTGCCCATCACGTACACCGAAGCCGCTCTCGGAGCTGCCATCTCGATCCCGACACTCAACGGGTCCTCCAAGATCAAGATCCCCGCGGGGACACAGGGGGGAACGACGATGAAGCTTTCGGGGAAAGGCGTAGAGACCGCCAAGGGCACCGGCAACCTTCTTGTTACGCTGCACATCGCGGTTCCAACGTCGATCTCGGACGAAGAGCGCGATGCTCTCGACGCTCTTCGTCGCGCAGAAGACGGTTGGAACCCACGAGCCCATCTAGGGGTGTGACATGGCCAAGGCATCGGACGCCGTATACATCATCTCTGTGGCTGCCGAGATCGTTGGCATGCACCCACAGACCCTCCGCGTCTACGAGCGGAAAGGTCTCGTCGATCCCTACAGGACACCGGGCGGTACGAGACGCTACAGCCAGACCGATCTCGAGCGATTGCTCCTCATCCAGGAGCTGTCCAACGCCGGCGTGAACCTCGAAGGGATCAAGCGCATCCTCGAACTGCAGGCAGCCAACAAGCGGCTACGCAGTCAGGTCGATCGCCTCCGGCGCCTCCTCGAACAGGCTGAGGCTCGCCGCGGTGGTCGTGGATCCACGCTCTTGCAAATCCACGCGACCGCCAAGCGTCCGCTCCCCGACATCCGGAGAGAGAATCCGTTCAGGTAGTACTTGGTACTTGGAGGGTCGGCGGATGGGGAGCAGTCGCTGAGATCACAGATCACAGATCACAGATCACAGATCACAGATCACAGTGAGGAGGACGCGGGGAGAGCGAGCAGTCGCTTACCGCTTACCGTTCTCCGTTTGCCGGCGAAGCGCAAGCATCCAGAAACAGCCTCGGTTTCCGACTGTGAACTGTGAACTGTCATCTCGTCGTCTTGGGAGCAACTATGGCTGGGTGACCGAGGCGAGTGCTTGGAGAAAGCGCTCGTTCTCTTGGGTCGTGCCCACGCTGACACGGATCGCGGGACCAAGCACCCGGACGATCTCCCCACGGCGCACCAAGGCATCACCAAGCTCTGCCGCTGACGAGTCCGGCTCGAAGTACACGAAGTTCGCCTGGGACGCCACAGGTTCGAAACCCAAGCGCTCGAGGCCTGCGAACAGAACGTCGCGCCCGTCCGCGTTGCGCAACCGCCTCGCTGCGACCTCCTCCTGATGCTTGATCGCCTCGAGTGCAGCAGCCTGTGCCACCGAGGTCACCGCGAACGGGGGCTGTGTCGTACGGAGTTGTCCGATGAGGTCAGCAGAGGCGACACCGTACCCGATCCGAAGGCCGGCGAGACCGTATATCTTCGAAAAGGTCCTGCCCACGAGGACGTTCGGACGGTTCGGGGCCTCATTGAGGAACGTCTGATAGTCATCCGCCGTCACGTACTCGGCGTACGCTTCGTCGACGATGACGAGGACCCGCTCCGGTACCGCATCGAGGAACCTCGCCACGTCGGGACCCGGGAGATGACCTCCCGTCGGGTTGTTGGGGTTACACACGTAAACGATCGTCGTATCGTCGCGGATCGCCGAGAGCATCGCGTCCAGATCATGATCGAGGTTGGCGTCAAGCGGAACTGCTATCGGCTCTGCTCCGGCGACCATCGTCGCGATGCGGTACATCACGAACGATGGATCCGCATAGACGGCCGACGTCCCTGGCCCACCGACGGCGAGCGCTGCACACCGTAGGATCTCGCTCGAACCCGAACCGATCCACACCTCCTCGGGTTGAACCCCCTGGTGGGCTGCGATCGCCTTGCACAGTTCGTAGCCACCGTTGTCCGGATATCTGTTGATCCCCCTCGAAGCGGCAGTGACGGCATCGATCACCTCAGGGAACGGCTCCTCCGGACACTCATTGGATGCAAGTTTGTCGATCGAGTCGATTCCGAACTCTCGCGCGACGTCTTCAACGGGTCTTCCTGGGACGTAACGGGGAATGGACTCGAGATCTGACCGATATGTTGGCACGGTTCCGACCTCCGGATTGCTTGGTGTTCGTTGCAGGCTAACCGGTACCACAGGGCCAGGGCGTTGCCCTAGCCTTTCACGCCATGAATCCGTTCCGGTCGCGGACCCTGCGCACGCTCGTCCTCTTCCTGGTCGGCCTCGGCCTGAGTTTCCTGGTCGCCGGAGTCTTCGCTCCGCACTGGCCGGGGTTCTGTGACGACACCATCGTCGGTGCTCCGTGTGGCGCCGTCACCGTCCAGACGATGGCGGGCTATCTCATCGTCATGCTCGGGGTACTGACGATCGTCTTCGGCCCGATCACAGGTTCGGTGCTCGACCTCGTCATCAACGGTGCAAAGTGGGAGACGCCGCGAGGAACCGAGAGCATCGTCACGAACATGCCCATCCTGATCGGCGCGATCTACATCGTCATCGGTGTCACCGTGGTCACCGCGGCGTGACGACGTCAGGCGACGATCGTCTCCATATCCGGTTGCTGAAAGACGAAGGCGACAACGAGTGACTCCCGGTTGGGCCACGAACGCAAAGTGTCGTGAGCCGACGCGTTGGCGAACGTCCGGAACTCGGACCAGCTCATGACGGACTGCGGCGACACCTGGAGATCGAGCTTCGGCCGGGCGATCAACGTATCGCCTTCGAGGTCGAACCCCTCCATCTCCACGACTGCGAGATCGATCTCCTCACACTTGGTGATGAACGCAGCTGCGACCGCCTTGGGGAAGAACCCTTCTCCGTCTTCGGTTCGGTATACGGCCTGGCCATCGAACTCGGCGAGGAGCTCGGTGGTGGCAGGGTGCTCGTCACTCCACTCCGGTTCGTTCGCCGCCGCAACGGCATCTCTCAGCTCGTCGAGCTCCTCGCCGAAAGCGTCGGGATCGACGATCTTGAGCGCCGTGTCGAGGAGTCGCTGCAGTTCGTTGATGTCGATGTCCTGCACGTTGCCGTCGGCGTCCGGGTAGAACTGGACGATGGGCGCGTTCCCGTCCCAGAAGACCATCCCGATAAAGTCGTCTCCGCGCCAGAACTCCACGATCGTGCCGTCGAAGTCGTCGCGCTCTGTCTCAGCAAGTTGAATCGGAAGCATGACAGGAGAGTAGACGGATGACAGTTCACAGATGACACTTCACAGATCACAGA
>VAPL010073792.1_pt1 | contig 10739 bp, 16 predicted proteins | sample 3395061 | NCBI WGS metagenome assembly VAPL01 (sample SAMN08290444, study PRJNA428436) | hydrothermal vent metagenome | isolation source: Deep-sea hydrothermal vent chimney 2 | place: Pacific Ocean: Juan De Fuca Ridge | depth 2182 m m
GGTAGGACTAGCGCCACTTTGTTAGGGCGCCCTAAAACATTACAAATTACACAACATTCATTATTGGCACACCTTTTGCAGGGGTCAGAGATATTTGAAGACCGTTCATATACGGTAAATATTCCTCGTGAGTATAGGGGTCCACCTACCACGACAAAAAGCATGCCGGAACAAATTAAATATTCCCCCTTCCTGGTCGTTTTCTCTTGACAAACCTACATCAAAAGGTATGGTAAAAGGTATATGGCATAGCAAAAAGCGTGCCAAAACACAAAACATGAGTTGCGAGGTTATTGAAAATGGCACGAGTGAATGCACAACAGTGGTTGGAAAAGTGGGGTCGTCGGCTGTCTGCTGCTGGTCCGGATATTGCAAGCGGGGTTGATCGGGTCAAACAGGCTCCTGGTGAGAAAGCGGCAGCCGCTCAGGATCTTATGCTGCAACGGCTGACCGAAGCTATCACCTCTGGTGTATGGGCGCGTAACACGGCCGCTGTTTCCCTGGAATCTTGGCAGACGTCTATGAAAAAGAAAGGTATTCCTCGGATTGCACAGGGTGTTGCTGGCGCTCAGGCCAACAAGCAGGGGTCTATTACTGCTTTGCTTGCCGCTGTTGATACTGCCGCTGCTGCCGCCCATGCTCTGCCGAAGGGTGACATCGAAGCCAGCATTGCCCGCGCAGCCGCCTTTATGCGGTCTATGAAGGAGAACGCCCCGAAACGTCGGGGAATCAAATAAGTAAGGAGAGTGAACAATGCCTCAGCATGTCGTAGTATTTTCAAGCTCTATCCTGACCGCCGGAACGAATCAGGCTATTACGCCTGTCCCGGATTCGACGGTTACGATTGGGACCAACAATCTGTATGTCCCCGCGAAGTACAATAAGGTTTTGTACGCGGCCGGGTTTGGTGGCGGGACAGCACCTACCAGGCAACAGCTTCGCGCCCCGTCTCTTCGGGAGATGTTTTTTCCGGAAATTACCCCGGCGAATTTGTCTGGATCTTTTACGGGCGGGCGGTTTTACACAGATTTGGCCTACAATCCTTTACAGCTCCAGACCAATGAAGGACTGAACTACTACTCAGATGGTGGCGGAGACGGCACTACTGCTCAGTTGGTTTACGGGGTTGCGATTCTCGGTGATTCTTCGCCCGCTCCACAGAAGGGGAAAATCTTCACGATCTACGCTACTGCCGCAATTGGTGCGGCTGTCGGCGCATGGAACAACGGCCCAATTACCCTTGATCAGACTTTACCTGTCGGGACTTATGATATTGTAGGGCTTCGGGTCAACGCGGCTGGTCTGGTTGCGGCACGACTGATTTTTATCGGCGCGTCGGCTATCACTCGCCCCGGTGTATTTGGGACGGATATAATCAACCGGGAAAATTACCCTAATTTTCGCCTGGGCCAGAACGGTATTTATGGCCTGTTTGACACCACTACTCCTCCGTCCCTGGAAGTTGTAGGTGGGACGTCCACGGCGCAGACTTTGGCCCTGGATCTCATTAAGAGGTCTTAATATGGCTATGCCGAACATACCGGCTCTGCAATATTTGCTTGAAGCAGAGCTGGAAGGTGGCTATGAACCACGAATAACGAAGCCGTCCACCGGGGCGGCTTCGTCTCTTGTCATATCCCAAAACTTTGAGCGGCTGGCGTTTTCCATCTCGAATTTTGGTGCTTATGATGTGACGTTATCTCCCGATGGTCCGTCTGTTGGTGGATCCGGTTTTATCCTTGGAGCAGGTGGCGGGTTTCTATCGGTTAACTGGCGCCAGGATGTTTTGCTGCCTGGTTTACCCTGGTATGCTTCGTCCGCGACGGGAACAAGTAATCTACTAATTATTGAGTTGGTGCGTTACAGGGGGGCTAAGAAATGAATCTAGTCAATCCTGGTTTGACAGCTTCCGCTATACCAGTATTAGGGAGGGAGCAAATATTTACCACTTCTGATACGTTTACCCCGTCAAAGTCGGGGGAGTATCTGGTATATTGTATTGGCGGTGGAGGCGGTGGTGGGTCAGGGGAAGGGACGACATCGACAGAATCGGTTGGTAGAGCCGGGGGGCAAGGTGGACTAGAGGCAGATATCGCGATGAGTGTATTGTCTTTGGTGGCTGGCACAGCTTATACTATAACTATTGGGTCCGGTGGAGCTGGTGGACCTATTGCTGCAAGTGGCGCTGGTACAAATGGTAGTGCTGGTGGGGACACGACATTTGATGTACTGTTGACAGCCACTGGTGGGGCAGGTGGAATATATCAAAGGTGGTATAGTCCGGCAACGGCCAATGGTATACCTGGTTGGCCAGGATTAGGAAATTCCAGTGGCCAAGGTGGTTTACCTCTTACTGCTGTTGGTAGTGGTAATAGTGGGGCAGCAGGATCCGGGACATTTGGTTGTGGCGGCGGCGGCGGTGGTGGTGCGCTAGGCGACGGATCAAATGCTTATAATGGTGGCGCAGGTGGTGCTGGTGCACCCGGCTCTGCGATAATAATCTGGTAACCAGGAAAAGAAGATGAAATGTTATCTGCAATATTACTCTATTTTGGAGGATTTAAAATGATTGTGACTTTGATCAAATGGGCAGTGCGTATTGCTCCTATCCTTAATGTGTTGGATACGGACATAACCAAAGCTATTTCGGCGGTTGAATCAGATAAGACTTTAGGACGCAAACTGAAAGATGCACTCGAAGGTCTTGCATCGGTCCTGGAAGAGATTGTGGGGGCGATAAAGTGATTGATGAGATTGATCTTGCATCTGTAAATCCATTAAAGGAAGATCATTTACAGCAGATCAACAAGGCTCTATCCCTGCTTGATTTAGGCATAAAAAGAATTGAGCTTGCCAAACGGGCAGGGATAGATTTTCCCGAAAGGGAGAAACAACTGTTGGAGATGAAGCGCAAGTTTGAGCAGATAAAACAAGTCTATTTTCCCGGACGCTAAAAGGATTTAAGGTAAGTCTGCTATGAATATGCCAACTTTTACAGGCAAGCCGTTAACTCCCGCCGAGAATAAGTGTTATGGTGGAGGCAATACTTGGCAAGAGGCACAGTCCTGCATTGCCCGCACGAAAGAGGAAGCGCATTATCAGGCCCGGCTTGAGAATCTGATAAGTCCTACTCCGACAAAGATGACTGGTTTTGCTGGTGAAGCTATGAAACCCGTTGTAAAACGGCTGAAGGCTCAGCAAGCCAAATTAGGTAACACACCTGAAATTAACCGGGCTATTGTTAGACGCGAAATCATACATGAAACAGCGACACCTGAAACACATCCTGGCGGATTTCTCGGCGCACTGGATCGGATAGGTAATACCGCTAGTAATTTCCTGGGTGACACGACGGAACACATCATTCAGGGCGTTGGAGATGTAATTAAAGTTGTACAGCCTTATATGCCTGCAATCCTCGGCGCATTAGTAGGTGGTGAATATATCAGTGCTGCAATTGGTGGAGCAGAAGCTGGTGGCGGAACAGCGGAGGCAGCAACTGCATCCTCTTCTGGGGCGGCAGCCAGCACAGTTGGTGGTCTAACCGGCGGGCAAGCTCTTGGATCAACTGCTGTCGCAGGGGCGGCTGGCTCCTCATTATTTGCTGCTCCTGCTGCAACTGGAGCGCAGGCGTTAGGCTCTGTAGCGGTTGGTGGTGGTGCTGCATCGGCGATTGGCGAAATTGGGTCCGGTGTATCTGCTGTTGGCTCTGCTCTTAGCTCTGGTTGGGGGACAGCCGCGTCGGATTTAGTTGGTTGGGCAGGCAGCGCACTTTCTGGCGCAGGAGAAATTGCAGCATTTTTAAGTGGTTTGATGAAGTTTATCATTGCCACTATAGATGATGTAGACAAATTTGCTAAGTTGATCAACAAAGATATTATTGATCGATTTGTACGCCCTATAACACAAGTAATCAATACAGTCCAGAATCTTGAGCAGACTATCCATGATTCCTTGAGCGAAGGTTTCAGTGGTATAGTAAAAATTCCAGGGGAAATTGTTGACGCGTTCAGTGGAATTGCAGCAATATCCCGATTAAATACACAAGAAACAATCAAAGCACAGTCCCGGATAGCCAGTGACATCCTAGCAAAAGGTTATCCAGACATTGCAATAAAAGGTCTGTCTGACATACATCAAGTAATAAAAGATTATACGGCTTTGTCACCGGAGGAGTTGAAGCCACTGCCGAAACTGGACCTTAAAGAGCCACCGTCTTATGATTCTGGGATGCAGGGCGCCGAACAATTTATGGCACAACTTGCTAAGTCAGATAAATGGTACGCTAAATTGGGCCTTGAACTGGTACACTTACTTAATTTTATCCCGATTTGGGCTCTGAATATGGAAGTGGCCACAAAACAGGGCAGGCAGAAAATTAATGAAGCGCAACCACTGGAGATATTAAACTCCAATGATTTGATTACTGCAATAATCAGGGATGAAATACCACTTGCAGATGCAGAAGAAGAAGCATTAAAAGGGGGTCTTGATCCATCCAGGTTAAAGTTACTGGTTGAAATAAACAAGCAGTTACTCGGTCCGGGAGAGATAGTACACGCTGTATTTCGCGGCTTGATGGAATCCGAAGATGCAATGGAGGAAATGAAACGTCTTGGTTACTCAGAAGAACGAACCAAGATAATCAGGGATCTTTATACATTGCTACCGTCACCGGGGCAAGCTCTTCGGTGGTTTGGTCGGGGGTTTCTCAGTCACGGCGATTTACAAGAGATACTTTCCAAAAATGGTATAACTGAAGACCAGGAAGAGATGGTAATCGCCAGTGCCTTTACCCCGGTCAGTGCCTCTCAATACACACAACAATATGGCCGGATCAATGCAGTTAAAGCCGGTTATTTGCGGGAGTCTTTGGGGAGCAAACCGCCAGACGAAGTATATTTTGCCCACCAGGAAAATCTAAATGGCGAAAAGGAAGCAGAGTTAAACTGGTTGAATCACTGGGATGATCTATCAAGCTCTGATTGGATTTCCGCCTATTTTCGCAAGTTAATATCCAAAGAAGATTTGGACACGGCTTTGCGCGCCCACAATCTGCCTCATGAATTGCTTGACTTAAGCGTAGAGATAAACAGAGAGTTGATTCCTATCTGGTTAGTGCCGGAAATAATGTCTTCTGGGGTAATCACCGCGGAAGAAAGTTATTCTATGCTCTCTAAATTAGGGATTGGCGACGCTGACATTAAAGTAATCCAAAAGTCTGCTAAGGCAAAAGCCGCTGGTCCGATTAGGCAACATTTGGAATCATTGGCACAACTTAGTCTTAGCAACCTTAAGACTATGTTTGACCTTGGCCTGATTAATAGCAGTCAATACAGTCAAGGTTTGACAGAGCATGGATACACTCCAACAAGTGCACAGATGTTAGTCAAATTAGAGGATGTTAAAAAAGAGCTAAAAGAGAGAAGTAAATTAGCAGAAGGAATTATAGCAGAAATTAATGTCGGATTAATTCTGCCGGAAAAGGGATTGGAGAAGCTCTACAATTTGGGCTTTTCCACAGGAGAAATTGCAATTTACAGCGAAAGGATCAAACAGGTCAAAGCAAAACGCCACAAAATCCCGTCCGAAAGTCAACTCAATAAACTATTGAAGAAGGGAATTATTACAGAAGTAGAATGGGCAGATGAAATGCTCTTACTTGGTTTTGATTCAGAATGGATATCAAGATTATTAATGCTGCAACAAACTGGACCATGATATGCTGCGAAGTACAGAAGAAATATTGAACGACGTAAAGGGAATAGGCAACACAATTAATGAAAGCATACAGAATATCATTGATACTGTGGATAGTAAGATTTTCGATACGCCATTTAAGCAGAGCGCTAATTACTCTCCTGAGACCACAAAACTAAATAGGAGCAGGGATGAAAACTCAAGAAGAAGTTAATGAATCAACAAGACGCTACTTCAAGATGATAAAAGCTATACACTATTTGGCTAAAGAATTAAGACGGGAAGGTAAGTATTCAAATTTATCCAGGAACTCTCCTGACGCAAACTCAAGAGGTTTGATTACTCCATTAGGGAAACAGTAGCCTTTACTATAAACTCGGTGGAGAGTTTTAACAACTTTTGCTGTTGTTGGAGCTGTCATATTTTCATCCCGAAGTTGACCAATCAAAGAGGACCACCGCTCCTGCTGTACTGTATTTTCGGATAACCAGACGGCCTTGCTTTTAATACCTTTGTGTTTGTCTATATTATTCAGGCGGTAGTCCTTGCAACCCCAAATAAAACCTGTAGTACATTTACGCTCTTCCTTTAATTCCCCTAATTTATTACCTAAAGGTATTAACGATTCGTCGTAGTCCGTTGAAGAACAATCCAGTAGTAAACTATCTGTATCACAATACACACAAGATTTACCCTGACCTTTTATCAGATCATACAAGTGCATCCTTGCAAACGCTGTAACATGCGCCGCAATCGCTGGAAAAGAATCTCTTCCCTCAATTTCAGTCTTCTCACATTGGACTAAACCGGCCAGCGCCCGCCATTTAGTTATTATCCCTGTATCAATATCTTTCTCGGTCCAAACATGGGACTTTATATTCGGATCGAAGAACTCCTTCTCATATACAATTCCTTTCTGACCAAATTTCCCGTATAAACTATTGAGTAATAATTTATAAAGTATTTTACCTATTGCATCATCATCTTTAATTGCCTGCAATCTTTTAGCGTATATATCGTCAACATAATCCTTAAAGATATTCTCCTGCTTGTAGACACTGCAACTATAGACTTTGATTATATGACCTTGCTCAAGGGCATATTTAAGTTCGGGGGTTGTAAGCGATATATCAAATTCACCAATCGGGAAAATAAGTTTGTGATTAAATTTAAGGCAGTAAGCAGTCTTGTCTGTCTTCACCCGTACTTTAGCTATTACAGCATATTTTTCAAGTAACCTCTTTATGTCTTCAATACTTTTGCGTTCCGAGTAGTATTTCAGCCTGGTAGGGAATAGATTATTCCTCATTACGAAAGGATACATAGAGTTTACGTCAAATAATTTATAATTACCTCTTAATTCTCCTAGATAAAAACACTCGTTACGGCCGCCCTTGTAGGAATCACGCTCTAAATTGCAGGCATTATCATTATCGTGTATACCGATCTGAGAAAACATATATCTATGTCTATATAATTTTAACGCTTGCCCGGCAATAGTAAAACCAAAACCACCAAAATCATTATGGAGAATAAAGTCTGCCCACTTTTGGACTGCAACCATGATTATTTCAGTGTCTCTCTGGCAGTAAGTATTCCAGTCAGCAATACTCGCATCCTTATCTGGCATAGATAATTTGAGTAGACCAATAGATTTGCCTAAAGCTTTCAGCGATACTCTCCAAAAGTTCAGTGTATCCAAAATAACTATAGACTTCTTGTCCTTCACGAATTTTAGTATAGTTGGTGGTGCCTCGATAACTGCAAATTTAAGTTCGTAACCTAAAGCGGGAAGTGCTGAAAATGTATCCAATACTGTAAGGTCAAAATTGGTGTTATGACAAAATAGATATAGCTTTGTCTTTTGCCGGGCTTTTGAATCAACCCATTCCCAAAATTCGGAAATATTGGTGAATTTAAACCATTCGGGCCTAGACCATTTGCCGCCTTTAAGTCTGCGCGAATAAGCAGCAAAGCCAATAGTTAAAGAGTGAGCCACTGTAGAATTAGATATTAGATGTTGAGCCGTCTCTGTATCAACCCAAATCGCCGTGTGAATTGTCTCAGACTTTTGGTTACCTTTCAACCAATGCGCTTTTCTCAGCATTATTCGTAATAATTCGTGCCGAGGAATACTTCGTCAACCATTGCACTAATCGAATCTTCCTGCAATCCGTATTTGCCTGAGCCGAAGAACACTCCGGCTTCAAATATAGCGTCTGCTTTTGTTATCTCCCGGTCTGTTGAAATAGTCATCCATTCTTCCGCATTTTCCCCTGTCATCTTGGATATGCCTTTCAACTTGACGACGAAATTATACTTCTTCTCGTGACCGTACTCAGACGGCGCCAGCCGTGAGAAATCTATTTTCTTCCCTAAATTGACTGAATCAACATAGGGGCGGGTTTGCTTTATCCGTTTAATGTGGCGGACAACTTTCAAGAAGTTGGACCGCTGCATTCCGCCTAAAGGAGATAGTTTCAGGCGATTGAGTATCTTGTTGGCGGATAAACCTTTAGCTATCCCTGAGCGGATAAAAGATACCTTGAGATTGTCCAGTGCCTTTATACCAAGTTCATCAATCAGATCCATTTGAGAGAAACCTCTGCGCTTTACGCCATAAATATTTAGTGGGAAGTTTTGGTGGATTGAGCATTAATAAGTCAAATCTCTCCTTGTAATAGGTCTGTTGTTTGGATATCCATTTCTCCCCTTCGTTCGGTGTGTATTCCTCGATCCGCCGGAGATAGTTGAAAATACCGATCAACTCGGAAACCCATCCCCGCAAATCAGCGGGGATGGGACGGCCTGTTTTCACTCTTCCGGTTCAACAGGATTGATTTCGAAGATGTCCAGGGCGCGATACTTCTTACCTTCAATCTTCGGAGCCTGAGCGATTTCAAAGCACTTGCCGACCAGGTGGTCCTTGAATTTCCCGAAACATGATTCGATAATCGCGGAGCAAATCAAATAGCTCTCTTCCCCGGTTTCCATGTTCATAATATCACATACTGTGGGGCAGGATTTCTGCCCTGCGTTCTCAAACTCAACCTCGCTCTGTCGCATAGGACTGTTGATCCGGCAAAACAGCTTCTTGGCGTGGGCCATGGAGGTGAAACCAACTGTCAACCTGGAAGTACGTTCATAACCTTCAAATGTCTTTGCTTTCGTCATTTACTTCTGCCTCTTTTAAGAGTTTGGCCGCTCCTGGAAGGAGTGTAGCCGTTGAATGTCCAGCTATCGCCATTCGATAACCAGACAGTATTGATTTATGTGCTGGATAATTCCTTCCAGCTTCAAAATTCGCCATGGCAAGAGCAACTTCAATAAGTTGCCCATAAGTTACAATCAATTCACCCGGCGCAACCATTGAATGTCTACCAACATACAGAATATAATATCGAAGTGTAGACATTTTAGCTCCCGACCAACGGCTCACAATCTCCCTAATAGTATGACAGCCGTGGACAGTGTAATAATGAAGCAAAGACTTCATCTGAGCGCGCGCCCCGTATGTAACAGTTTCAAAGGTTAAGAGGTTTGCATAACCCTTGCCTGTCTGACCTTGCCACTGGATAGTATCCTTGTATTGTATAGCTCCTGGATTGTTGTACCGAATTGTAATTGGTGTATCCTGCTTATACCGCATCGGCTTTCCTCTGATATCCCAGCATTTCGAGTGAGCCGTAAGGTAGTGTTTCAATCTCAAACTCAATCTTGAGCGTCTTAAGTAGATCTTTAATAAACACCGCCGCTTCTGGTCCAGAATGAACACCAGACTCATCGGTAAATTCCACAGGAACGAACAAAAAGTCCTCATCATCGTCTCGCCCTTCAATGGCCTGAATTTTTACTTTCATCATCTGCTTTCGTCTCCTTAATTTCGTTGTTAACCATATCAACAACCAATCTGGCTGCCGATTTCATGTTTTGGATTGCGCCGTAAATCATATCCATCCCGTAACTGTCCGGGTCGGGTAAAACAATGTTTGCAGCATTTTCGATAATCCGGGCGTTATTCAGCTTTTCTTCACACATTGTGCTTGGTCTCCTTTTGGTTGTGGTTTATTTTCCTTGTAAGCACGCAATGCCTCTCCAATCAGGTCTGCCGCTTTGGGGTTGCTTGCCTGTTCTAGACGCCAGAATAAGGGTTCAAAATAAGGACTTCCTGCGATGGACAGGCGGTGTGTCGTGTAATTCATCCGCGCGAATACCGTTTTCCCTAATATTGGACCAATCAGTGCGCAGTCCAATATTGGCATTGTTCCAAGATCTTCGATATCATATTTAACTTTCCGATACCATTCTGCCGCATAATCAAGATCACTAACTGGTTTGGGGGAATGAGTATCTGTGGAAAGGGCAACCAGGCCGTCAAAAACAAAACCGTTGAAGGATATAGTCCATTTATCCGTATCAATATCAACCTTGAGTATCCGGCCTTCTTCCCGCTCAATCTCCTTCGTCCTTATCATAACCTTACCTCCTATACTCATTGTTTATTCGGCTGGTGTGCCTTTGTCTTGCTCCTCGCAAACCCGCACAGATAAGCCTGTTTCGTGATTCCAGGATAACCTGAGATGTACCTCTTGTTCCCCCCGGCAACCTAGATCATCCGAACAGCGACATGAATCTACTCCACATAAAGTCTTCCATGCCTTGTGGATCTGTCCCCTAGTTAATTTGTCGTCCCTTACATAGAGAACAACCTCGGTATCATGGAAGTCATTCTTGAGTGTGATTCTGACCATCGTGTGCCTCCTCGTTTGTGTGTTGTCTCAATCACTGTCTGCAATATACGCTAGGGATACCTACCAGTCAAGGTCAAAATGCAGTTACGATCGATGAATAAATATCTTATGAGGCAAAAAGATCATTATAACAAGAAGATGCGCGTAATTATTTATTGCAATAATAATTATTTAATCGGATTTCCGTTTCTGGTACCCTTATTGCTTACTGCATAAGGCGTGCCAGAATCCTGGGGTAGGCCAAATGGTAATGTTTTAGGGTGCCCTAACAAAGTGGCGCTAGTCCTA